>BNJU01005569.1_pt1 | contig 37809 bp, 50 predicted proteins | sample 8539281 | NCBI WGS metagenome assembly BNJU01 (sample SAMD00202456, study PRJDB9452) | human saliva metagenome | isolation source: human saliva | place: Japan
GTAGCATTTAAGCGACTGTCGTTAGAGAGTTGATTAAGAGAGTTGATTATTGACGCTTCGGCAAGTTTTTGTTGTATTCCCCCATAATTATCATAAATCTCCCCAAACATTTCTTTAGCATTGAAAGAATAATTGCCCTGTTTTCTCAGCCATTTCTCGTATCTCTCATAGATTTTTCTAAGTTCTTCCATAGAACTGTAGGAGTCATTATCGTATTTCATCCAACGCCTATGAGACTCCCACTTTTCCTTTTCGTAACTGTAGAGGTGACAGTATTCACTTGTCTTATTTATATCTGTCTTATCGCTCGTTATTATATGCAATAATTCTGCCTCACCAAAATTATCAAATCCGACAGAAAATGTATAAATCGATCCCTGTAATATAGAAATAGAAGTAGGCACAAAATCAACTATAGAAAGATCATCTATAAAAACATAATCAAACTCATCTTTATCGTATGGCATCTTATATATCTGATATTGATCTTTCGGATTAGGTGACGAAGTGTCAGGATTCTTCCAAATCATCCATACCTGACCATACTGATCAATAACCGGTTCGTTAACAAATCTTTCCCATGCTTTATTACGATCAAAATTTGATTCTAGCTCCTCAACTTGGGCTAATATATCGCCCCATTGAACTTTTTTACGATATTCTATAAAACGGCGCCAGATACTAAAATCAGAAAGTGGATCCTGAGGTAACTTTTCAGTACATCCATGAAGCGTTTCCATAATACTTATCACAAACATACTCTCTATTTGGAAGAATGTCAACAAATTGTTAAAATTAGTACATGACACAACCACACGCAAAAATTATCGCCCTGGTTGGATTGGCGGGCAGCGGCAAAAGCTCAGCTGTCGAATATTTGACAGAAAAAGGATTTCCAAAAATTTACTTCGGTGGCGTTATTTATAAAGCCATGGACGAGGCTGGAATTGAAAAAAACTTGGGACAATCAACAACAATTTCGCGAAGAAATTCGTCGCCGTGAGGGCAAAGATTTCGTAATCAAACGCGTCATAAAAAACATCCACGATTTAATAAACGCTGGGCAAAATAAAATCGTTTTGGACGGATTATACACTTGGAGTGAATATAAATTCCTTAAGCACGAATTTCCTGGACAAGTTGTCGTTATTGCTATTGTTACACCGAAATACCTCCGTTATCAACGAATGGCTAAGCGAGCAGAGCGCCCAATGCAACCGCACGAAGTCGATCAGCGCGACTGGTCAGAAATCGAGAATTTGGAAAAAGGTGGACCAATTGCTATTGCTGATTATTTCATCATTAATGACGGCAGCCTCGAGCAATTACACCAAAAAATAGACGCCGCAACTCACGACGCCCATTTTTGTAAATCGCCCGAACAATGTTAATTAATCCAGATATTCGTAAAGTTTTTTCGCATCTTTGTGCTTGCGAAGTTTTGCTAGTGCCTTAGCCTCAATCTGGCGGATTCGCTCACGCGTAACCGCAAATTCCTGACCAACTTCTTCCAAAGTGTGGTTTTTTCCATTGTCCAAACCAAAACGCATTCGAACAATTTTCTGCTCGCGATCACTCAAACTTGATAGAATTTCCTGAACTTGCTCTTTTAGCAATTGATTTGAGGCGGAATCTTCCGGTGAAACCGTATCTTCGTCAACGATAAAATCTTGCAACACAGAGTCGTCATCTTCACCGTCACGACCAACACTAGCATCCAAAGAAGAAATGTCCTGTTTAATCTTAATGACATATTCAATTTTCTCTGGCTCCATATCCAATTCTTTAGACAACTCTTCAATTGTCGGCTCACGGTTCAATTCCTGAGTCATTCGTCGCTGAGTACGCAGCAATTTATTGATCGTTTCCACCATGTGAACTGGAATACGAATCGTTCGCGCTTGGTCAGCAATCGCACGCGTAATTGCCTGACGAATCCACCAAGTCGCATAAGTCGAAAACTTAAATCCCTTATCTGGATCAAACTTCTCAACCGCACGCAAAAGTCCCAGTATTTCCCTCTTGAATCAGGTCCAAAAAGTCCAAACCGCGACCAGAATAACGCTTAGCAATTGACACCACCAAGCGCATATTCGCCTCAGCCATCTTATCCTTAGCCTTCTTATCGCCTTCGACAATTCGGCGCGCCAAGTCCATTTCTTCTCCAGCACTAAGTAGTGGAATTTTACCGATTTCGCGCAAATACAACCTGACCGAGTCGTCCGACACATCGTCCAAATATTGCCCAGTTGTCAACGAATCCAAATCTTCCGATTCTTCTTCGTCTATAAGTGTTGGATCAAAATCATCATCTTCGTTTAAGTTTACTGGCTTCGTCGTGATATCGTCGCTCACATTTTCTCCTTAATCAGATTATTTAAGCTCTGGCGTAAATTCTGAGACAAAACCTCATCGCCCGACGCCTCGGCCTCTCTAAGCTGCGTTAATAATTGATTCTTTTTGTTTTCGCGATGTTTGATTGTTATCTGTCTGACTAGCCGAGCCATCTCTTCGTCCAAGCTTTTTTGCTCCCAATTGGCGTAACGACTTTCACTTTTCAACTGTACTATTTTCACATACTGTTCGATTTTTTGCAAGTCCAGCGGAACTTCACCCAAATCCGCGTCTGGATTCTTCCGCAAATAGCCAATCAACTGCCGCGCGTTGTCATCATCCAACATTTCGCCAGAAACCGCCGCCAGCCAACGCCGCACGGATTTTTCACTCGCTGCCAGCCCCGCCAGCATATCCTCAGTTTCATCCTGAACCGGAGTCGGTTTTTCTTTCTCAATTTTCGCCTTTTTCAATTGATGTTCAGCGACTTTTTCATTCGACAATTTTGCCTTCAGTGCGGTGATTGACGCGCCAGTTTTTTCAGAAATCACCGACAAATAATGCTCTTGTTCCACCGGATCTTTCAAGCCTCGGACAATTCTCAGCGCAATGGTCGAAAATCGCCGTTACCTTCCGCCGACTTCAAATTCTCCATTTCCGCATATCTGGCAATCACCCAATCCACCGCTGGCTGAGATTGGTCAATCGCCGCCTGCCAAAGCGCTGGATCTTTTTGGACCAATTCGTCTGGATCTTTGACGCCATCAGGCAAACTCACAACCTCCAGCTCCACGCCGACTTCCTGTGCCAAATTGATTGCCCGCTCCGTCGCGTTAACTCCCGCTCGATCGCCATCAAATGCCAAGCGAATCCGCCCCGCCAATCGACTAAGCGACTTCAAATGTTGCGTCGTCATCGCCGTTCCAGAGGTCGCAACCACGTTTTTGACGCCCGCTTGATGGCTGCTAATTACATCCAAATTGCCCTCAACAATCACCGCCACATCGCTTTTTCGAATCGCTTCTTTGGCTTGATGCAAACCAAAAATATGTCGCGATTTATCGAATAACAGCGTTTGCGGCGTGTTTAGATATTTTGGCGCGCGCGGATCGTCACGAATAATTCTGCCCGTAAATCCCACAACTTCGCCATTGCCGTCACTCAGCGCCACCATCATTCGCCCGCGAAACAAATCGCCACCAAACCGATTCGACAAGCCAGCGTCCGCCAATTCCTGCCTAGAAAATCCTCTTTTTTCCAATGCTTTCGTCAACGTGTCGCCATTCTCCGGCGCATAGCCAATCAAAAAATCACCAATTGTTTGACGATTTAATCGCCGTTTTTTAACCACATAATCCAGAGCTAATGAATTTTTTACCAAATTCTGCTGATAAAAATTGGCGGCTAATTTCAACGCTTCCCTAGCCCTGGCGCGACGCTTGGCTGTTCGTCCGTCGCCATTAGAAAACAAAGTCAGATCAACGCCTGCCTTCCGAGCCAAATGCTCCAGCGATTGACGAAAATCCATTCCTTCCACCATCATCACAAACGTAAAAATATCGCCACCTTTTCCAGAAGAAAAATCGTGCCAAATCTGCTTTTCTGGGCTAACCATAAAGCTTGGGGTTCGCTCGTCGGTAAACGGACTTAAACCCTTCAAATTGCGCCCCGCTCGCTTCAACTGAACATACTCACCAATCACATCCTCGATGTTCAGTCGCGCCCGCACTTCTTCTTTGGCATCATTCATATTTTTATTATATCACTCTTTACCTCTGTTATTGTTTGTGGTTAAATAGAAATATGTATCCTGACAATTTGAACAACCAACCTCAAGGTATCGATTATCTGAATCAAATTGCCACACCTCCGCCAGCGGAAGGTTTTGATAAAAAAACCAAAATCATCATCGCTATTTTGGGTTTTATCGGCTTGATAACCCTGATCGCGATATTCGTTTTTTCACAAGATTCTATGCCAAACGCCAACCCGTCACAAGTTGCATCACGCGTTAATAAGTTACTCACTATTTCCAAAAAATACAATAATAAGTTCCGCTCAACCAGTTTACAAACCACCAATAGCTCTCTGGTTGCAGTGCTAACCACCGCAGACGCCTCAATGGGCGAAGCGCTTCAAGCAACCGGCATCAATTATAAGGAGAAACAAAAAGACATCCTCGCTCTAGATCCGTCAGAAAAATTAGAGAAAAAATTGGACGAAGCCCTTCTGAATGCACAATTGGATATTACCTATGCTCATGAGATGAATGTGCAAATAACAGATACAATCAACATGATGAAAAAGGTGTACAAGTCCACCAAGTCAAAAAAGATGCGCGAATGGCTAGTAAAAACTGCTGGCGATTTAGAAAATATTCAGAAACAAATCAATCAAATCATTAAGGCAGCTTAAGCTTCCGAGACTAATCGATAGCTCAACCTCGCCAAATCAAAGACCTCTTCGTCAGTTAATTGACCTGAACAAATAATTGTATTCCAATGCTTCTTGTTCAAGTGATAGCCTGGTAAAACCGTTTCGTATTTTTCTCGTAAATTCTGCGCCAACAACGGATCGCATTTTAGGCTTACTCTGAGCGGCTTTGAGCCTTCCGCCACCAACGCCACCATTTTCCCCGCGCCGTCATTATCTCGACCAAATTTATACACCGCAATATCCTCACCAAACGGATAATCCAGCCATACGCCCGGCAAACTCAGGATGAAATTCTTCAAATTGTTTTATGTGTCATACCTTTTACCTTTTTTTCAAATAATATTCAAGTTCCATAATGCTACCGCGGATGTCTTCCAGTGCTCGATGATCTTCCGGCTTGGCGAATTTCTTACCGTATTTGCCTTCAAACACCACCTTCCATGCACTCACGTCCAACACACGATAATGTAGTCTTTTTGACAACGTTGGCCACCATTGGTCAATGAATCGACGATCCTGATGAATTGAATTGCCTGCTAGCAAAATCCTCGTCTCGCCCGCAAAATGTTCATCACAAAATGCCAACAATTCGTGTTCTATTTCTGCCAAAGGCTTGCCCGATTCATTCTGCTCTTCCAGCCCGCGTCGCGCCTCCGGATGCTCATTCCAAAAACCAGCATTTCGATCTAACAACTTAGCCAACTTTTCCGAATCGTGGCGCACAATTCCTTCGTAAGTCGCAATTTCCTTAAAATCCCAATCCGTCGCAATTGCCGCCACTTCCAAAATCTCATCACGTACTGGATCCAATCCAGTCATCTCCAAATCTACCCACAAAATCTTTTTCGGCTTAAAACTTGCTTTCATATCTTTATTATACTACTTTTTGGCATCGTAGTAATCTCGAGAAAAACCGCTCTGGCACCTGTCTTAATAGCCTTTCAACAACGTCATCAAACTTTGCCGCACCACCAAGCTTCAGGCGATTTTCTCTTTCAATCCGAAGGGATTCAAGCACGCCATCAGACGGGACAAAATCCGTCTCATTCACTAGATGATAATACATCTCAATAGCACTCATATCTTCACAACCATACGGTATCATTCCATAAAACTTTAGATTTTTCCACATAGCGTTCGGCCAAATTCGTCGCTGACTTCTAACGCCTTATCTAGCTGTAGCGCTTGCATGAAATAATCATCCCTTGGATCACCATAAATATCATCTGGCAATTGAACACTCTTGATGGTTGCATAGTCAATCCCCTGAACTTGCATATCAGACAGAAGCCTCACTGCCTTGAGGGCTAATTTATTGCCAATTCGATAGCCATAATCAATGTCGTGTTCAAAAACTGTCGGTCTAATAATATGCTCAGCAGTATCCAACACTGCTTGAGTGCTAGCCAATAGCCTCCAAGCACCGTTGTTCTTGTGTATGAGCACTTGATTGATTGTAAAATCATGCCGCCTCATAAACTCGGCAGTAGATTGTACAGACTCCGCGCCATAGCCATTCATTGCATCACGTGGCGAAAAACGCATTGAAAGATCGCTCGCTACCGCCCGAATCTCATCTGGATCATAATCGCCACTAGCAATAACTTCTTCTAAAATTACCAAATCGACATCGCGAGGAGGCGGTAACTGACGGTCGCTATGAACTAGAGACTCCAAAACCTGACGAGCCGCCCCACCCTTTACACCAATAAATGGCGGTAGTTCGTCTAGATCAAAACCCAAATTAGCCCGCTCAATAGCATCGGCAGGTAATTCATATTCATATATTTCATTGCAGCGAGCTTCCGGGTTGCCAGGCTGCTCGCAATCATAATATTTCAGCTGGCAGCTAATTCCTCCAAATTCTACGCAGCGCTCGCCGCTATCAAGAACTTGCAAAGCGCGAGGCTGATGCATCTTCGCCTTTATATCACTCGGAGTCGGGCTTAATTTCCATAATTACTATTATAGCATAAACAATTTAAAAAGTCAATCAAAGAAGTCCTCTCATCACGCACTGGATCTAGTCCAGTCATCTCCAGGTCGATCCATAATATTTTTTCGCCTTACTCATACTGTCTATTATACACTCGTTATCTGTTTATCTGACCATAAAAAGCTTCTTGCTGCTCGCTCGTTAACACATTCTGCACTTCAGCCCAAACCTTAGCCTCCGCCTCATGGACATTGTGACTATTTACCGCAGACCCGTCTAGGACCTGATGCAATTGACCCTTGGTGATAACTCGCTGATGTTGTAAATCAAACAATACTCTTACTTGTTTATTAGCCTTGTTTTTCATTGCGTCCACTATCAGCGCGATTTGCTCATCTGTTATGGCGGGGATTTTTTGCTGCCGCTCTGGACCGAGTATCAGCGAGCCGACTTTCGGCCCGCGTCACACGAACCAAGTCACCATTAGGAGCAACTCTATCACCAAGGGATTCAGACACAGCGCTGCTACTCAAGGCTTGAGCAACTTGATTCTTGGTTACTGGTAAAATTGTGTTGAGTGTGTATCGACGCCCATCATGCGCATCATACCACCACGGAAAAGCCACCACCAACTTCAGCGCCTCCATTCCCATGCGTCGCGCTAAGCTGTGCGAACTAATTTCATACTCAGAAATACCACGTTCGCCAGTGTGAATGTTGGTGTATTGGTTGACCGTTGTTCGTCCAATGCGCCGACTACCAGCTTTGGTATACAATAATTCCTGAAACCCGCGCACCAAAGCCACCGATATATTGTGTTTTTCCTCGCTGTTTAGTTCACCCATGTCGATATCGTTTGGATTAACCGACAGGCGCCGACATATTTTACTAAATTGATAGTGAATATTATCCGCCTTATTGGGATCAATACCATTAGTCAGGTAGACGTCATTGTCAGTACGACAGCCGTCATAAATCTCTCGGGTTTTCAAAAAGCATCGTATTCGGCAAAAAAAGTCATCTGTTGTATCAGGGGCTGACAAATTCCTGGAACAATTCCTTTGGTTGATGCCAGGCGGCAAAGCCACCACCCGAGACGGAGGCTGCCATGGTAGATAATGCCAACACTTCACGTAAGCTTCCCCCATTCTTAATCATTTCTGCTAATGACCGAGAAAGTTCTGGTGACAATGGTAGACTATCCATAAACTCACCAATTTTTGTGATCTGCCCCTCTCCATCAATTGCTTCCAGGGTTTCCAGCAAATCGTACGACTCTTGAATAACTTTTTTTACTAGCAACAGGATGCATCAGGTATCGGTTCAGATCCTCAAAATCACCATTCAGATGGATAGCCGACAAAACGTTGCGCACAATATTCGTGTGATATATCTCCGGTGGAATATGCTGTTCACGGGACGCAATATCATAAAAATCCTTTCAGCTCATCCGGCAAATAAATCTTATCGTAAGATATCGGACGAGCCAATACAAACTTAGCGCCATCAATATCACGACCGCCCCGCCCAGCCTGCTGCATCAGCTCTGCTTGAGTACACAATCGAGGCGGTAGCCCTTCTGCACCTTCTTCGCCAATCTCCTTTACTCTTCGTCAGTCCATTCGATAGCACTAAATCAACCTCAGGGATAGTGATTCCAGACTGTCCAGCCGAGGTCGAAACGATGGCAAACGACTCATCTTCTGCTGGTTTGGCAGTAAAAATCTCTCGGCGCGCAGCTTCTGATATGCCAGAATGTAATTTGAAAAAAATCGTATTTTTCCCGGATTGATGGCGAGTATGACGTTTGATTGACGCAATGGTCTCATCAATACTCCTCACACCTTCAACAAAGATTAGTGATTTTTTCGAGTCCTTACCATATTCAAGGTAGGCTTCGGATACGGTATTCACCTTATCTTCTGTAATGTCGATATCATGCGGCCGACCCTTAATGGTTACGACTGGTAGTTCTGACCCATTAATATCTTCGTACATCGCCTGAGAAACTTCTGTATCAGGCGTGGCACTAGAAAAAAAGCCATATGCCATTTCGTCGGTATTCTCTATCGATTTTTGCCGCCAGAGCGGTAGCAAATTCCATCTCCAAATTGGCTTCATGTATTTCATCAACCAGGATAAGCGTCTTCTCGTCCTGCCAGTCGCTAGAAAATTGTTCCAGCTTTTTCGTAAACGTTGCTGGAGTCATGAAACAGAGCCTAGTGTCCGGCGTCGCTTCAGTGGCACGTCCGTGAATCTTGCCCACCAAGTGATTAGGATATTGTTCGCCAAGCTGTTCACGCAAACTCTTCTCGACATATTCAGTAACATTATCGACGATAACCCGCCGCGGCATCAACACCACGACACGATCAAACCGCTCCAGTGCATACTGAGCGGTTTGTGTCGTTTTACCACTACCCGTCGGTCCGCACAGCCAGGATATTTTACTTCCCGATAATGTGTCTAATATCTCTGCTTTGTGCTTATATGCAGGTAGTTTTTCGTCACCAAGATCATAGTCAGCAAAAGGAGTTTCCGGTAGTTTACTGTACCGTTCCCGCAATTCTTTTAAACGCTGTCGCCTCTGTTCGGGCGGTTCACCATAACTATACGACGGTTGACTGGGTCTTTCAATATTTCGACTCAATAAATGACTACTGCTAGGTTCTTGCGATCTACGTAAATAGCCCGTACGCCGAACTCCATCTTTCACTACTCTCTCCTTTATACTCACATTGTAGATAGGAGAAAGTAAAAATAGCAAACGTAAGCGTCTTAGCTTTTTTTCTTGTCTAGTTTGTCTAACTTAAAAAAACGAATATTTGTATAGCAAATCGCAATTTGTATTACACTGCCGCCTCCCTTTTGCATTTATGTTATTTTCAAGCGCGCTATGATACACTGGTGTCATGACCAAACGTATTCTCCTCAAACTCTCCGGCGAACAACTTCAAGGCGAATTCGCCAGCGGCTTTGACCCAAAACGCGCTCGCTGGATTGCCGAACAAATTCGACCAGCGCTGGACGACGGGGCTGAAATTGTAATTATGGTTGGTGGTGGCAATTACGTTCGCGGTAATCAAATCATCGGTCACGGAATTCAACCTGTTTCCGCACATAATATCGGCATGCTTTCTACGCTAATGAATGCAATTGCTTTGGCTGACGTATTAAACGACGCAGGACTTCCAACTCGCGCATTGTCCACGGTCGAAGTCAATCAATTTATCGACCACTATACTTTCCGACGCGCCATTAGCCATATTAAGAAAAACCGCATCGTAATCGTAGCGTGCGGCACCGGCCGACCGTTTCTGACTACTGATACCGCAGCCTTAAACTTAGCGCTAGAAATGCAGTGTGACGCCGTGGTTAAAACAACGAAAGTCGACGGAGTTTATGATAAAGATCCTATGAAATTCCCTGACGCCGTAAAAATTGACCGTTTATCTTACCAAGAAGCTCTAACAAATCCTAACATTGCTGTTATGGATAAGGCGGCAATTGGGTTAGCTATGGACGAACACATTCCAGTCATCATTTGCGACCTGCTAACAGACGGAAATATTCTCCGCGCAACCCGCGGAGAATCAGTAAGCACGCTTATTAGTTAAGGTTTTAGTCCTTTTTTTCTTATCTAATTTATCGAGTTTCAAGAAGTGAATGATTGCATATACAACAAATGCAACGGCTATCAACGTGATTAACGAGCTAACGAATGCGCCGTATAAAAACTCGCCTTTACGTCCAGCAATTTCAACCGTAAATGAAGCTGATTGCAATCCTTGTTGAGAGCCAACGATCAACTGCACTAACGGGTCAACAAATGCCGTCACCAACTTTTTAACCGTATCGCCAGCTGCGGTACCGATTGCCAAACCTACAGCCAAACCGACAACACCCTGTTCGCGAATAAAATTAACAAATCCAGCCATATGAGTGTCTTTTATCGCTGCACTTACAATTTTCTTCTCTTTAAGAGCGGCAACTTTCGCCGCAGCTTTTACACTCTTCGAAGCTAATTTCTTAGCTGATACTTTTTGAACCTTTAGTTGATTCTGAAGATTTCATAACTATAAAAACTCCTTTTTATTAGATATTTATTCACTAATTTTTATCACAGGTAACATCACGCACAATCGCACCAGCAGCCTTCATAGACCTCAGCAACTTTTTCGGCAGCCCTTAACTTCCCCACGACCAAGCTATCATACTTAGGTTTACTATTGATAATTTCCTTGTACAACCTAATCGCCTCATTCAATAAGTTAGTATCCCTATCATGTTTAGCTACTTTACGTATAACATCAGGAAGAAATAGCCTGTTCTTTGAAGAATCTCCCGACAACAAACTATCATTTACCACGGACGCTACTTGAATAGCCAAATCGCTACTGCCTTGTTTTATTAATTCTCTACATAATTTATCCGCTTCCTTCAAATCATTCCGAGAATCAACATCCAAATATACACCAGACAAGTCTACTATTTTATCCGCAGCCTCTTTATATCGCCCATTCAATTGATCAATTCGAGCATTATATTCATCTAGCAATAATAATCTACCCGGAATGGACGGTAGAGTAAGCATCTGTAGTCGTGCATTTCTTCCGTAGCCATCTCGATATTTCATATCATCTGAGAACATCAACCATTCTCGTCGAGCTACAAAATCACTTCTATTAACGGACGAAGGCAATTTCTGCAATAATAAATCTGTATATAAAGTACTATTAGCTCTGAGTTCACCATAATACAACTGCTCAACTGGATCTATTCCATCAAAGCCAATGGCGTCAGTCATTTCACAGCGCAACTCCTCTGTCAAAACATCTATTATAAACGATCTATTACTACTACGATCAAATAGCGTGATGAACGTATGTTGATTTGCATAACTAATGAAATGTTCAATTCCTAATTTTTCTAAACATTCTGACGCAACAATTGTATGTCCATAACAATTAGCAGCTTCGTCTTTGGCAATATTTACCGCTTCAAGCGGACTTGAAAAATTACCCGTTGACCTAAAATTAAGCGCTTCACGAACAAGCTCTGCAACAGATTTAGCAGCCTCCGCTATATCATCAAACGTCTTATCTGACTTTTCGTACACACTTTTTATGTCACAAAGCTTCTCTGACTCTAATAAGAGTTCTCGCTTAATACCTCTTTTCTCTGCTATATCACTTCTCGGAGTTAATAGCTGAGTAGATAAATACCGATCATCAAATGATGTATATGGCTGCTCGTCTAATTGTTTACTCAGTTGTTCATTCACGAATTCATATTATATACTAATACAGTATATTTTACAAGCGATCTGGCGCCACGATTCCCAAAATAGCCAGTCCAGCCTTAAGAATGTCGGCGTAAATTGCCACGATTCCTACGCGATGCGCTTCTTTGTCGCTACCAATAACCTGATTTTTTTCTCGTAATATCGATTAAATTCTTGCGCCAATTCAAACAAATATGTACAGATGTGATGAGGCTCCAAACTTTCCTTAGCGCGATCAACCACGTCCACGTACTCACTCAATTTTTCTGACCAGCATTTTATCATCGTCAAACAACTCTGTCGGAAAGGCAATTTCTTTATCGGATTTAGCTAAAATTCCCTCGCGCTCGAGCATGGGCGTATTGCAAAGTAACTTCCCGTATTTCCAGTCAAACTTACCGCGTCATTAATATCAAATATGACATCACCGCCGATCTTCACTTTCAAGAATTGATAACGAAGCGCGCCAGCGATCACGTCGTCAGTTGGTTCGCCGCCAGCATTTTCAATTGCCTTCTTAAACTCATCGAAACAGCCAGCCAATTGTAACAACCTCACCCGTTCGCGAACTCATCTTTCCAGTTGCCAATTTAACAAAGCCAGTCGCGTAATTAAACAATTTTCCCTTCAAAGCCGGAATCGACAATTCACTAGCCGCAATCACGCCACGGAAATATGCTGCTTGCTCCTCGGCGTTTACTGTAATCGATAAGTCCAAATCTGGGTAATCCTTATACTTCAACTGAATCAATCCCATATCATGCGCCCCATAAAGACCATTACCATGAGATCCAATAAACACGTTATCAAACGCGCCGTATTTACTGCCCTTAAAAACATACGCACCGTCAGATTTGGTAAACACCTCTGGAGTTTTTTCTTTAATCAAAGATTTGCCCAATTCTTCAGTTTCGCTCTCAACATAACGTCGCTCAATTGGCACGTTTCCAAGTCGCCCAACATTAGAGTCAATTTCGTCAAAACTCCAACTTTTACAGATTTCGTAAACTTGTTTATATAGTGGATCATCCAGGACGAATGATTGTTTGGCTAGTTCATCAATTTCTGCCTTCGCCTCCGGAGATTCTTCGCCGCACGCGCACCTTCAACGTACATGCGACTCATAAATTCATTTCGCTTATCGGCTGGGATTTCGTTCAATTTATTTACATCGCCGTCAATCTCACGCAAAATCGCCCACATACTTTTACCGACATGCGTTCCGACATCACCGTGATAACTCACTCGATGCACAATTGCGCCATCAACCGCCAACAGATTAGCCATTGTGTCCGCCAAAATCGCATTCAAAGCATGTCCGATATGCATAGCCTTAAATGGATTCGGACAATTGGTTTCAATTACAACCGTCTGACCAGCGCGCTTCGTCGTCGGCTCTTTTTTCAAAGAATTTAGAACGGATTGATCGCTCAGTTTTACATTGATAAAACCTGGACCAGCCACGCTTACTTCGCTAAACTCTTCTTCTTTACGCAGATTTTCAGCAATCATCTCCGCAATTTCACGCGGATTCTTCCCTAGCGGCTTAGCCAATTGCAACGCCACATTTGTAGCAAAGTCACCAAACTTCGGATCAGGACGCGTTAATTGTACCGATATATCCTGATCAAAAAGTTGCTTCACTACTTGAGAAATAATCTGTTCCATACTGTCTAGTATACAACAGAGGTGGACTATTATCTAGCTAAATCCCTACGCAGTTTCGTCAAGCTCTTCCAGTTCCAGACTTAATTTCGTCGCCGAACTTGGACTAGACCCTTTCACGTGTTGCAATACATATGTCAACGCCGACATATCATCTCGACTCAATACGCCTTCGGTAAGTCCGTGAATATCTTTTTCTTCAGCCATTTTATTCCTTTTTGTTTTAATTTTTTATACAGTAAAATGATATCACATTATTTTTTATTTTGTCAATAACTAAAACCTTGCAGTACTTACTTAACTGTTTTGTCTGATCGACGCTTATATATTCTTCTATAACCCTACCTCTTCAGCTGTCTTCAGTACTCTTTTACATGACGATAATAAAGGAGCGATATTAAACGCTTGGATACATCAAGTCCTTTATCTCTAGTGCCTTTCTATGCTGCGTTGCTAAACGCTTACAAACACCCCATCCCTCATTACGGCCCCTAATAGTAAGTTTCTTGTCCTCTGACATTGCACAAACGAATATCAAGTCTACGTCAGATTTCAATGCCGTATAGATCACAGAGCCCATTTCACTACGGGCTTTCGACCTACTGATTATTATGAATATCCAGCCAAACCAAAGACCCACCATCCTCCAATAACCATTTAACCGCTTCTTCGTAATGGTCTGTTGAAAAGTGAACCGGTTTTATTCTTTTATCTACCCATTCATGGCACACCAAAAAAGTTTTTAGCGCCAAACGCAGATACTGTAGCCTCCGGTTGATTCCCGCCAACACCCTTCCAAAATCAATCTCTCTATTAGTCGACGCGCTACGCCAATATTTATTTTGTTCCTTAGAGACGCTAAGTAACTAGCCGTAGAACATCCCCTCTCCATTGAAATGTGTTGCTTCTCTTCCTTACCTTCTTCTTTAGCCCTTTTAGCGGCTTCAATTAAGATATCTTCATTCAACTTCTTTTCCATGCATTAAGCCCATCAGCAGCTTAAGTCAGAGAAGCCGAACGTCTCTGTTTCTGGTAATCCCAATTCTTCTCCTGCCTCAAGTTTCTCTGCCATAACGAATTGTTAGTTGGTCCAAAAGGTTTGCTGTGCTTTCTCGTCTACCACCCATCCATTTCTTAGAGAACCAAGCGCAACCGACAGAAAAACCCTCTCTCCTGTGGCTCAATTTCTTTACGCCAGCATCAGACTCTTCAGCGATGCCTGGATGCATTCATCGAACAATTTTTGTTCTTCTGAGGGTTAGGTAAACATCCTATTCAAATCATTTAACTATCTCTCCTTATTGCACAACTAATACCGGATCATATTTATCACGCATATACCTAATATCGCCTTCCCACCAAACGCTTCCAATAGCCGACACTGCTCTTCACGAGCCGCCTTTGAGTAAGACGCTTCATGCGAAACGGTATAGCGCTTCTTCGTCACGACTTAATAAACTCTGCCAGTACCACTCCTTTAATTTTTTGCAAAGCCCCCTTCGATATCGCATTGTCATTGGGTTGATTAAGTTCTCTTCTGACCTCAACCATAAGTACAGGAATTATGAACAAGTGGCACCCCGTGTAGGCTTAGATGAGGAGCTAATTTACCCGCGCCTTTTCTGGCAGTTCACCATTTTTATCCCAATATTACTCATCGGGTTATGTGCCGTGGCCAGCAGTCACTATCTGTTATTTTTCTTGCAGACCTAGTAATCGTCACCGATAAACGCTTTGTTTTATTCTCGTATGCCATGAGACGGATCTCTTCCATGCGGAACCTGAAAAAGTTATCATCCCAGCAAGTTTATATGGTATCCTCTGATGCCAAAAGACCGCATATTAGTGGAGGCTATCACTATGTCTAAACTCAGAAGCTACTCTAGCAACAGTCAAACATCAGCGCGTCTGTTGGGCAAAACATATACGTCTGCCTTATTTTCCTCAGTTTTCTCAGTTTACCTTCAGAAGATTGCAACCCCTCAACATCTTCCAGCTACCGGCAAATCAAACAACCAACTCAAAGAGGAACGCGCAGTCTTCTTGGGCTCGGATCATACAGACCTTCAGATGCGCCCTTTTTAGCGCACTGTTTAATCTCTTCTATAACCCTAGATCCTGAAAAAGTCTCAATTTTTTTCATGATACCCTTAGTTATACAATATAAAGCCCTATTTTGTCAATATAGATCTAATCAAACCAAAGAATAACGGATGTGAACGGAACGGTCGTGACTTAAATTCTGGATGTGCTTGCGTTGCTACAAAATATCGATGGTCTGGCGCCTCAACAAATTCTACTAACTTACCATCCGGTGAAGTTCCAGAGACAATCAAGCCTCCTCGTTCAATTTCTTGAATAAACTTTTGATTCACTTCATATCGATGACGATGACGTTCAACTACTTCAGCTGCATCGTATGTCTTGGAAATAACGGAACCTGGCTTTAGGTTGGCTACATAATCCCCAAGACGCATAGTTCCTCCTGTAGACTCTTTACCCTGCTGCCCATCCATAATATACACTACGTTGTTATCAGAATCGGCGCCGAATTCTTCGCTATTAGCGCTTGTCAAACCTCCCAAACGCGCCGCGGCAATAACTGCAACCTGCATTCCCAAACAGATACCCAGATATGGCTTATCTTTCATTAAGCAATACTTTGCAGCAGCAATCTTACCTTCTACGCCACGAGATCCAAATCCCCCCGGAACAACAATAGCATCAACACTGTCAAAATCTGCTTCATTTGCAGTCTCAGCATTAATCCATTTTATAGATATCTCACTTTTGTTTGCCCAAGCCGCAGACTTAAGTGCTTCCGTTACAGATAAGTATGTGTCAGAATTGTCTATATATTTAGCAACCAAACCTACCGTAACACGCTTAGCATACTCTGACGTATCTCGCTTAGCTAAATGTTGCCAACGTCGTAAATCTGGCTCAACTGAATTATTAGTAAATTCGCCGAGTAGCTTGCCTAAGTCGCGATACACTGTTAGTGGAACTTCATATACAGTATCGACATTCGGCATCATTACAATTCCTTCGCTGCGAATACCAGACGAAATAGAAATTTTCTCACCAATACTACGCGGCGGTTTATCGTGACCTTCCGTACGAACTGCCACGACATCGGGCATAATCCCAAAACCACGCAAATCAGCCAAGGCGTTTTGAGCGGGTTTTGTCTTATATTCATGCGACGCCTCTAAGAACGGTACATATACGACATGAACAAATAGACAATTTTCGCGACCAACATCTAAGGCGAATCCTCGAATAGCCTCAATAAAGCTAAGTCCTTCATAGTCACCGACCGTGCCGCCGATCTCTACGATATGAACATCACCTTCGGCAGCCAAATGGATAGCTTTCTTAATAGAATTAGTTAAATGAGGAACCATTTGCACTGTTTGACCACCGAATTTACCAGCTCTCTCGTCCGCAATCAAATCACGCAATAATCGACCGGATAATGTCGCATTTTTTTGCGTTAATTCCAAATCCAAAAAACGCTCATAATGACCCAAGTCTAAGTCAGTTTCAGCACCGTCTTTTGTCACAAAACATTCGCCATGCTCTTTTGGGTTCAATAATCCAGCATCAACATTCAAATATGGATCACATTTTTGAACCGAAACAGAAATATCCTTAGCTTGAAGGGCAGCGCCAATACTAGCAGCGGTAATTCCCTTACCTACACCAGACAATACACCACCCGTAACAAATATATATTTGCGCGGTGACGACATATTATTCGCAACCGTCACAAATAGTCAAACTTGCTGGGTCAACTGGTGCCGCAACAGTGCCGTTCGACTTTGCTTGATCATCAGCCGCTTCCTGCGCTGCTTTAAGAGCTGCGTCAATGGCACTCAATTTTTCTTCCAAAGTCATGTCATCAGTAATAATCTGATTTGCGTTCATTTTCATTTTCCCCTATATTTAGTAGTTACTTAACTAATTTTACGCTAGATATAGTGCTTATGCAATAAAATGTAGCCAATTGCCCGTTGTAGTTTTTTCATCAAGTTCACCAATTGGCGCAACGTATATTTGCGGATTTTGACAACGTGGCATAAAATCAGCCAGCTTCTCTTTATAAGCCGCCATTGCCGCCTCTTTCTCAGATTCTGGAAGTTCAGTCACGTTAGTTTTTAAGAAAACTGCTCGCTTTTTTTATCATCCCAAACCACAAATTCCGCCTTACCGTTTCGAAACGCATTTTCTGAATGACGCGCAGTCGGCTCTGATATCCAAATTATAGAATTGCCAAAACGCGCAAAGTGTAGCGGCGTTACCAAAGGAGTTCTATCAACATTCACAGTTGCCAACGCGCCAACTTCGACTGTATCTAATATTTCTTTCGCTAATTCATTCATATAATCAACTCCCATTACTTCGTGGTATTAACTTCGTAACTAGTGTTTGTGCTTTCAAAGAAATTCACCAATTCCAGCGTATCATTGGCAGCTGCCATCCATTTAGCTGGATTTGGCACGTTATATTCAGGTTCAAAGCCTAATTCCTGCAAGCGTCGGTCGGTCATATGCATAACATATTGGTTCACATAATCAGCATTCAATCCCAAAATTCCCTTTGGTAACATGTCCTTATTGTAAGCCTTCTCAAGTTCTACCGCTTGCAAAATCAAGCCACGGATTTCTTCTGCGAATTCCTGTGTTTGCAATTCTGGATTTTCGTCTAAAATCGTCAAAAGCAAATTGATACCAAACGTCAAATGAAGATTTTCGTCGCGAGTAATCCAGTCCAGTAGTGAGCCAACATTGCGCAATAAATTACGTTGACGAAAACTCATACCAACCATAAAGCCTGAATAGAACCAAATTCCCTCCAGCACGATGTTATACGCCACCAAAGACCTAACAAAATCCTTCTTACCTTCCAGCGAATAAATATCCAAATTCGGATCAAGCATCACGTCCAAATGCTTATTCTGAAAGTCAGCCTTGTCAGCCAATGATTTCTTACCAAAGACCGCAGCGTAAATCTCCTCACGATCAAACGGAAATGTCTCAATAATGTATTCAAACGTCATAAAGTGGTTAGCTTCTTCCCACATCTGTTTTGACAAATACAGTTGAGCTTCCGCCGCGTTCACATATGGATAAATGCCGAACGCTAATGACTTTATTGATCAATAACTCGTTTGGATTCAAATAGCTAATAACCGTTTTCAATGCGTGTTTTTCGTCGTCTGACAATTTTTCAAAATCCGCCAAATCCTGCACTAATTGAACTTCGTTTGGAAACCACGTGTTAGCCACTGCTTGATTATAAAGATCATACGCCCAAGGGTAACGAATTGGGTGAAGTGACAATCCATCGCGTAATCCTGAACCTAAAAATTCCCATCTTAATTTCCTCCTTTATTTATTAATTTTTCGCAAATCCAAATCCCGCACTTTACTATTTGTGCGGACTTTTTGTTCTGCAATTTTATCAACTGAAACTGTTGTCTGCTCCGACTGATGACGCGGCTTAACGTGCAGATAGTATGTCGTCTTCAAGCCACGCTTCCACGCTTCCGAATAAATCTTCACATATTCATCAATATCTCGCGTCTCCAGGTACATATTTCGAGAAATCGCCTGATCGACCCACTTCTGAGCCCTAGCCGCCACCTCAATAAACGCATACGGACTAAGCTGGAAGCTTGTCTTATAAACATCCTTGATATTCTGAGGAATGCCATCAATATCTTGAATATCGCCCTGCGCCGCAAAAATCTCATCCTTCAAATTGTCCCACAGACCAAGTTTCTTCAAATCGCGAACTAAATTATGGTTCACTTCCAAAAACTTACCATTCAAAGTCGAGCGACTGAAAATCTGCGCAAATTGCGGATCAATTCCAGGAGTCGTTCCCGCCACGTGACCAATGTTAGCCGTCGGCGCAATTGCCATAAGAGTCGCATTTCGCATTCCCTTCTTCACCTTCTTTCGCAAACCATCCCAGTCCAGTCGCGTCTTTTGGTCTATTTTCACCTTCACGCCGCGATCTTTTGATAGCTTATCAACCGTATCAATTGGAAGAAGACCCTTGCTCCAGCCGCTACCCGCGAATGTTGGATAACTGCCTAATTCCTTCGCCAGGTCAGCCGATTGGTCAATGGCGTGATAACTGATAAACTCTGTCAATTGATCAACCAAATCATACGCTTCTTTCGATTCGTAGCAATAACCCAACTTTTCCAACACGTCAGAAAGACCCATAATTCCGAGGCCAATCGCTCGAGTTTGCTGATTCGAATGCATCGCTTCTGGAATTGGCGTTTGAGTGATGTCGCACAAATTATCCAATTGTCGCACAGCCGCACGAGCCGCTTCTTTCAATCGATCCCAATCCCAAGTCTTATCCTCGCTAAGAAACGCCGACAAATTGATACTCACCAAATTACACGTCGCAATATTGTTTTTATCCTGCGGCAACGTAATTTCCGTACACAAGTTACTGAGGTGAATTGTGCCCGTATTGTTATTTAACGCGCGCACGTTAATCGTGTCTTTCCAAGTTAGCCACGGATGCGATGTCGCCTGCAAGCTGGTCAAAATGCGCTTAAATTGCTGACGAGCCGGAACTTTATCAAATGTTCGCAATTTCCCAGCTTCCGCCATCTTGATATATTCTTTATATCGCGCCGAAAACGCCTCGCCATATAATTCCGTCAAATCTGGAGTTTCCGCTGGATCAAACAGATACCAATCTTGGTCTTTTTCTACTCGCTTCATAAATTCGTCAGAGATAAATACCGCGGTATTCGCAAATCTGGTTCTTAAATATGGGTCGCCAGAGTTTTGACGAAGATCGACAAATTGATCAAAATTCAAATGCCAGTTTTCCATGTAAATTGCAGCCGCACCAGCCTTTTTACCCTTACGAGAAACCGCAAAAAGCGCCGTATCAATCATCTTCATAAATGGAATTGGTCCAGTCGATTCAGTGTTAGTGGTTTTAACTGGACTGCCCGCTGCGCGCAACTTTGTAAAACCAATACCGATTCCGCCTGTACCTTTAGCAATCCACATCGTGTCGCGAACAGCCTTAGCAATTGATTCCATATCATCATCGACATTAAGCAAAAAGCAGTTACTGAGCTGCGGGAACGAACCTCCAGCATTAACTCGCGTTGAGCCGCCAGGAACGTACTCCAAATTGCTCATGTGATTATAAAACTCAATCGCTGCAGTCGTCGGATCAGCCTCGTTGTAACTAAGTCCCATAGCAATACGCATGTGCGTAAACTGAGGTGTTTCAATTGGCGAGCCGTTTTGCTTGCGAAGAGCATAGCGATTTTTATTAGTCACCACGCCCAAATATTTACTCAAATCATCACGCGCTGGATCAAGTTCCGCCGCCAGTTTTTTCAAGTCAAATCGACCGTCAGCCATGCGCTTATCCAACAATCCTTCTTTCACCGCCGCCTTAACAAACTTCGGAAATTCGCGCGCATGAAGCTTTTTCAATTCTTCCGCTGTTTCATAATCGCCCAAAATCTGCTTATAGATGGTTTTAAGTAGCAATCGTGCCGCGATTTTATCATAGTCCGGGTCGTCCTTAACGTTTTGCAAAACTGTTTGAATAACCGCCTCGTCTAGTTGTTCGGTCGTAATTCCATCAAATAATGTCAATTGCAATTCAGTCGCCACCTGAACGACTTTAGAGATTTGGTCCGGCAAACCTTCGCACGCTTTTAAAATAGCCGTGTTAATTTTATTAGCATCAAATGGTTCTTTTGTTCCGTCGCGTTTGACTACGTTAATTTCTTTCACATACCCTCCTTAATTTTCCCTCTTAAAAACAAACCACCAACACCTCATCTGGTGGCTTATCTTCGTAGCTTGTGTTTTTGTTTATTTATGGGCTCGCTATATATATAGCGTACAATAATAACTATAGCCGCTATATCTAGTGTTTTGCAAGCTATTTAGTAAAAATTACAACCTATTTTTGCTATAATCAGATACAGTATGAAATCTGCAGTCGAGATTGAATACAATCCAGACAGAGCTCTCACAAAAGCCATCGAGAAAGCCCAGCAGCTTGATACGTACGTCGTTGTTGCTGGGTCGTTTTATTTGGTGAGTGAATTTGCGGCAAGGTAGATCATTATAATGTTCGGAAGAATTTAACAAAAATATCTTCTAGCTTTTCCTGCTGAGCCATACCGCTTGCCATAAATTGTTTGACACCAGGCGTTGCGTTTACCTCTATTACGCCGTATTCGCTATCTGATTGCGTAATATCCTTACATGCCAAATCAACTCCACATATTCGTAAATCAAAGATTCTTGCCACCCTGACAGCTAGATCTCGCCACCGCTGATGCATAACTTCACCGACATCAACTGGCGTTCCTCCTGCTGATAAATTTGATATATCCATCAAACGAACATCTGCGCCTTCCGGTATAATATCGGTCATAGACAGACCCATTTTCCTTAATTTATTCATAATTATAGGTAGCTGCCTTTCAAAATGTATATCTCTACCAGAATCTACCAAGGTCTTATGTTTCGAATCAATTAGCTGTTTTAAATTACTTACTCCATCACCCTTAACAGAAAAAGGTCGTCTCTCATAGGCATTAACTACCTCATCATCAAAAACCAATATGCGATAGTCGGGCATTTTTAATTCTTCTTCAATGACAGCTACTTTAACACGTTCCTCGTTATACTGATTAAGAAGCTTATCAAGTTCTTCGGCGGTTTCAACTCTAGCTACACCAACTCCTTGAGAACCTCTGCTAGGTTTAACATAGACAGGAAATCCTAAAGATTTATCAATATAGCCAAGGGCTTCTTTTGTGTCACGCATAGAGTGATTAAACTGCTGACGGTCTGATTGACGCAGCATATCCGCCCACCAAGGTAAAAGAAATTCAGAACCTCTTGCACAATTTATGCCATTTTCTCTAAGCAAAAACTTTGTATACCCCTTATCATTAGCTAATTGCTCTGCACTTCCTGAATTAAACCCAGGATCATGTCCATATAAAACTCTGTGTTCTCCAGAATTATACTCAATTGACGCCACATACCCATATTCAGGTTCGATAATAATATCTTTTATCTCTGGTAGCTTACCAGCATTATATGCGTCTATCAAAATATTGATTAAGTACGTATAATGTTTTCTTGTTTCTATACGCTTTTCCGTATGATGTTCGTGTATTTCCCTAATACCCTCTCAAATATCTCCTGGCGGAAGGAGAGGGATTCGAACCCTCGAACAGATTGCTCCGTTACACGCGTTCCAGGCGTGCCAGTTCAACCACTCCTGCACCCTTCCTTGTTGATAATTATACCACAACTTTATTGCCCCTTATGGTTGCACTTACTGACGTTCATTCTCTATAATAAGTCAAAGATGAAAGAAACTATTCCACCACGCATTAGGCTTGTTAATGTCACCAAAAAATTTGGCTTTGGTGATGCTGAGATTCGCGCCTTAGATAGCGTCGATTTAACCGTTAAAAAGGGCGAGTTTATCGCTATTATGGGCCCAAGTGGTTGCGGAAAAACTACTTTATTAAACACCCTTGGACTATTAGACCAGCCATCAGAGGGCGAATACTATCTGGACGATGTCGCTGTCGATAATCTCAGCTCACGACGACGCGCCAAAATTCGCTCCAAGCACATCGGTTTTGTCTTCCAAAATTTCAATCTTATCCCTCGCCTGACTGTAATTGAAAACGTGGCGTTGCCGTTAACGTATAAAGGACTTGGGAAAGTCAAACGACTCCAAGAAGCTAGTCGCATTCTGAAAACTTTCCATCTGGGACAGCGTGAATATTACATGCCGCATCAATTGTCTGGCGGTCAAGTTCAGCGCGTAGCAATTGCCAGAGCGCTGGTTAATAGCCCGTCAATTATCTTAGCCGACGAGCCAACAGGAAACTTGGACAGCAAATCGAGTCATCTTATTATGGAAGAATTGTCCGACCTACATCGTCGCGGCAATACTATAATTATGGTTACCCACAACCCAGAATTGACTCATTACGCCAGTCGCGTCATCACTATGTTGGACGGAAAAATCGACACTGACGAACATAAGGAAAAGCGCAAGTTCACTAAGAAGTTAATTGTAGACGACGAAAAAGAAGAAAAACCTAAGAAGCAAAAATCTTCAAAGAAATCGAGGGCGAAAAAATCGTGAAAATATTAGTAAAAAAATCATTTTGAGAACGCTACTCAGGCGTTACGAGGCTAATCGTGGACGAACATTTTTGACAATTGTAGGCGTAGCTATTGGCATCGCCAGCATCACCATGGTTCTATCTCTAACTGGCGGATTTAATCACCTATTCGGCGACAATTCCAACCAATCATCCACTCCTGTCGCCATTGTTAAGTCTGGCAATCAAAAAGCCGTCCCGAATCTGCTGACCGAATCCGACAACACGACGACAGTCAACACATTGACTGAAACGGACGCCAGGGATATAGAAAAAATTGCCAACACGAAAGCCGCGCCAATTGCTTTCCTGCACGCCGAACTGCGCGCCCGCGAAGGTAAAAATCGATATCCAAAACGCCGCGTTAATCGGCAGTACGGAATCGCTAAAAGACGTCGCCAATTTGCAAATTGCTACTGGACAATTTATTAACGACATCGGCGGAGTTGTCGTCGGTCAGCAATTGTCGGTCGATTTGTTCGGCACCGAAAGGTCCATCGGAAACGTTATTTACATCCGAAATCAACCATTGACCGTTGTTGGCGTGTTGAAGAATATTGAAAATCAAGCCAGTTATTTGGACGTGAATTTTAATAACGCCGCCATTATTCCATTGTCTGTGATTAAAAAATTCACCCAAGGAACGCCGCAGATTCAGCAAATCATCGTAACTACCAAAGATCATAAAAATCTCAATTCAGTCATAAAATCGGCTGACGATATTTTAAAGAAGAATCATGATAGCGATAAGAATTATCGAATCGTTTCCGGCGAAGAGATAAACGAAAAGAAATCTAATGTCGCGAGGTTTCTCTCGATAATCTTAACTGTCATCGGCATTATTTCTCTGTTAATCGGTGGAATAGGCGTTATGAACGTGATGCTTGTCAATGTCGCCGAGCGCCAGCGTGAAGTCGGCGTCAGACGAGCCGTCGGCGCCACAGGCTGGGATATCATCAATCAATTCTTAATCGAGGCAGCAATTATCGGATTTCTCGGCGGAATATTGGGCTACGGATTAGGCTTGGCAGGAGCTTATATTGCCAGCTTATATTTGCCGCTCACGCCTTATATTTATTGGCAAACAGCCGTCTTATCAATTGGACTATCAATAATCATCGGCGTAATTTCCGGTGTATATCCAGCAGCCCGCGCCACCAGACGCGACCCAATCGAATCTCTACGATATTAAATTAACTAAGTTCTGCTTTCAATTTTTCAATCAACTGAACTGGACCAGGATTGACTCCATTAAGAATGGCTGTGTAAATACTAGCCGCGTCAGCCAGCACCAAACCCCACAGCAATTGCTCCATAAGCGTCTTTCCTCGAAGTTCCAGTACGTGCGCCTTTGGTCGCTTGCCACTTAACAGTCGGTCACTCAGCTCCATTCGCTCGCGGATTCTGTCGCGTTCCAAATTGCTACGAATATCAAAAACCGTAAATGGCTTCTCTACTGGATGCGACGACCAACCGATGAACTCGTTATGATTAAATTCTGGATATTGATTCGAGAACGCCAAATTCTTCGCCGATTCATTCCAGCTAATTTTCCACTTATACGCCAGCGGCCAAGTCAATTCACCGCCAAAAACAACCAGCGTCTTGCCAATTGTTAATTTCGCAATCTGCTTCGCCAAATTATCAGCTTCTGGCGTTTTAGCCGTCCAATTAGATATTTCGCCCGCCAGCCAATCGGCACTATTTTTCACCTGATCATACAAATCATTATCAATAATCCAAAAATGTTGTAATAATTTCAACAATCCTCGCAAATGGTAAACCGTCGACATTCGCGGCTGCGCGCCAGCTGGAACTTGAGCGTAAGTTACGTTGTCATTCTTCGCTCGCTCAATCAACACTCCGCCAGTCGACATAGCCGCCAGACACACCTTCTTCTCCAACGCTTGCTGATAACAACTCAGAGTTTCCTCAGTATTGCCCGAATGGCTAACTGCAATAACCAACGTTTCCTCGCTCACAAATCCCGGCAAATCATAGCCCTTCACCACTTCAAGCGGAATGTGCAACCAGCCCGCGGTCAAAACTCGAACCATATCAGCCGCCAAAGCCGAACCGCCCATTCCCGCGATCACGATATTCTTAAAATCTCGGCGTTGATTTGCACCTTCGTGAATCGACACTTCATATCGAGCTTGTTCTGGAATATTCAAAACGCCGCTCAAAACGTCGCCTGGATCGTATTGTTTTATCACATTCATATCATCTAACATCTTGCGCTCCTTGATTAACTCATGTTATAGTGTAACATATATAAGCTTAAACAATTTAATATATAAGGTGGGTTATAATGGATTCTCAAGCTAATCAATCATTCAGTGACGACCAAGAACTGGCTAAGGTATTAGCTGGCGTGTCGCAAGGTACGGACAATAATTTACAATTCGAAGAAACAAGTGCTACAGCTTCACCTGTAATTAATCCTGCAACCATCTCACCAGATCCTGTTACTACAGATCAGAACGATGAGCCTGCTACTGACATAACGAAGTCTGCCGCTCCAGAGCCAGTCATGCCAACTCCAGTGGTCAGCGCACCAACTCCAACTGCGACTGCAGATCCTGCGCTCGATACGATTAAGCAAACTGCCTTGAACGAGTTGCGTCCATTAGTCGACAAGCTGGACGTTTCTCCAGAAGAAAAGTTTGACACTTACCTATTACTTCTTCGCTCCACAGACGATAAAACTCTGATCGCACCAGCACACGACGCTGCCGTAGCTATTGTTGACGAAGCTCGCCGCGCACAGGCTCTACTGGATATCATTAAAGAAATCGACTATTTCTCAAATCCTCGTTAAGTCATTTCTCCAAAATAAAAACCCGCCATTTTCGGCGGGATTTTTATTGCTCGGGGCAGATTTACATCATACCCATTCCCGGCATACCACCAGGAGCAGCTGCAACTTCAGCCTCTGGAATATCAACCACCAAAGCGCCCATAGTTGCCGCAGTTGACGCAATTGACACTGCATTTTGAACAGCTTCTTTAGTCACACGAGCTGGATCAATAACGCCAGCCTTCTTCACGTCAATTAGACCATCTTCTGGCTTCATAACGTTAACGCCGAATCCAGGTTTGCCAGATTCAACTTGAGCAAGTAGCGCATCAGCATTCAAGCCAGCATTTTTCATAATCTGCAAGAACGGTTGCTTCAGAGTATCCTTCAAGATCTGTCGACCAACCGACAAACTATCCGCGCCGCTAACTTTTAGATTGCCAGCTAAATTGACCAAAGTTACGCCGCCACCAGCGACAATTCCCTCAGCCAAAGCTGCCTTAGTAGCCGCCACTGCATCATCAACGCGGAATTTCTTCTCGTCAATTTCCGTTTCAGTCGCGCCACCAACTTTAATAACCGCAACTTTACCAGATAGCGCTGCGGCACGCTTGTCGAATTGCTCTTTCTCATACTCACTAGAAGCATTCTCTGAAAGCGACTTAATTTCAGCAATTCGCTCCTTCACGCCTGAAGGTTTACCCGCGCCTTCGATAATTGTCGTTTCATCTTTACCAACAATCACCTTGCGCGCCGAGCCCAAAACTTCCAAGCCAGCGTTTCGAATGTCAATCCGTGATCTTCAGAAATCACAGTCGCACCAGTCAGCACAGCGATATCACGAAGTACATCTTTACGACGATCACCGAAACTTGGCGCCTTAACAGCTACGGTGTTGAATACGCCCTTCAGCTTGTTTAGCACCAAAATACTCAACGCCTCGCCTTCAACTTCGTCAGCAATTAAAACCACGTCTTTTTTGCCGCTTTGTGCCAATTTTTCCAACATTGGCAAGAATTCCTGCACGCTAGAAATCTTCTTATCGGTAATCAAAATCGCTGGCTTTTCGTACACAGCCTCCTGACGACCTGCGTCAGTAACAAAGAACGGACTCACCCAGCCCTTATCCAAGCTAAAACCTTCGACAACTTCAGCTTCTAGTTCCAAACCTTGACCAGCCTCAACAGTAACCACGCCGTCTTTGCCAACTTTCTCAATCACGCCAGCGATCAATTTACCAATTTCTGCATCTCCCGCCGAAATCGTAGCGACTTCAGCCACGCGGTCAGACTTGCCTTCAATCGGCTCAGCCAATTCGTTCAACTCTTTAACAATTTCCGCGCCAGCTTGCTCGATGCCTTTCCTAAGTTCCATCGGATTATGTCCAGCTGCAATCAATCGATTTGCCTCTTTCAAAATCGAGTATGTCAACACCGTTACAGTCGTTGTGCCGTCGCCTGCTTGCTTGTTCAAATTCTTAGCAGCCTGCTTGATTAAATCGGCACCGACTTTATAACCCAGCGTTTCGTCATCGTTTTCTGGCAATTCAATTCCTTCAGCCACAGTTACGCCGTCATGAGTAACTGTTGGACCGCCAAAACCTTTCGCAATCACAACATTGCGACCCTTTGGACCGTAAGTTACCTTAACTGCGTCGTATAGCGATTTAGCACCGCCAAGCACGCGATTTCGCGCATCGTCATCATAAAAAACTTTTTTTGCCATAATTAAACTCCCCTTTTTATCCAACAACCGTTGCTAAAATATCTTCTTCGCGAACAACCAAATATTCCGTGCCGTCAATTTTTCAAATCCGTAGTCGAATATTCCTTATAGACAATTCGATCACCGACTTTGACGTTCTTCACATCGCCGCCAACCGCTTTAACTTCCGCAACTACTGGCTTTTCTTTAGCGTTATCAGGCAAGTAAATTCCGCTCGCTGTCTGAGTCTTTGCTTCTTCACGCACCGCTACAACACGGTCGCCAAGAGGCTTAATAGGTGTACTCACGTTATCCTCCATTTCGTTAACAACGTGTCTATTGTAACGCACTAATTTAGCACTCGTCAAGTGTGAGTGCTAATTATCTAGATACTATTCAGTATTATACGATTAGTAGCTCAGGGAAATTATCATCACCATCATCACCTTCTTCCGATGCAAAGATTCTTCCCATAGAAACACTATCCTTAGTAGCAACTTCCCCCATCACCAGAATAACGCGAGTTCGTGGATTTTCACTGCTCTTCCCAACATCAATAGAAGTAGGTGAAAAGATAACTTTCTTTCTATTAGGAGCAAAACCTCTTCTTTTTGCAATATCATTACCATCAAGATTCTCCTCAATCGTCATCGGAAATCCTGAGCCAAACGGATTAGCACGCAATGCAGCATCAAGCTCCTGAGGAGTAGCTGGTTCAATAACTTTATAAGCTTCCATACCCTACCTAGACTGCCCTTCTCAGCGTTCTTTGAGCTTTGCTACGCCTTTGCCTTTCAGCGGCAACTATTTCCTTAATTTTTTTCTCATAGTAAGAACATTTACTCTTGATAGTTCTGTCTTCAGGAAGCACTCTACCACAAAAATCATCATCATCAAATCCCGACCAGATTACATAATAACCCGGCCTACGATTTCTTTCATTTGCCTTATAAGCAGAAATTTTAGTCGCTTTTATATCAATGTTAAATTCAAACCTTTCGCCTTGATCATCAACATAGATAATATGAATATCTCCTCCATTAAGATCATCTTCAATATTAGTCATTTCAGCAAGTTCAACTCCCGGAGTCCAGTTTAAGGCACTTTCAGCAGCAATTTCATGGCGCATTCCCTGAATCACAGCATAAAACGACTGACTAGCGTACTCAATCTCCGAGCGAGTATAATTAAGCATTAACATAACCTCATTGATGGAATCCATAGTTTCCTTCATACTACTACACTGCTCTTCATCTATCATAGTACGTATGATTTTATTGAATATCGTAACTGTTTCTTTACACTTTTTTATCTCTTTGTGAGACATATCACTCTTATGATTATTAAGCTTTACCTGAGCATCAAGCCAATACGGCATAATTTGTATTAATTTCAGAGCTCTGTCTTCGTCTGTTTCATATTGACTTTCTTGTTTACTACGCTGAATATCTATAGCTTTAGACACAACATGCCGCTTTGCCCCTACCGTTTTTAATGCCGTCCCACCTAACTTTGAGCATATTTCCATATACTCAGAAGATCTCGTGACCTCAGCAGCAACCTCACTCAATCTCATTCGCTCTCTATTGGATCTGCCTGTATTCATAATTGCTATAATACCATAAAATCATTAAAAATGCAACCTCATGCCCTTCTCCCTACTATCTCTCAATCTGTTATAATATCTTCATGCAATTATTCAAACATCTCTTAGAAACAATTCTCGGATCTTATGTAAAAAAATATCTTAAATCTCATCCTGACACCAAACTAATTGCCGTAGTTGGCAGCGTTGGTAAAACTAGCGTAAAAATCAGCAACCGCCACTGTTTTTATCAGAAAAATTCACCGTGCGCCATAGTCGTGGCAATTTGAACACAACCTTAAGTGCGCCGCTGGAAATCTTAGGCGTAGACGGACCAAAAAACGCCAAATCTCCCCTAGCCTGGCTAAAAGTTTTCTCCGCAGCACACGCCAGCATAAAAAATCCCGAAGCACCAGACATAATTATTCAAGAATGCGGTATTGATTGCCCTGGTGAAATGGCTACTTTTATGCGCTATATTCAGCCCGACATTGCCATAATTACCTCTGTTGCTCCTGAGCATATGGAATTTTTCAAAAATATGGATACGGTGGCTCATGAGGAATTGTCCATCAGCCAAGTCGCTAAAAAAACCATCTTCAACCTTCACGATATCGATAAAAAATATCATAATCTCATAGTTGGAAATCGCGTAAGTTACGGAGACGAATCCGCTGATGTTTTCCTGGAAATTAAAAAGACTACAGATGCTGGTTGTATTGTCAATTTAAAACACTCCGAGGGAACTTATCGGGATGTTAATATTTCTGTATTAGGTAAACATAATATTCGCTCAATCACTGGCGCGGCGGCGGCGGGATTAGCTTGCGGAATGAATATTGAAGAAGTTGCGGCGGCTTTAACAAAAATCAGACCAGTTTCAGGAAGAATGAATATTTTACGCGGCATACGCGGCTGTACGTTGCTGGACGACACTTATAACGCCAGTCCTATTGCCATGGAAAATTCGCTAAAAACGCTCTATTCCATCTCCGCCAATCACAAGATTGCCGTATTGGGAGATATGAATGAACTGGGCGAAACATCTGAACTAGAGCATAAAAAAATCGGTGAAATTTGCGACCCTAGCCAATTAGAGTTGCTTATTACTGTTGGCAAAATGTCAAAAAAACACCTCGCGCTAATCGCTGAAAAAAAAATGGCTGTAAAGTAATTTCTTTTGACACGGCGCTTGAAGCTGGAGAATTCCTGAAAAATAGCGACATTAAAGATACAACAATCCTATTCAAAGGCTCGCAGGGCGGCATTTACCTTGAAGACGCCGTGAAAGAATTATTGCTTGACCCAAGCGATACAGAAAAATTAGTTCGCCAATCACAAAGCTGGAAACAGATTAAAGCGAAATTTTACGACTCTTTTTCTCAATCTCAGAAATAATTTCCTGAACGACCTTCTTGTCATTCCACGGAATTCGCTTGCCATTCACAATTCGGTACTGCTCATGGCCCATGCCAGTAATCAGAATCGTATCGCCACGAACAGCCGACTTCAAAGCCTGATAAATCGCCTGTTTTCGATCAGCAATTTCCGTCATCTTATGAGTCTTCCTCGTTCGCTCAATTCCCTGACGAATCATTGCCCGAATTTCATCTGGATTTTCGTTATAACTCTCCTCGTCAGTTAGGAAAATCCTATCTGCCAAATTAGCCGCCAGTTCGCCCATAATCGGACGCTTTGTCTTATCTCTATCGCCGCACGCACCAAACACCAAAGTCAATCGCCCCTTGGTAATTTTATGAGTGGTTTTTAGCAATTTTTTTCCAGCGCGTCTGGCGTGTGCGCATAATCCACAATAATATCAATTCCAAGCTTATTTTCTACTCGCTCGAATCGTCCAGGAATCGCCTCCAAGTTCGCCACGCCCTCTTGGATATCTTCCAACTTTATCCCCAACAAATATGCCAACGACACCGCAGCCGACATATTCATCACGTTAAATTCGCCAGGCAAATTAGTCGCCAACTCCAAGTGAGTTTGATGGTCAATCAGTAAACTTGCCTCTGTTCCCTTTTTATACAACTTAACGTGCGTTAAGTGAGCTTCGGCTTCCGGATTCGTCCCGTAAGTCATTTTTCTCGCCAGAAGCCGTAAACTTATCAAAATATTCAAACCACTCGTCATCACGATTCAGCACGATATATTTCGGCTTTTTCTCAAACAATTTAGCCTTAGCCGCCGCGTAAGCTTCCATCGTTTTGTGATAATCCAAATGGTCTTGAGTCAAATTAGTCATCACCGCCGCCTCAATTGGCACGCCGTCAAATTTATGCTGCGACAGAGCGTGACTTGTCGCCTCTAAAATCACATATTCTACACCTTCACGCTGAGCTGTCTGGAAAAAGCTGAATAACCTAGCCACAGTCGGCACCGTCGCATTCAAATCATTTATCTTTTCCTTGCCAGCAATTTCAATCACCGCCGTCGTAAATAACGCGGTCTTAAAGCCAGCCTCTTTCAAGATCTCATTGATATAACAAGCGGTCGTAGTTTTTCCCGTTCGTCCCTGTTACCGCAATAATTCTCAAGCCACGAGCTGGATTGCCATATCTTAAGCTAATCATCTTCGTGCGCGCAACTCTATAGGCGTTTTTCGGTTTTTCCAAAGCTCCTTGAGGTAGCGTTTTTTTCTAGCAATTTTTACCAACTCGTTTTTCATAATACCCATTTTACCACTTATATTTGCTATAATAAAAAAACAAATGAGGATTTTGGGAATTGAATCCAGTTGCGACGAAACAGCGGCGTCAATAGTTGAAGATGGCGAACGCTTGCTTTCAAATGTCGTCAATTCTCAAATTGATATTCACGCAGAATACGGCGGAGTTATTCCAGAAATTGCCGCGCGTAGTCATTTGGAAGTTGTAAATCCCGTCATTAAAAAAAGCTTTGTCTGACGCAAATTGCACTTTGGGATGATATTGACGCCATCGCCGTTACTTACGCGCCGGGACTTATTGGCTCGCTATTAATCGGCACTCTTGCCGCTAGAACTCTCGCTATTATCCATAATAAGCCGCTCTTTAAGATTCATCACGTAGAAGCTCACGTGTACGCCAATTTTATCAATAAGCAATCCGACAATTTATCTCTAACATTGCCGAAACAGCAGCCGTCTTTCCCTATGCTTTCGTTAATCGTTTCAGGCGGACACTCACAACTTGTCCTATTCAAAAATCACGGTGATTATCAACTTATCGGACAAACCCAAGACGACGCGGTTGGCGAAGCGTTTGATAAAGTCGCTAAAATCATCGGTTTGCCATATCCTGGCGGTCCAGCTATCGCTAAAGCTGCTGAACTCGGCGATCCGCACGCGTTCCACTTACCTATCGCCAAATTATCCGGCGAATACGATTTTTCCTTCTCTGGGCTTAAGACAGCCGTTTTGAGAGCCGTTCAGCACGAAGTCGGTAAAGACTTCACTTTTCCCTCTCATGAGCTTCCAGCGCTCGTAGATGACGAATTACGACGTAATATGGCAGCAAGTTTCCAGTATACAGCCATAAAAACTCTCGTAAATAAAACCAAAAAGGCGTTTGACAATTTCCAGCCAGCCTCTGTCGTAATCGCTGGCGGAGTCGCAGCTAATCAAGAATTGCGCCGTCAATTACGCGAAGCTTTGCCAATTGACATCGAATATGCCCCTATCCAACTCTGTACAGACAACGCCGCGATGATTGCCACTCTCGGTTATTTCAGATCTCAAATTGACGAACCGACAGATCCATACGATTTAGAAGTTCAGCCAAGTTTATCAATGACAGCAATATAACGTTGTGAGGATTACAACATGAATCAACATTTTCTACAATCATCAGCCTGGGAGAAATTCCAACAATCGCTCGGTCGAAAAGTCTTTCACAACAGAGGTGAAGGATGGGAATATTTCGCAATATTAGAGCATGGCACGGGCAATTCTCGTTTATATTGCCCCTTCGGTCCAACTGCCATTAACGAAGAAGCATTACGATTGGCGCTAAAAGACTTAGCAGAGCTCGGCAAAAAACTTGGCGTAACTTTCCTCAGAGTCGGACCAATTAAACCCACCTTTTCTAAGGTGTTATCTGATGAGCATTGGAAGAAAGCCACTTATGTCCATTTGCAGCCAGAACATACGCACGTTATCAATCTCCAGCAACCAGAGGAAGAGATTATAGCAAGCATGGCGCAGCCCGTAAGAAATTGCTATAGGAATTATCACAAAAAAGGCGTAACGGTTCATCAATCTCAAAACCCAGACGATATTAAATATTTCCTAGAATTGATACACGAAGTTGCCAAACGAACTGGCATGTCGCCGCACCCAGATTCATATTTTCATAAGCAAGCTGGTTCCCTACTGCCATCAAAGAACGCCTCATTTTGGTACGCAACATACAACAATAAAGTAATTGCTACTGCCCTATTTTTCGACTCAAAAACAACTCGAATTTACGCGCATGCAGCAGCGAATTCCATACCAGAATATCGCAAACTTAATGCTGGAACTGCCCTGCTCACTGAAGCGATAATCGATGCAAAACATCGTCAAATGGAGAAAGTCGATTTATACGGAATTGCGCCTGAAAACGCACCAAAAAATCACCCGTGGGCTGGCTTTACGAAGTTTAAGCGATCGTTCGGCGGCGAAGATGTCCATTCTGGGTCAACCTGGGAACTTCCCTTAAAGCCACTTCAATATTGGCTATATCGAGCGTATCAAACGATTAGAAAATAACCTTATTTCATCCATCTCACCACATAAATTTGTGGTATAATTAAGATGTAATATAAACATGTGGAGAAATTAGAGGATTACATGAATAAGGGCTTTTGCACGTGAAAAAGCTACTTTGTTTTCTTTTTGTCTTTTTCACATGAAAAACCATGGAATAACTTATGCAGCTAGCTAAACAATACATACCAAACGATTATGAACCGAATATTTACGCCCTATGGGAAACCAGTGGCGCATTAGAGCCAACAGGGGTAGGTAAGCCATATTCAATCATTATGCCACCACCTAACGCGAACGGTAATCTTCACATCGGGCACGCACTCGATATGAACCTGAAGGATGTTCTGATTCGCTATCACCGAATGAAGGGCGACGACGCTGTATTTATTCCGGGCGCCGACCATGCTGGGTTTGAAACTTGGGTTGTGTATGAAAGGGAATTGACGAAGCAAGGGAAGAGTCGCTTCGATTTTTCACGTGACCAATTGTATAGTCAAGTTTGGAATTTTGTACAAGAAAAACGCGGCAATATGGAGCTGCAATTGCGCGCGTTAGGCGTTAGTGCATCATGGAAGCATTTGACATTCACTCTGGACGACAAAGTCATCAACACTGTATACGATACGTTTAAGAAAATGTGGGATGACAATTTGGTTTACAGAGGTGAGCGAATTGTCAATTATTGTACCGAACATCAAACCAGCTTTGCCGACATCGAGGTAGAACATAAGAACGAAAAAGGGAAGTTGTGGAAAATAGCTTACCCGACACTAGATAAAATTGGCGAGATTATCGTAGCTACTACGCGCCCAGAAACTATGCTTGGCGACGTTGCCGTGGCGGTTCATCCACACGATGAGCGATACAAAAAATTGATTGGAACTCGCATTTTACTGCCAATTATTGATAAGGAAATTCCTATCATCGCGGACGAATATGTCGACATGAGCTATGGTACCGGTGCGGTTAAGATTACGCCAGCGCACGACCCGAACGACTTTGAAATTGCAAAACGCCATGATTTGCCTCTAGAGTCAATTATCAGCCCAGAAGGGAAGATGATAAACGTGCCAGCGCAGTTCTTAGGATTAACGCCAGTAGAAGCTCGCGCTCGAGTTTTGGAGGCGTTGGAAGCGCTAGAGCTACGCCGCGGTGAAACTGAAATTGAACACGCCGTTGGACATTGCTATAAGTGCGGCAGCGTAATTGAGCCGATGATTAAAGAGCAGTGGTTTATTAAAACACAATCACTCGCACAGCCAGCAATTGACGCGCTTAAAAAAGAAGAAATTACTTTTTATCCAGCATCCAAGCGCAAAGAACTCATCGCATATCTTGAGCAATTGAAAGACTGGAATATTTCACGACAAATCCCATGGGGAATACCAATTCCTGCGTTTGTAAATGAAAACGACCCTAAGGATTGGATATTTGATACTCGCACCAACGAGCAGAGTATTGTTGTAAATGGCACAACATATATCAGGGAAGAGGATACCTTTGATACTTGGTTCTCATCTGGTCAATGGCCATACATCGTAACAGATTACTTAACCGGCGGCGATTTAGCTAATTATTTCCCAACTGACATGATGGAAACTGGTATGGATATTATGCGCGCATGGGTTTCGCGAATGATCATGTTTAGCCTATACCGAACAGGGAAGATACCATTCAAAGAAGTTTATCTACACGGAATGGTTAATGACGAGCATAACCAAAAAATGTCCAAGTCTAAGGGTAACGTCATTAATCCAATGGAATTGGTTGCGGAATTCGGATCTGACGCAACGCGCATGGGAATTATCGCTGGACGGGCGCCCGCTCAAAGCCAAGCCTTCAACAAGGGATCAGTCATTGCGGCACGTAATTTCTGTAATAAATTATGGAATATCGCCAGGTTTGTCGAGGCACAGATTGGCGATAATCACCAAATTGTCGACTTAGAGCCGCAAACTCCGGCCGATCACTGGATTATTCGCCAATTGAACGACGCCGCCAACAACATTGCTGTTAGAATAGAGCAATATCGCTTCTCAGAAGCGTCAGAAACTGTTTATCACACCATCTGGGACGACGTGGCTGACTGGTACATTGAATCATCTAAAACCGCGATCAATCGTCCGTTGTTATCTTGGGTTTTGGCGACTTCTTTGAAAATCGCTCATCCGTTTGCGCCGTTTGTTACGGAAACAATTTGGCAAACGCTTAATTACACCGACGGCATTTTTGATGCGTGAAGCTTTACCAACTCCAGAAAAGTTCGATCCGATTGCCGCCGAGCAATTCGAGCAACTTAAAGCTTCTGGTCGCTGAAGGTCGCTGGGTGATTGCTGAACTGCCAGGGAATAAGAAATATCGATTATTATACGGCAACGACAGTCTTATTGCCGACAATCAAGACACAATTAAGCATCTGATGCGGCTTGAGGCAATTGAACACACCGACCAACCGCGTGGACTGAGATTAGCGGCAGCAAACAGGGAAGCGTGGCTAGATATTGATAGCGAAACTCTGTATCAACATCAGGAAAATCTGGAAATGCGCCTAGCCGAAGCACGTCAGAAATTGGCGGGATTAAAGAAGCGCCTGGAAAATCCAACTTACGTTGAGAAGGCGCCAGCCCACCTTGTCGAGGAAACTCGCGAGCAATTAGCCGAGCAAGAAAAAATCATTACTCGGCTTGTTTCGGAACTGGAAGTGATTAGCTTAAAATAATCTAACTCACACCTTCAAAATCAAGGTGATATCCGTCAAAAGTATGTTGACCACGGGCGGCATATTTTTGGCGCAATCGCTTCTTATCGTTGTTACGAGGTGTAGTTCGTGGTCGCGCTGAACTTTCTTTCAACACATTTGACAATTGAGCGTGTTCTGGATGAGTATGAGGCTTTGTTTCTGGCATTTTTATTTCATCCTCAACGCCACTTTGAACGCTATATGTTTTCCAAGATGACAAAAACGCTTTATCGACGTTGGTGTCGTGCAGCAACACACCAAACGCTACATTCAAACTGACAAACATAGTTGTAACGGTGAAAAACTGTTGTACTAAATTCATTTTTATTCTTTCTTTTGTATCTATTTTTTTAGAATACTGATTACAATGTTAGCAT
>BNJU01004550.1_pt1 | contig 37793 bp, 54 predicted proteins | sample 8539281 | NCBI WGS metagenome assembly BNJU01 (sample SAMD00202456, study PRJDB9452) | human saliva metagenome | isolation source: human saliva | place: Japan
TAGTTGTATAAAATATTTCGCGAAAGTATTAAACATATTCGGAACCTTTATCTTTATGTTAAAGTCTGTTGGCCAGGCTATGTGCGATAGAAATGCTCATAGAATTTTTATATTTGAGTTTCTCTAGCGCGTCTACAACTACTAAGGAGATAACTATGGGTGTTGTGAAAAGGCACCATTCTGAAGAGATCTTCGACGGCGGCCCCGCAGACGACTGTGCCGATTTGGGCCTTGATGGTGGCCAGTATGAGATTGATTTATGAATGCTAATGCCGCCTGCTTGCGTGATGGTCCGCCTGTTCGCAAGTCGAAGGCCGCTGCGTACAGAAATACCTGGGTCCGCCGCAGGTCAGGGTTTCACGGCGCAGCAACTGCTGTGAAGCGCAACCCCGAGACCGCTGCTATTCGCAAGTGGGCTAAGGAAAACGAATGCAGGTTTGATCGCATGATTCACCATAGAGATCTAGGATGCGTACTACGGCACTGAAAAAGAAACAGGTAAGCTATGCTTCTAAATAAAAGACGGGAAGGCTTATTTCCTGTCTTTTTATTTATGCTGGCCTTTTCCCGTCAAAGTGAATCTTGCCAGGTTGGATTTGTGTATTGTGGCGGGAAGTGGATGACAGGGTGAGTTTCAAGTGTGGGTGGTGGTGAACCTCGTACCGGTGCATTGAGGTGGTCTCCAGGGTTCATATATTGGTCTGTCCACATCAACTGTGTGTAAATGTGTAATGGTACATGTTAGTTGTGTAGGTTAATCTCACGGTCATAACGTGTTGTTGTGAGATGTTGAGAAAATATCATGATAACATCTCATTTGGTATATTTGCATATTTTGATAGTTAAATTTTGGAAAATTGTTTGAAGTATTTTATTTCCTGCCCTTTGAAATGGAGCAAAGGCGGGGCTATTAAAAGTGGCAATACTCGTGCCGAAACATGCATATGGCTTAGCCTACTCTCTTAGAGAGAATTCATTCTATATTTTCCTGGTAAATAGTTGCAAAGTTTATAAATAAATCAAGCCTTGAGGTTTATTGTTGGGATTAAACGAAAGTTAAACTTTATTTAAGTCTCGTATATATAAGGGTTACCGAAAGGGTAAGCATTAGGTTTCTATAATCCTCAGACCCCGTGCCGCTGAGCTCGTTGCGGCAGATGATGGGCGTGATTCCCGGCTGCGGGCTGGTGCGACTCTTCGTCTCGGCTCTTTCTGATGGCGAACAGCCCCACGCGAGGGTAATACCGCGTAGTCTTGTATCAAGCAGGAAACCAGAGTACGCAGTTTGAACGCTTTACTGTCGAGCTCGGCGCGGTAGTGGTGCTGCCCAAGAGAGGAGTACGCATGCTCAACCACACCGTATCGGTACTGAGCACCTACTGCTCGGCCTGTCTACAGGGGAGGGAATACCAGGCCTGAGCCTTGGAGTCGCTGGGCATGGCGCTCAACAGTATGAACAGGCAAGATATTATTGGCCTGGGCAAACGCGCCCAGCGGGCATATTCTCTTTACCCGCGCGAAGAAAGTGTGCTGGAGCTGATGCGCGAGGCTATTCGCTTAACCACGGTTGCGATTGGCACCCCGGAACATATCCTGCTGGGTATGGCAGGCAAAAGAATGAGGAAGGCAGTAAACCAGGTGCTGGCTAAACTTGGTGGAACTGGCTGCCGCGCTGCCGTGATGGACCTTATCTCTGGGCAACGGGTAATGGCACTGAAAGAAACGCGGCTGGTGTTGGCGCGGGTAACCTTGGCGAGGGCAATTCCTGCGGGTTCAACGATTCTCGATCAGCTGGGCGTAACCAGCTCGCCGCTGCGCAACGCGAGGTCAGCTTGATCTTCGGTGATTGGCCGTCACCACGGGAGATGGCGCGTGATGCAGGTGCTCTCACGCCGCACCAAGAACAACCTCAGTTTATCGAAACCCGGTGTTGGTAAACCGCTGTTGTTGAGGGTCTAGCCCAGGCTATTGTGCATGGTGACGTACCAAACCCCTTAAAGAGAAGCACTCAGCACCCTGGATTTAGTCTTGGTCATGGGGCCCTGTACCGCGGTACTTTTGAGGAACGTCTTAAGAAAGTAATTAAGGTGATTCGCACCAAGGCGACATTATCCTGTTTATCGACGAGATTCACACCCCTGAAATGGGGCCGGTGCCGCAGAGGGCGCTTATCGACGCGGTTTATTCTGAAGTCGATGCTGGCTCGCGGTGAGCCGTACTTGTCACCACCTTTGATATACCGCAAGCATATCGAGAAGCGACGCTAAGCGCCGTTTCCAGCCGATTCAGGTGGACGAGCCTTCACAGGAGCTCGCCGCAGATTTTTATGCGTGCGCGATAAGTACGAGGCTCACCACCGCGTGATTATCCGGATGAAGCAATTGAAACCGTTGTAAACTTGGCGGCGCGCATGCAGGCCCCGATCGTTTCCTTGCCCGATAAAGCTGTTGGATCTGATTGACGAGGCGGGCGTACGCCTGCGTATTGGCGGATGACCGCCCCGCCCGAGATTGGCGGTGCTAAAGAGAAGGTGGCCTGCGCGAAAGAAGACGCTTACTGGGAGCAGACATGAGAAAGCTGCCGGTCTGCGGATGAGGAACAGTGCCAGTTCAGGAGAAAGACCAGCAGAAGGCGCGGGCGTGGCACTGGTGAGCTCAGGAGGTGGGACCCTGAGGTTATTTCAGAGGTTCTGGTGTCTTCAACCGGCGTCTGTGTACAAGATTACTGAGGAAGAGTCCTCGCGTCTGCTCAAGATGCCGGAGGACGAGCTGCGGCCGCGTGTGGATCGGCCAGGAGCATGCGCGAGCGTACCAGTCGGTTCGATTTCGCCGTACCCGTGCTGGGTTGAAGGATCCGAACCGCTCCTGGGTGCCTGTCTATTTCGCTGGCCTGACCGGCGTCGAAGACCGAGCCCTGCAAGGCTTCGCAGGAGTTCCTCTTCGGCGATCAGGATGTGCCTGATTATTTGGATATGTCGGAGTACCGTGAAGCACCGTTTCATGCCTGTTCGGTGCCTCCTGGCATGTGGGCTATGAAGGAAGGCGTCAGCTGACCGAGAAGGTACGCCGTAAGCCGTTCTCGGCAGTGCTGTTCGACGAGGTTAGCTGGCGCACGCTGACCGTCTGTTCTGCTGCTGCAGATTCTTGAAGATGGCCGCCTGACCTGATTCGGGTAGGGTCGTGGTGACTTTGAACACCGTGACAGACCATTTAATCCGGCCTTACGCGATGAACTGCCGCGTTCCTGTGGCCTGCGGCAATGGACGATAACGCCGCTGACTACGAGCGCATGCAGCCCGCGTCATGGAGAACCTCAAGGAGCACTTCCTGCCCTGAGTTCCTGAACCGTGTGGACGATATTGACAGGTTCCCGCAGCCTGAGACTGAGATCTCTGCAGATTGTGGACCTGTTTGTTGGTCGCGTTTGGCAAAGCGTTCATGGATCAGGATATGTCGACTGAGCTGACGAATGCGGCGGAAGGTCCGCGGCTTCGAAGGGCTGCGACCAAGTGATGGGTGCTCGTCCGCTGCGCCGCGAGATGGCGCTAATATTGGTGACGCTCGTCGAGTAGAATCCTCTTCGGCGGTATTGCTTCGCGGAAAAGATTTGGCTGTGACGCTGAGGGTGCGAAGGGATGATTGCGAAGTTTACCTCTCTCCCAGCCGATGGAAGGAATTATCCAGCGAGTGGTCTGAAGGATCTGGATTCGCAATGGTCGCTGGAGGAAGAAGCGGTTGAAGAAGCGAGCAGATCACCAATAATCGCTACCGAGCAGCCGCAATCCGGCCAGTAATCAGGCTCAAGAGAGAGAGCAATCTCCCCAGTCCCCGTGTGGGAGGAACTGGGGTGTTTCTTTATTATGCTCCATGCGCACGTCCATCTGGAAAGGGTGCGCGCTGGTGTCGGCGGATACGGCGGAGGATAGTATGCTTAGTACATGCCCGCATTTGAAAAAACTCAGTCTTCATTGTCTCGGAACGGTGACCGAATGGGGCAGGACGCTCACCGTGCCGAGGTGTGTCTGCGCGGCTGGCTTCCTTCTATTAAACGTTACAAGTTGATGAGCGGTGGCAAAATCTAAAGTTTGCGGAGGTCTGAGCGTCGCAGCAGTATGCCGCCATGCCGCCTACGTTATGTCTTCGGACAGTCAGCGGCGTGTTGGCACGCGCTGCGGCGGTGACCCCGCAGACAATGGCTACTGTTCTGCGCGTCTGGAGGCAAAAAAACTGATTACCGCGTGCCTCGAAATCCATAGTTGCGAATGTGGTGACCCTAACCCCGGCGGGGAGTGAGCTAGCTTGTGCCGATGAGAAGGCGCGCTGTTGAGGACCTTATGAGCAGTGAATCTGCAGGAGCAGTGAAGAATTACGCGACGTTACCGACTCTGGTTGAGGTTCTGAGGGTAGATTCTGCCCCGTTGACGTGCGCGGTGCCGATAGGCGCCTGCAACAATCCGCCGCTGAGGCCCGGGAAGATCACCCTTTAGCTAGCAGATGTCTGTTATAGTTCAGTGCGACTATAAATTAAGGAGTATGATGATGAAGGCCAACCAGATTACTAGCCAGCGACGCCCCTGCGCACCAGAATACGGTGAAACGTCCTGACCCAACTCCGGCTGCCGGTCACCGCCATTAACGTTCACTTCATGGTGCTAGCTGGCGTAGCTGTTTGCAGGCGGATTCGTACCGACTATCCCCAGCGCCCTCGTGCCGGGCTTGAGTATCCGGCACGTCTGACTTCCATGGCGAAGGGTTTACGGAGCACGACGGCCTTGAGATTGGCAATTCTGTTGCCGCCTTTACGCCAGTCACCGACAGCGGAGTGGCACAAGGTATCGCGGTCACTAACGCCCACCTGGCTGTGCCAATACCAGAGGGACTGATGCTGCCACCGCAGCCGCTGTACCTGCAAATACTACGGCTGCGCCATAGCCCCGGAACGGCTGGCTCAGGTGCAGTCGGGGCAGAGCGTGTTGGTTCAGCCGCCGCAGGTGGGCCGCCTTGGGTCCCAGCTTGGGCAGGTGGCGCGGTATCTGCGCTTCCTGCGTGGTGGCGTTGTTGTTGGTTCTGAGCAGAAGCGGCACGCGGCCAGGGAACCGCATGGACGAAGTAATCTACGCCAGATGATCTACAGAGCAAGAGCCCGACCAATCTGATATTATTGTCGACCAGGGAGGGTCTAACACGCGCCTCGGTGCGTGGATCTGCTCTGCAGGTGGTCGCCCGTTTGTAGTAGGCGACGCTGCTCAGGCGGGGATCAGCTTTCCGCGTTAGCAGTCGACCTGTGGCTCGGCGGCAAAAAGCGTCATGGGATTCAACCAGGGGTTTAATGGCAGCACAGCCTGAACTTGTGGAACATACCTCCGGCGCGCGCTGCAGCTGGTCGCTGATGGGGAAGTGAAGGTGCAGGTGACGCACGCCGCCTATTACCCAGGCCCCAGCGTCCTGGCGAGGCTGCGGGCCGGAAGCACCGTCGGTAAAACCGTCCTTAAACACGAAGCGCCAGCGACGCGCTAACAGGAGATCTCCTCCCGGGCTGATTAAGGGCCGGGAGGAGGGAAAGCCGGGTGATAGATGGGGCTTATCTGGTGTTAGCCAGTCATTGAGTGTGGTGGGGTCGGCACGTTCGCTGGTCAGGATTAACCCGCCAGCGATAGCCGAACCATAAAAGGCAGCCGCCACACCAGCTTGGTGGCGTTTGCCGTCGATCTTCACCAGCGCCGCGAGGATGGCGGCTTCACAAACTCGGCTGCCGTCCTTCTTCGGCACCGCGAATCGAAATAACGCCTGAATGGGGATATTCATCTGCCCCTCAGCAATATTCTGCAAATATTGGTCAAGGTGCCATTGCCAGACATCTTCATAGTGGCAGCACCGATACGGGCCCAAAAGCGACCTGCTTCTTTACGAGGGTGGGCAGAATCTCGAACCACTGCGCGGAGTGAATAATCACAGTTTCCACCGGTGATGCCTTATAAGTGTTTTCCCGTAATGGCCTTGCCGCTGTAGTAGCTGTGTCCGGTATACGATCCTGCAATAACGGCAATCGAAATGCGTCACCGCGCTTCACCTGGTTCTCTGCCGCTGCCTGCGCAATATTAAGCGGCGGTGAGCTTGGGGTGAGCCCTCGGCCTCGCGGATGATTCAATATGACCGCACCAGAAGGCATCAATGACCACATCCACCCCGGCGAGAGCTGGGGTGAGGCTCTCAAGCACTGGAGGCATCTACCCTGGTAGTGCCCAACGGCACCACCTCGGTGCCCCTGCTACTCTCAAGTTCGGCAAATTTCGTGCTAATGGTCTCATTGCCTCCTGTAACTGCTATTTTCATGAGTATCCTCCTGAGCAAGTTGATATTTCAAATACGTATTTCTATTCTTCAAAAAGTTGGAAGGAAAACAATAAGTTTGAACAAAGCATCTAAAAATTTATATACTAAATTGGTTATAAAAGCATAAAATATGTCCAAACACTTATGCGCCATAGTGAAACTAACTATCTTTACCGGTCACGGCGTTGCAGCCCCTCATAACGTTGGATCTGCTCTTGAGAAGAGTTTAGCGCAGCGACTTCACCCACTGCTGACATGCTTTTGGGTGCCAAGCAACATTGGGGAGAAGTTGGTGCGTTCAGGATGTGGTACCTCTCGAAGAACCGCCATCATTGCCCCATGAATCAAGCGCGGGTCTGTGCCATGCCAGCTTTGACCTTGAGGGGTGTATCAGCCTGGTTTGCCAGCGGCAACCCAGGCACATAAATGCCTAACGGGCATATATTGTGTGCTGACGGTGGTGCACACCAGTGCCCCAAGCTCCATCGTGGCGGCATTCCACAGCAGCAAGCCAGCCTGTCATCGGTGGGCACTACGCCCTCGGCGAGGCGAGCCCGCATTAAGCGATCTGTTGGCAAACCCTTTGCCGCCGGATGGCACGCGCGCGTACCTGCGAATATTTGTATCTATTTGGCAGCTGCGCGCCGCCCAAATGCGAAGGGGGCGAACGCCGCCGCGTAAGAGCCAACCCCCGTAAGCCAGCAGCCGCTCATAAGTGCCGGGAACATCACCATGATGCTCTAACACAATAGCCTGCGCCGCCGCATGAAGGCGCTGGTGCCCGACGCGATACCCCAACCTACCCTAAGCACGTACCGCCTCGGCGGATCAGCTGCTAAGTCTTTAGGGTCGGCCAGCGGCATCCATTCTTCCTACACTGGTGAAGAACACGTCTAACTGGGGTCTGCCAGAAGATACAAACTCACTCACCACCAATTTCACGCGGAGCACTCTGCGCGGCGCCACGGCAGATCGCGAGCATTGGCGATAAACCAGTCACCCACCAGCTTACGCGGTTGCCTGCCTGTGTAAAAGAGGCGGAGGTACTCAGAAACAGTCTTTAAGCGGGAGGTGTGGTGAAGAGGCTGGCTGATATAGTAAACACCTGCAAATATATCTCAAAATAATATATATACATAATTTGTTAAGGAATAAAACGCTGTATCTTGTATGTATGCTGAAAGATGTGGATTTGCCCCCGAAGCTATTAACACGCCGTCGACGCGCCACGGTGGCAGTTACGTACTATTATTTTGATATTTTAGTAGTAGGTGGCCACCTGGCCAGCTAATACCATTCAAAACCGTAATACGAGTGAAGCAGTCCCCAGCGCCCGCGCAACAGCAGAGGCATTCCAAACTTCAGCGCCTGAGCCGACGTGACTGTCTTCAGCCCACCGGCTCGCAAGCGCCAACCCCTCACAGGCAGCGCTGACCCAGTAAAAGCTCCTGACCTGGAGCGTATCTCACCACCCTCGGCTGCTGTAGCTGTCGGTTCGCACAGAACTTTGTAAGTGACTGTAGCTCCTCCAAAAAGCAGGTGTTGCGGGAGGTACCTTCTTTACCGTCACCTACACCAACACCTCTAAAACCCCAGCCATCGGCGGAGATAAAGAGAAAACGCATAGAGCTGAACATTACCTCCGGTGCGGCACAAAACCTACCTAAAGAACAGGCGCCCCGGCGCGTTGAAAAAGCTGAGCTTGAGCCGGTGCAGTCACCGGTGAGATAGCCTGACCGCAAACCAATGCGTCAGGGTGCGAAAAACGAAAGACGCCGAGAAAGCGCACTTATTCGGTGGTTGCAAGCGTGAACGGTGTTGCTCACAGGCGTAAATCACTGCCTGATGCAAATCTGACAGGCATCTGGCGGTGCTGCCTGAGGAGGGGGCTTCTGCCATCGCTCCCTCCCAGAGCCAGGGGGCCGGTATTTCGGTACGTGAAGCCGCCTTCAGAAATGCTCTGGCACGGGCTAGGTGTGGCCAGGCACTGAGGGTACCAGCCATGTGGAGAGCGACTCACGGGTGCAAGGGCGTCATCTCCACGGCCCGCAACCTCGGCGGTGGCCGCCATAAGCGCCTGCGCTGAAACGTTCCACCAATTAGGTACAAGAGATATTATGCGGGATGCTTGAATACCATCCAGCAGGCGGTATCCGCGCGCGGCTGAAGCGGGAGTGTTCAGATCATACTTCAAAGCCGACGCACCTGCGCACAACTTCAAATCGACAATGTTCATATCGTCCAGGTTCCCCAGAGCCTCTAACAGCATCCCAATATTCTCGGGTTGGGGTTCGCAGGTAGTCGAAGAGAATAATCTCGCTGGCATGTTTGGGGTCGCAGCCCTCAAGCTGAAGCGCCACCAGGCGGCCGCACACCCAGTCAAGTACAGGTGGCTAACCTCGGAAATAATGCTACCACCATCTCCATGCGCTGAAGGGTGCGGCCAGCAACTTCAGGGTCACGTGTGACTCACTTAGTCGAGCGTCTCAGCACTTTACGCATGTTTTGTAGCTTAAGAGTCTGATGGCCTGGTTAGCGCGGCTCATGAGGTGTTGCGTCCTGCATTCTAGCGGGTGCCAAACATCCATATACCAAATCACAGACATAGAGGCGCTGACCGAAATCACCGGAAAACCAGTCTGATAGCGGATGATGCCTTGGCGGTGCGGGTGGCGGTACCGGATCTATTCAGTTCATGGTCGCAGATCAGGCATATTGCAATGGCTGCTTTGAGGTCGGTGGCATCCTATCGCAGATAATAGCGCCATCCATTTTGGCGAGTTCGCGCAAACGGTGCCGAGGAATTCCGTATCAATATCGAACCCGGAAGAGAGCGCGCAACGGTGCGGGTCTGGAACTGAGCACGAGTGCGCGTGGCATGGTTGGCAGGATGCGCTCCAGCCCTCCTGGCAGTTCGCGCCGGGGGCGATGCGAGCGATCGTTTTGAGGCTGAGTTCAGAATTGTTTGCACGTGCTCCATTGTAGCTCGTTTATAGTGTTATTTCCGCTTGAGGTTGAGCGCAGGGGCGCAGTTACACGGAAAATGCATAACAAAGAGTATTCGTCTTGTTTAAGCGGTGGTTTATCGTCAGCGCACGGCCCCACCGGGTGCATCATCGGTACAAGTCTTGCGGGCGTTGCAGGTCTTGAATTCTTCAGTCGCCCGTACAATAAAACCATGTAACGCAAAAACCATCGAAGGAAACCCCGCCCACGCCAACGGAATGTGAACCAGCACCGCCGCCGTGGGCTGATGCAGAATGCCAAACCAGTCTTGTTGAGAAGCCGGTAATGGCAAACTGCAACCCGCGCAGAAACGCGTGACGGCAGAGTAGACTCGACCGCTGCCGTTTATAGCGATACCCAAACTTGAATTGACCGGGTGCTCGCGGGGGACGCAGTCAATGATTCTGACAAGTAACCGCGGCACCACCGCTGGATGCGCCACCTTCGCGTGGTTCGCAACCGCTGCTGAGCGCTCAAAAGGAAACCCGTGATGCTGTATGTGACTGGGAGAACCGCCAGCAGGTTAAGCTTGGGTGCGTGACTTCGCAACCATGCTGACACCCGCACGGACATGAAATGATCTGGGGACCGCGCTGGCGCAGGGTTATTGAGTGGTAGACCCGGCGATGCCAGGATCGACCGCAGACCCGCTCTGCAGATGTTGAGGCCAGGTGACGCAGGTGCGTGAGGTTGCTGCACGCTGATCGCCACCGCGAAAGCACACGCAATATGTGCGGCACCCTGCTGGTGGGTGCGACCGCGAAGGCACGATCGCCGGCTGCGCCTGGAACACCTGGCTCACGGGAAAGCAGTTCGGAGGGCGATAAACACCCAATATTCGTATGCTGCGCGCCATCAAAACCGGTACGGGCCCACCGATGAGGTCGGCTGCTTCGGCGCACGAGGATGGGATTTCGCGCCTGTGCTCGACCCCGTCTTGGCATGTTCAGCTCGCGCACGCCGATCCGGTGGCGGGAAACCTGCGTGACCGTGACGATGGAGGCGTCGCCCATGCTGGCTGAAGTCCAGCGTTTGATCGGTGGTGGCACCCGCGCCCGTAAGCGCACGGTGGTGTGGCAGGGTTGGATTCGGCGCGCATCCAGATGCTTTTGGCGGTTTTGCCGCCGGGCCGAACGTGGGCAAAACTCGACTGCTATGTTTCCACGGGTGGAGGCGCAACGCCGAGCCCGCCGATCTGGCGGTGATGGCGCTGGCATCGGCTGCGCAGGCGCTTCTGCCGCGTAAACTCGCGGTGTTTGGCGAGGCTGGCCTGGCGGGAGGTGCTGCGCCGGTATTCGCCAGCGCTTGCCGGAGGTTGGCGCAGGCTGGGGTTCACGCATGTGCTGGTGCCCGCATCCCCAACGGGCGTGTAAGTAGTGCCCACGGTGATCGCGCGAGAGGTCGCCAACCTGGCGAGGCGCTGAACCTGCTTTCCCGCAGATAAATAACTGCCGCACATCGACGGAACCGAGCAGAGAGCTGGCGAGCAGACAGCATTTCGTTATCTGCCGAATACCATTCGCTTCCGGGTGCAGGCTAGGAGGTTAGCTCTGCACTTTCTCCCGCACGCACACACATGCTTAGAGGAAAAAAGGCAGCAAAAGTTCCCAGCATCATTACTGGCCGCACCGGTCAAATGGCTAAAGCTGTATCCAAACTGGTGGGACTGAGGGACGCCGTCGCGCCGTCGTAAAATTGCGGTGAGGGGTGGTGTCCCCAGCGCGATCCTCCATTTAATGGTCATATTAGTTCCCGAGGCGGCTGCCCGTCTCTCAGGTGCCATACCCGTGGTGGCTGCGGTGGCGATGGGAGCAAAACCATGCCCATACCCACACCGGCAGCCATGAAGGAGGCACAAAGTGGATGTATCTGCAACACTGGATCGAGGATTACGCCGCTCCAGAACAGCCCAACACCATGAGCGCCATGCCGACCGTAAATCACTGGCGGGTGCCGATCCTACGTCAGCAGTCCGTAAGCGTAGAAACAACGAGGGGCGCGGAGAGTCCATGGTAGCATGGTCATCAGCCCAGCTTCCGCGGCTGCCTTGGACCACCTGCAAGAACTGGGAATCAAGATAAAACAACCCCAAGATACCGGAAGAAAAAGAAAACCCTACAATATTCGCTATACTAAAACTTCGGTTGCTAAAGGAGACGCAGCGGAAGAGGTGGCGCGTGATTCCCCACCAGATGAAAGAGACTAGGATGAGTATCTACCGATTAGGGCGGTGAGAACTCAGGCCAGTCCATCCATTTCGTTCCGCCACGATGCCGTTATTCCGGAACAGCCCTATTCCAACGAGGACTAGCCTAGGGAAATCAAGCGGTCTGGGGGCGATCGCGATCCTGGATTGTGGTCCACCAGGGGATACAGAGCAACCCGAATGGCACGTTAATCCAGAAAAATTGCGTGCCAGTTCATGCCTTCTACTACGGCACCACTGATGGCAGCTGAGCGCGGCACTGAGTCCAGCGACTCCTCCCAACATCAATATAGTAGTACGCAGCCGCTCGGCATGGAAGTGCTCAGCACGCAAGGAAAGGCATAACGGCAGAGCTGATCTCTTGAAGAGCGGGCCGTGATGAGGGCGCCGATATTATCGCTGATACCGCACCATGCAGAGGAGGCAGCAAATATGAAGACCTGGTGAAGACGCTGTATGTCCAAACCGGTCGGCCAAAGGAGGACATGAGAATGGTGATGCAAAGGTCAGTGTAGGCGTTTACTGTCCAGGTGAGTTTCCAGTGCTCCCAGATCTGTCCGAATGACTGAAGCGTTACTGGTACGACGAGGTTATCGAGGGAAGCCGGCAAATATAGGAATGGGACAGCGAGATGATGATGAGCCAGGCGTGAGTACGGGGTTTTCTGCCTGTTGGGTCTTGTTTCATGGGAAGGTCTGTTTTGTCTTAGCTTTAAGCAATCAATTGACTATTTAAAGGTTATCGGGTGATAACATGTCGGGTCATGGCTGGAGAAAACCACCTGCTAACGACTCCCTGCCGCCGAGCTGTCGAACAGATGCAACGCAGCCAGTATTGTTTTGGTGAGCGCGGCTACACCGGAGCTGCCCAGCGTGATGCTGCCAAAGCGGCTGAGTAAGCCGTTTGTTAACAGTGCACTCGGCCTCTAAAGAAACCTCGCAGAAGCCAGCCGTAAGTGTTGATAAACTATTGATGCGTAGTCGCTCATATGCAGAAAGCCCTCAGGAACTTTGAGGAGATGGGGCGTTTACGTAAACGGTAGGCTGACCGGGGAATTCCCGCCAACCATGATGCATCTCTTCACGATGGGGCATCATGAGCGGTCGCACAAATGCCCGCGACGAATCGTGGCGTATATACCGAGTACCGTACCACGTAGTCAGGTTTCAAAAGCAACCGAAAAGTTCTTGGGCAAAAGGTATGCTCATTAACACGGTTTAGGGATGCGATTAACCGACGTCATGAAGACCGACCCCATATACATGACGGTACGCCATTCATGGAAGCCGAGTTCCGGCGAACCTACAAACACCACACAATTGCTGCCTCCTCAGGCACGGGGACGCACATCATCCTAACGATGCGCGCAGCCGCCGCCTGATTGCCCCCGCAGGCTACCGGGTGTTTCTCGCCCTGATCATGCAAGATAATGCTGGATCGTGTGTGCGGCTCCAAATCTCCTCACCCGGTTGCTGCTGAATGCACAATTGAATTTCTAGAGGTGCGCGGTGCGTGCTCCGTGATATTTCAATTCCAGCTTTACTATAGTGCTGCAGACGCCTGCTCAGCCCTCTGCGGGCCGGTGCGCTTGGGTTATTAATCCACCGTCACCGCGCAGCATGAGTAATTCAGCGACTCACCCTCAATGAGGCCACACCCATCTGCCTCGGCTCCATGTTGTGCAAGATCCACCAGACGTTCACGTGCAAATTGCATATAATACGCCTGCTCCTGCTCGGTACCCGAATACGCCCAACCCCTACGCTCTGGGTAAGCGCCACCCACTCCAAGGCTGCCGCTAACGACCCAGGGCGGCTGGGCGCAGCTGCACGTGCGCAATCGGTTGAGGCCATACGTCGAGCACGCGGTCGTTACGGATCGCTAAATCAACGGCGTTGAGGGTCTGCGCCAGCCGGTCAAGTTCAGCCGGCTCTTCTTGCCCACCCACGAGAGCTGAGCCATGCCGCGCCGTCACCAGGTATCGTTGCAGGTACGCATCGTAGCGTTGATGGCGGGCGTCCCAAACTCTGGTACGCCCGCTACATTCACGGATCGCGCTTGCAGACAGAAAAACATGCTGAAAAACGCGCCCATGAGCGCTTCAGCACGTCCAAATGTGGGGTCCTAGGGAAGGAGGAACATCATCAGAACGCCGCCACGCCGCCCACCACACGCCATCCAGGCCGGGTAAACGGCAGACTGAGTTGGCGGCAGCAAAATCACCAGCCGACTGGGCGCCCATCTGAATCAAAATAATGCCGTTATCAATAAAGCGCGAAGCACCGACAGGAACAGCGCCACCGCCGCTGCCACGGTCCGCGACCCACCATCAGCAGAAGTTTGCCCACCAGAATGCCATGACCGTAGCGACACCCAAAATACGGCGGGAAATGGTGGACCCGCTCACATACCCCAGGGACGCAATGGCGCTGTCGCAGCGAAAATGGGTTCCTGATGCCCCACATAGAACGAGTACGCACCATCCCCGAGATCGTAATCGGCAGGACTGAAAACCTGCGCGCACACGGCGGGCACCCTCAACGCCAGCTGCGGGTGCGGCTTTCGCCGAGGTAGGCGATGCCGCCGCAGCGTTTAGTGGCTGGCGTGCGGCCTGCTGTACAGGCTTCACAAGGGGGTGGGTGTCCACCTGCACCCACTGGCCGGGCTTAGTCACCCGCAGGATGCGCTTTCAGCAGAGACCCTGATATCAGCCAGCTTACGCTCGGCAGCCTCAGCAAGCCCACGCCGCAGCCCATACCGCGGTCTTTCTCCCAATCTCGTGGCGGCGGCGTCCTCCTGCGAGTGCATAGCGATCCGGCGGCGCCCATCATTCCCGGCCCCAAAGAGGTACCAGCAGCCGCCGCGCCGCGCACGGTTCACCCGCGAAGCGGCTCGTTCAGCGCCTCCACTTGGTGCACCTTCGGCAGTTCTTGCGGCTCGCGTGCCCTGTCGTTGCCACAATACGCTCCCACACGTACTGGCGCCACTGGCCAAAGCGCCCAGCACTGGCCCGGCGGTGCCTGTAGCCTGGTGAAGGTGGCCCCCAGCTCAGTCGTCACGCAACGGCCGCGCATCCAGCAGGAAGGGATGGCGGTGCCGAGCATTTCCAGCGGGGTGATGAACTCACCTGTAATGTTTCATCACATCAAAGCCGTGTATTCGGTGAATGATCCGAAAATTAATGCCACCACGGCACCCCCACCGCCAGGCCGAAAACCAGGTGGTAGCGCTGCGAGCGTTAGCAGCCCCTGGTGGATGGCGCACGGCGGCGTCTGCGCGTGATTGGTACTAGGGTCGCGGGGTACCCGTTCGGCGATGCGTTATTGCACTGGCAACTCCTGGGCGGCTCACCTGCAAACGCCGCCCGGGCGGCTGTGTCGAGGCTGAGGAACACGGTGCTCAGGCTGTGCTCCCTGGTGGTGTATCTGGCCGCGCGAGGTTCTGGGCCTGCCCGTCGTCAGTATTTATTAATGGTGACGCACGTACCGCTGGGGCAGCCAGGCAACAGCCACCGGACCGGGGGGTATTCCAGCTGCAAGTCTGGGGAGGCGGGGCGTAGTCGGCTGCGTCGTCGGCGCCAGCTAATGCCTCAATGCCGCCTGGTGCACCACGGCGGAGCTGCGCTCACGTACTGCCACCGCCACGCGCTGCGGAGCATACGCCCGGAAGCACCCGGCATCGGTGTTCGAGTACCCGCCCAAGCGACTGGCCCGAAATAAACAGCGGAATCTTGCGGGTATTCGGCGACGAGGCGATAGCCGCCCGCTCGTACAGCAGCCACCCATACCGCGAGTTGAGGTTGCCTCCGCCGGAGATCACCACAGCATCTACCGCGCAGACCCCTCAACCGGGAAAGCCCGTATCGTGGTGCATCCGGGGCGAACTCGGCAGTGTAATATGCCGCCGCGTGCAGCTCTTCCAGTAACTCTAGGGGTTCGCCCACGCTGCGCTGGTGCTCACTGAAACAGCAGTGCATCACCTTTCACCTGCCGCCCCAGCGCCAATGAGCTGACGAGAATGTTCATCGCGGTTGCCAGGACGATGCGCGCCCCGCGTCCGGCAAAAAAATGCGGCGGACGCTACCGTCATCGCTTCGTCGCCCACATGAGACCGGCCGTCATCGCTGTTTTCACCAGAACCAGCTGCATCACCTTATTGTTGGTGTTTTTTAACCGCGCTTAAAAATACTCTGAAGATGCGTTCGGCCCGTTCGCCACGATAAGGCCCGCTCGACCTGCAGCAGCCGCTCGTTCTGTTTCGCTGGCGGGCCCCACGTTTCAGCCAGTTCGCCCCGTTCCTGCCGGGTTGCCCTGATACGGCCCATCGTTGCCAGCACGTCCCGGAGCAGGCGAAGGTTAAGAATACGTTTGTCTAGCTAATTCGCCAAGTGCGCCTGGTACGGTGGGTACAGCTGAGAGCCGGAGGCATTCTGGATCTCTTCGGCGCGCACTCGAACGTAGTAGTGTCTGTTTCACGCCATGGCGGCGCTGTGAAAGCCTGGAAGCGGGCACCGAAAGTACGCCAGCGGTTCGTCAATCGTGATGATTTCGCCTTCTACGGCGGCGCGCGTATTAAATTCTGAAACGTCTACCATGCATGATTGCCCCGGTAGCTGCCGGAGCCTGGTGTGGTGTCGCGGCGGGATCACGCCGATGGGTACGGCGCGGTTGCTGGTGCGGTATAAACCGCAGCCAAACAAATAGCAGCCCCCGCGGAAGATACGTTCGTTGAGTACCTGGAACCCGTTGTCGGTTCTGCGTTCGAACTGTTCGTTAACAATGCGCACGGTGCACATATTCAGTCTCTGGCTCGAATTCCTTCGAGGGGCTATGACGGTGTGGTCGGCGAGAAATTTTGGGGCCCCATAAGTCGTCGTCATCGTGCACGGTCATGGTGGCTGATTTGCCGCCGGAACTCCCAGCTGCGCGGCCCATGCCGATGCCGTCGGTGCAGTAAAGGTGGTTTTATTGGCCACCGGAAGCTTCAGGCGAATGTTCGCCTCGGCCCCACAACACTGTCGTTGACCACGTACACGGCGTAGTCCTGGTAGGCTTGCTCCGCTGGCTAGGCGTATCAGAAATTGTGGTCGGTTTTTGGTGCGCAATAATAATGGCGACAGTGGCCATTATTCTCCATTCCGGGAAAGTGAGGTCAAGGCGCACATGCGCACGGCATGGTTGAGGCGCACCCCAATTATTGTACGGGCTTTGCTACGCAAGAAGTTGAAGCTGCTGGCAGCGGGCAAATCCGCTGGTTTTCACCGAAGAACCAGACGCCTATCAGAGCCACCGCCAGCAGGGCAGTGGGAAAGCACCCACCAGTGAAGAGATCGGCCGCACCACGCGGGCGCTGACAGATGCGTGTGCCGCTGGTTCACCCCTGCCCTGAGCGCTGAGTACCGCCAGATGCGAGGAAGAGAACGCAGCTGCGCACGACTGCCCTGCCGCGAGAGCACCGCTGCGGTTGTTCCCTGGCGATATCGCGGAGCGGGTTTGGCAAGGCACCATGGTGGTATAAAGCACCGATACGCCACCCGGCCGGTCAGGGTACCCGCCGCGAGGATGGCGGGTTACTAAGACGGCGCATACGATCATGGAGGAGTCAGCGGGGCTTTATCAGTCGATCGCGGATGAACGCGAGCACCCCAGAGCAGCAGCAGCGGTAGCGCTGGCCCACCCGCAGCCCGTGCACAGCGCGCGGGAGTGACGCCACAGCTTGAGACGGAGAACTTCGGTGGGAGGTACCATTGACCCGGTGCGGTGCGGTGTAATGCCAGCCGGTAGAACGGGGAATACGAGCACCCAGGAGAGCGTGGAATGCCGCGCGCAGGCGGGGCGAGGCGGCGGTAAGATGGGTGCATAAACTCAGAAGTTTTCGAACCCGTCGGTGGCGCAACAGGCCACCTTGGCGAGCGCGCGCCGATGCGGGCTGTGGATGAGGGCATGCATTTCGCCCAGTGATAAACGCTGTGGTGGTTAGGCGCACACGATACCAAGGAGAGCAGCCTCCGGACGCCGCCACTACGCCCATATTCTTTTACTCAGCATATACGCGAGGATGACCGAATTGTTAAAGAGCACTCACCACCGCGCCGCCACGGTGTCAGCGGCACGTACGGTACTGCCAACCGCGATCGCCTGAGTGCATTATGCACACCGGTGACAAAAGATCGCGGCACAAAACGCCGCCACGCACAGCAGATACAGCAGGGCAGCAGGCACGAGCCAGGACTCCTGCACAATAACGCCCACCTCGGCTGAGACGTCGCGCATAGCGTTCGCGGCGGTTATGGCGGAATGAACTTGTGCGCGGTATCGTTCCCATCGTAGCGGGCGGCCAGCTGCGCGTCGTACCTTTCTTGGCGGTGCGCACCGCTTGGCGGGAGGCGCATGCCCATCCAGTGGGTGCCTGTTTCTGACGTTGGCCAGTTTAGGGATCACTGCTGGTGAGCAATCATCGCTGAACAATGCCGAGGATGGCGGTGCTGTGTGTGTGGCGAAACCGTCAATACGGTGTAGATAGAGGATGCGCGGCACTGGTGAGCCCTCCACTGCACTGGTGAGTTTGCTGGGCGAGCGTACAGGTCTTCACGCGGTAAAGGGTGGCGAAACGAGCCAGTACAGAGGTGAGGGCCGGCAAAAGGAGTTCGGCAGCTGGTTCGTGGCGAGCATCCGCTCGAATAGGTCAGGGTAGTCGCCGGTGGGGTGCCGACCATTTCCGAAAGTGAGCGCTGCTGCGCCCGGGCAACCTGCGCCGAAATCTGCGCCAGTGACCGCAGTGAACTGTTTCTGCGGAAGAGGCGCGAAGTACAACATCTCTATCTCTGCTGTATCCCAGCGGCTGGGTGGAGTGCAAAAGAAGAGGCCAACGAATCCGCTGACCCTTCGATACGGCGGATGTCGGTTGGGAGCGCCTGGCGGAAGGTAATGCTCGAAGCGGCAATGATTGAGCCCGGGGCCAATGACAGCAACCCCCATCTTGTAATCATTATCCCGACCGTGCAGTTCGTCGTCAATGCCTAACACTGGTTTGCGGCGCATCGTAGTTCCTACCTTTACGCGCACCGAAAATCGCACGACCCGAAATATTTAACTTTCTGCCCCCTGCTGACGCAGCGCCAGCCTAAATCCTCAGCGATTTGCCCCAGCCTCGTGCACCCGTCTGGGGATGCGGTTCACGCCTCGCGGCGCAATTTCTGCGGCTGGGGGGCGAGCGTACATGCACTCCTGCGGCACGGGCTATGTCACCGCGGCGTACTCGGCCCGTAAACCGAGCGCCACCACCCGCGCCGAACGCGGCGAAACGCTCCAGGGCTGAGCACAACCTCACCCTCGTACACCCCCGCCAGGATACTGTCTGTGGCCACTACCTCCCAGGCGCTGGGTGGGTCGGGCACGCCCATGGTTAATGTGAACGGTAGTCGTCTCAAGCCCTTTGGCGAAAGCGCGGCTAACCGCTGTTGGGGCCACGGTGCACCGCATCCTGTAGCGGGCGATGAGGCCACAGCGCCCCCGGTAACATCGCGGGGCTGAGGCCCACATGAGCGCTAATGTTTCAAACTGTATCACCGTCGGTGAAGTCCACGAGGCGGCCACCTGCGGGTCTGTGTTACGCGCCCACGGGCCAGTAAGACGCGCGCCGAGGCGTACGCCGCCCGCTGGCGGCAGGGCCACCACCGTACCGGCGCCCAAAATTTCGTGAGAAGCCAACAATACGGGCCGATGATAGTTGTGGGGCGTTGAAGGTTCATAGGTTCCTCAGTTCAACGCCGCAGCCACCAAAGTGAAATGGTGGTCTTCGTTGACTGAAACCACCTGAGGCCGTGTTTAGGGGGTCTGTCCGTGTGTAGGCAATACTGAGCGCCCTTAGCTCAGTTGGTAGAGCCACAATTTTAATCCGCAGGTCGTGGGTCTGAGCTCCCACAGGGCACTCTTCACCAGAGATATCTACAGGTCGCCCCTTTCGGTATGAAGCTGATAGGGGCGATTTTTTCCTTTGCCTGCCGTAACAAAGTGAGGTTCCCTGTACCTGTAGTATCGTCACCAGAGCCCAATCAGCAGGAGGTGACCGTTCAGTGCCCTCACCCGTGACTGAGCTACAGACCATGCCCTTCTACCCAAACGGTTGCTGGAGGCTATGAGCATTACCGGGGCGCCTGCCGGCCTGTAAGCGTCAGATGGCTCATACCGGCTTCCAGCCCTACCCGACTACGACGCACCGGCAGTGAGAGCCCGTGAGTGAAAAGCATCAGAAACCTGAAAGTGACTATTCTGGCTACCGGTGGGTGGCACGATCGGATAAGTTTTATTCGCCAGGTACCGGATATTGGTGCACCGCGGCCCAGGACCTCTGGATCAGTGATTACTGATATTAAGTCTGAGATCCGCCCGCTTATCGGTAAAAGACAGCCGGATATGATGGCGAGACCGCGCGGAATCCTTGCCGCCCCTCAACGCGGTTCGTGATGAGCAGGATTATTACCCACGGCACCGACACGATGAGCGAAACTGCCCGTTACTCATGGAGCATGCGCGGATGGGGTGAAACCGGCGCGTCAAAGGATGCAGCCAGCCGCCGTGGCGCGTTCGACGCCGGAAAGTCGAACTCGGTGCGGCGCTGTCTGCCAACCTGCTGCCGCCCGGCGTGTACATTAGCATGAGCGGACGTATTTTTCCCGCCGCGAGTGTGCGCAAAGACCCGGGCCTGCGGAATTTTGAGTGGTTAAACCGCTGCACCGATGAGGCACCGTAGGGGAGGACTATGGCTGAGAACCTGCCATAATAACTTCGCTACAGGGAAACCCTGGCGTACTCTCACTTGATGAGGCCGTACGTGTTCCGGTGGTACCGTTAGCTGGCCCGGCCCCGACTATGGCGTGGCAGGCCATCCGTTTATTAAAAGCCCATTATTGCTGCTATTCCGTTGGCGTACCTGGTGGGTCAGCTGCAAGTGTAAGGTGGCTTGATAGGCGTCGCCCAAGATCATTGCGGTGGCGAACTATTCTAGTATTTGCCGCCTTGTCTCTATGGCTCCGGTGGGGCTCTGCTGTCTCCTTCCGCCACGCAGGTTGTTCTTTAACTACCGTGGAGTCGGCTGCCTTGGTGCCTTTGACGGTGGTGGTGTGGACTTTATAGGCGCCGCCTATTATACTGTCTTTCGTTATTTTGGCGCTGCAGCGCGCAGGCTGGAGCATTACGGCTGGAAGCGTCGGCTGCGTAGATTCTGAAGGGACGTGAACCGGGGCCGTGCCGCGCCCTCAAAGGTTGCTGGGCGTGTGGCCGCAATAGCGCTGTTACATTGCCCGTAGGGTAATGATATACGACGGCCTAGCGCCGTGTGAGGATGGCATGAAAGGGTGAGGTGACGAAACCCGCATCTTAATGATGAGGTTCAGGACCTCAGCCTCCGCCCCCGTGCATTCTACTGAGTATTCCCACGATGAGCAGACTGACGTGACCGTTTAACCCCTCGAGTATGCTGCTGAGCTCGGGAACCTAATCGTCCCGGCCGGGATGCGGACATGCTGAGGTGATGGGTCCCATGGGCACCCACCTGGGCACTGACACCTGCCGAGCGTAAGGGGGCGAGGAGCGGCAGTGAATCTGCTGAGCTGGATGCACCGCCCGAGCCTCCGCTGCTGGATGATCCGCAGTCTGGTGAACGTGATGAGCTGGAACCTACCCGTGTTTCTTCCCGCCGACATGAGCCTTGAGGACGTTGAGGTTGAGGCAACCTGGTGCTTCGGATGGTACCAGCCTCGACATTATGAGGTTGCTGCCGCACGGGCACCGATGCTAATGGTAACGATGAGCCGGGGCCTGCCGTAATGGGGATCAGAATCAGGCACCTGGCCTGCTATCAGGGCACTGTGCGTCTGACGACCCGTGCCACCGTTGCTGCATGCCAGCGCCGATCCTGCCGGCACCGCCGCCCAGTGCCGGGCGCAGCATCCGGGGCCGCCGCAGAAGTATTCCGATGGCGCTGGTCATACCGGTGAGCCCGTTATGCCTGTGGCGTAGTACCGCGGCGCTGCCGAATGTGTCCCCGCAGGCGCCGGCTCGCGGGCAGCGGGGGTTGGCGAACACCCTGTGTGCGCCGGGTGCTGGCCGTGATCGTTCCTGATTGAAACCTCTTCACTGCCTCAGTACACGCGTGATGGCAATGGCCTTGGGCATGCATGTGCTTATGCCGGCAGGCATGGCCCCTGATATGCCCGCCCCGCAATAACTCTGATGCCCGCATATACGTGCGTTTCAATGATTAGTTTTGTGGGTATTGCTGCTGGCGCCCATTACGCTGATGCTTTTGGTGCTGACTGGAGGGTATTTCTGCTGGGAATGGACCCCATGCTGATACTGTGTGTCTTGTGCCAGTGGTTTGAGGTGATCCTGTTATCGGTGTACCCTCATCGTTTCGGGAGCCTGCGTAATGATGTCACCCAGCAGGCGCGCTGGCGGACTACTCGTTACGTAGCGGTAGATGCGTGCTCGGAATCTCTCTCGTTGAGTATAGTATTGGGAACACAACATAGTGCATGAATCCGTACCGGATGTCTTGTTCTGTAGCCGCACCTGTTAGAGTGAAAAGTGCAATCATCTATAGGATGTGAGACGTATTCTGTACTCTATGGAATCCACGTCGGATCGACAGATCCCATACCGCGAAAAAGCACTGAGAAATCGGGGGCTAAGGAGAACAACACCGATGAGCGAACAGGCATGGCTACAGGGCTCTGGCTCCAGCGTATGGGAACCGGGGCGGCGCAGCAACCACCATTATGTAAGAGTTGGCCCCAGTACCCGCAGCAGCGCAGTGGTCTGGTGGGCGCAAATACGGGTACTCTGCACGACCAGCCGACACAGTGCCGCTAAGTTCCTTCACGTCGCAGGGGAACCAGGGGCAGTCCCAGCTGGTTCTGGCTACAGCCCTAACAGCAGCCAGTGGTTTGTGGTATACCGCGTACGCATCCGGTGCGGGCGCTAATAACACTACAAGCCGTACCAGCAGTCTCGTTTTCAAGGTGGGGAACCAGTGCAGGGCTACCAGCAGTCTTGTGCAGGGTCTGCAGCAGAACGCAGGGCCAGTTCGCAGCCTCAGCTTATAACAAGCTCCTGGCGCTCAGCTTCCCAACGGCACCGCCGTCAATGCCCGGTAGCGAAACAATGCACGTTTGGGTTTACAGGCTCCGGTGCTGGTGGTAGACATTATTTTGGGTGTTGTGGCTCACGATGATGTCTGTCATCAATGTTCATTGTTTCCCGCTCCTTCTGGAATATTGTGGCTTTGGGCGGCCTCGTTATGGCCGTGTGATGTTCCGTACCGCTAACCCGCTGATTCGGATCGGGCTGAGCGTACCGGGTAATATCGCGGGCGTGAGCTTGCGAGCCTCATCATGGCGTTCATGAAGATCGGTGAGGTCAGCAACGCCTGAATGAGGGGTTGCCCTGGATGAAGGTATGGCCGTGGCATATGGCAGCCTGGGTGTTGCGGTGCTTCATTGTTTTGGCGAACATCGCGGTAATTGCGATGCTGGGTTTCAATTTAGCGAGTTCTTTTCGCCCAGGGCGCGCGCCAGAAGGCCCAGGTACCAAAACGCTGCGCAAGTTTCAGAACGCGGCACAGCCTCAGCCAGCTCTAACCAGCCGGGCGCCCAGTACGGTCAGCAGGGCCAGGCTTCTTCTGCCGCAGGGCGCGCAGGGGCAAACCAAATGCGGGTGCACAGAGTCAACAGAGTTCCGCTCAGCAGGGTTTCGCTGCTCAGCAGGGCACCGCCCAGTGCGGAACCCGCTACCAGGCACCTTCAGGGGCCCAGCAGTACGGTCAGCAGCAGAACCGCTACCAGGCACCTTCTCAGGTACCGGCAGTGTATCAGCAGTCATCATCTTCCCAGTCTTCGCAGGCAGTACCAGCCAGAAAATAGTGCTCAGTCGTCCCAGTCTTCTTTCGCGTGAGCGGGTGCGCCGGCGGTTATGGGCAGGGTTCCTCCGGGCAGTCTCAGAATGCTCAGAGTTCCTCTCAAAACAGCCGGCTCGTAGGGGTACGCTTCCAGGCGCAGTCCCAGCAGCAATAGCACAGCAGGGGCAGTACTTCGGGGTATTGTGTGAAGCTGCAGACTTCTTACCAGCAGTATCAGCTCAGCAGGCGCAGTCAGTCAAGGTCCTCACCCGCTTTCCAGCCCAGTCATTGCCGCTCAGACGATCTCCGACGCGACCGTCCCGTTGAGCCAGAAATCGTATGAGGCGTACACTTCTCAGCAGTCGTCCTCTTCGTCCCAGCCGTGATGTGATGCGATCCGTCCAAGCCGCAGGCTGCTGCCGAGTCGTCTTCCCTCCTCATCGGCGCAGCAGGGCCAGGGTGAGGATCGCTGGGTCCGGAGCGAGACTTTGCGGTGCCGCCGCTGCTCCAGGGTTCCTATTCGCAGAGCTCTGAGTTCCTCGCAGAGCCTCGCAGTCGCAGCAGTCCCAGCCGCAGCAGCTGCAGAAGACCCAGTATCTGCTCTGGATGCTGACTCGATGCGACGGTGCTGCTGAGCCAGAGCCCTACGACGTTTAAATTACTACCCAGCAGCACTCGCTCCCTCGGCAGCCAGCGGGTCTTCTGCAGGACAGTACCAGCTGCAGTACCAGAATCAGGGGTCGGCGCAGCCGTCGCAGAACGTCCAGAGCCAGAGCCTGCAGCCCAAGCTGCCCAGGGGCAGTCTTCAAGGCAGTCGCAGCAGCCTTCGCAGAGCGGCTATCCCGCGGTTACCAGCAGCAGGGGCATACGCCGCATGCCTCAGCAGAATATGCAGGCTACCCGGCGGGTCAGCAGGTGCGCAGCATCAGTCAAAGGCGAGCAGCTGAGCGGGCACAGCCCCAGCAGCAGTATGACAGCAGGGGCAGTACCAGGGTATCAGCAGCCGCAGCAGTACCAGCAGCAGGCCTGCAGGCGCAGGCTGGTTACTCACCAGCAGCCGCACCAGTACCAGTGGCGCACGTCAGCAGTGCCAGTCGGCAGGGTCACGGTCAGCAGTGCCGCAGGCTCTGCAGCAGCCCGGTTCCCAGCAGGAGCACGAAGAGCGGTGACGCCAACCAGTCACAGCCCCAGCAGCCTGGCAGACTCTCTGCGCAGGAACAAACTGTGGCAGTCGCCAGCGTAAAGTTCGAGGATGCTAGCAAAGGCGCGAAGATAGCAGTAGCCCTGATTTCCCGCGCCGTCGGATAACCCGATGGCGAAAATTTCGTTGATAGGCAACAAAAGTATCGATAGTAGACATCGAATCGTACCCCAACCAACAGTCAGGGTATACAGAAACCTTTAAGGAGTGGAGCGGTGCCGACACACGCAACCGGCTTAGCAGCAGCCGGTGATCCCAGCGGTGGAGGTCTCGAACGAGTTCATACGCTTACTTTCCCGCGCAGCGCCCGGCACCAGCTGGATCCTCAGGTACCTTTCGCTGCAGCACTCATCGCCCGCCAGGTGGGTGATGCGGCAGGGTGCTGGCCTTGCAAATATCTCTTTTCACAGTGGCAGCACTTGACACAAGCTCTCTCCGGAGAGTCAGGCAAAGGCCGCTGGAGCAGATCCAGCAGCTACCCGGCACTGGCGACCGGCTGGGCATTGCGTTTATCACGGGCATGCACATGCTTTCTTTCCGCTGAAGCACCTGCAGGGTCACGCTGGGCTGCCCTGGAAATGCTTACGGTGCTTGAGCTGCTCGCATGCTGTGTGCTGTCGATGGTGCGCTATCGTGGTGTGCTCATGTCTCAGCTTTAACGGTGCCTCGTCTGAGCAGGTGGATTATTTGCTGGCTTCGTCCCCGCTGTACCCGCCCGTGTACGCCGGGATGCCGTACCTGGTGATGAGCCGTCATCGCGCCTGGTGCGCTGCTGGGGAGCAGGGCCAGCCGCGCTTACACCTCGATGCCCGTAGTGCCTGGCGGCTGCGTCACCTGGCCGCGTGAGCTGGCGAACAGTGCGACTCTTCTGATGCAGCGCAGGCCCGTCGCTGAGATAGCTAAAGATACGCAAAGATCGGAAAACTATTTCACACTAACGCTAATATTCATGTTTAGATCTCTCTGGTGGTAAAGTAAAGAAGAACGTGCCACCCATTACTGTGAACTTTAAAGTGGCATGCCCAACCAAGGAGAAAAGACACATGAGCGATCAGTACGGAATTTCCAGGTGCCGCAGACCCTGGCTCCCTGCACCTCTACCAGCAGCCACCGTACTGGCAGACTGGACAAAGGCTATCTCGCAGCTGCGCAGTAGCCGCGTCCTGCATCACCGTTATGCTGGCCTTGCGGCCACTGGTACTTGTGGTCGCGGTGCGAATCAGGACTTCTTCCATACCGCGTCTAGTAGATTCTCTTGACGCATCAAGCCGGCGCTCTTCTTATCTGGCCAATGCATAAAGTTACGCATGGTTGCCAGTGTATCTGGGAGAGCGTTCGCCTATTGTCCAGACGACATTATCGGCGCTCAAATTGCCGTGAATCAGCCTCACCCGCCTGATGCGATAAAGGCTAGTAGGCTGATAGACCCACTCGCTCTCGAGTATTCCGGCAGGGTAAAATCTGGTGGTTATTCTGCTGACGATTGTTGCGGCGGTGTTCAGCGTCTGCCATTGTTTTGCGTGGCTTCCTGGCACCCTTCAGTACTACAGAGAGCTGCTGAAATGTACCAGCAGGCCCGCTGGGCAAAGCAGCCCCGCAGTTTCCGGTGCAGGGCAGCTGCAGCAGCCAATGCCTCCGCAGCAGCGCGCGCACTCAGCAGTACGGGCAGCAGCACTCCGAACCAGCCGCCTCAGTATCCTCAGCAATTCAATCTCACTAGGTGGGAAACATATGCTCAGCACGTGCGCCGCCCCTCATGCACAGGGCGCCCACGCGCTAAGCGGCGGTGTGCACAAGCACAGGGTGATATGGGGTGCTGGACAGCCAATGAGAAGAGAAGCTCTGTACTGCATGTGTACAAATGATGAAAGGAAAACTGAACAGTCATTCCTCCCAGCCATCGGAATATCAACAGTACGCGCCGCAGAATGTTTATTACGGGTACCAGCCAGGTGCGACCGAAAACCGGAGCAATAAGACCGTTTATTATTGGGCTGATGCTCCGTACGTCTGTACATAGGGATAACAGTTCCAAGCACCGGGCCTCTGAGGTAGTTATCTCTCGTTCGCCACCAACAGGTAGCGCGAGCATCTGGTTGAGCTTCAGAACTGGCGACAGCTATAGCAGCGGCGTCACCATTGATACTGGCACCCATGGCGCTATGGTAATGCCGAGTAACCATCATTATGCTGGCTGGCGCTATGTCAGCCCGACGGTTCTGTTCGCTCTGTGCGGTCGCTGGCGCGCTGGGCGCGCATATTGAGCGCCGCCCTGCGATTTTCGCCGCATTGCAAAGCTTGTGGTTAATCTCTATCCCATTTCTGTCAGCGCTGACCGGCATCAGCGCGGACTGCACAGTGCATTCTGCGGTGGTGGCGGCTAGGACACCGCGGCTCTCTTTTGCTCTCAATGCTGTGCGACGGTGCCAAACGCAGTCGCAATCGCCATTCTTCCTGCTGAAGAAAGAAGCCCGAGCATACCGCACAGTGCGCTGCGTGTACTTACGCACGTGAGCGCCACCCGAGCACGGCCATCTCACGGGTCGCAGCAGATGCGGTACCATGTTAGGCGCCGAGTGCCTCGCCGGTATCGGCGTGAGCCTGCAGCTTTTCGGTGCATTGAGAGCGCTGACCTGCTGATGCTGCTGCGCGGCCTTGGCGGCAGGTACTCAGCCTGGGCCCAAGAGGCAGGGCTGGGTTTGCACGGTGGTAGGAGAGAACCTGTGTTAACGTTCACCAAGGAGAGAGTCATGAGCCACGTGACTTTCCCAACCCGCAGATCCTCACAGTGCTCAGCACTGACGCGCAGCGCACCCACGGTGCCGCCGATCGGCGCTCTTAGGCCTACGCGGGACGCCGGAACATTACGAGACGCACCAGGTTTATGAGCACCCGCCTACTGAGCCTTCGCGGCCTTCTCGCCCAGGTGCGGCTGGAGCATAAAACCTCACGTATGCGCGCATGCTGCACCATAGTGGTGCACGGCGTGGTGAGTTTCTACCGTGACACGATCCCCACTAGCACTACAGTGTACGCCCAGCACGGCGCCGCAGCCATGGACGTCACGATTGTGAAGATTGTCGTCTTTGGTACGCGGTCATCACCCCTCGTGCTGGTGGCCATCAAGATTCTGGTGGGAGTGTCTCTACTCGCGGGGCACACGTGCGCGTATTACTGCGGCGGTGCTGGCTACTTGGCAGCCATGAATAACCTCCCTGGCCCGCCAACCTCATTGGCGTGTCGAGCTTTTTGCGGCGCTTGCGGGCGTCAGACTCCGGCAGACCCCGGTACATTAGGCACGTTACGCCACCATTTTTGTGGTGGCTCGGCGGTGCTGTACCTGGTGGGCTGCTGCAGCATCATTATCGCCGTGTCACGTTCTGCCGCAGGCGGCGGCATTTATCTACGAACTGTGGGCAGTGGCGTGCCTACAGAAGAACCCCAGCATGTATTGCTGTTCAAATACCGCTGCAGCGCACTTCAGTACCTGGCGGGCGGCAGTTAGGCGGAGTGTTCGGACCCTCGCTCTCACGGTGGCTGCGGGTATCTGGTTTATGTATATGGGCGCTATTTCTTTATCGGGGCGGTATTTTTGTAGGTGAGACGACAGTCACCACATTTACCCCGTGAAGAATACACCATGAGCTCAGTACCCGCCGCCTCGGTCAGCCTCAACAGCAGCTGCCGAGTTATGCCTGCTCCCGCCCCCGGGTCATTATGGGGCACCGATCGGCAGCAGTCCCCATGCCGTGCCGGATGAACCGCCGCAGAGCAACAAGAAGGTGAACTTCGGTGCGCCTTTATTCATATCTATGTCGGGTGTCTGGTAGTGGGCCTGATCGTGGATTTTCTGCCCGGCTACCAAAAACGATGGTGACCGGTGGGGGAAGTAATGTCACGCGGGGCGCCGCTCGTCGCCATTACGCTGATAACTGCGGGTGTCGATTACAGGCGATAGTGGTCGCCGCCCTTCATAAGAAAGGGCATACGGCGGCGCGGATCACAGCCGGAGTGCTCAAGCTATTGTGCAGGGGCTTTTCCTGCTTATGCAGGTAGCACTGGCTACAGTGGCGATTCTGTGGGTGTGGACGCTCATCCCTCGACGCAGATAAAGACAATGTATTTAGGTAGCATCCGAGAACCCTGGCTGTGCTGCTGCCTTTCATAGCAAGCAGTACTGCTGATGCTGACAAAACTGGTGCTGTGCATCATGATTACCTGCAGCGTGTTCAAATCTGAGCTCAGCAAATTCACCGCCGACTGGGGTGCATGGCGTAACTATCAGAACAGCGTGGCGCTCACCCAGCAGGTTCAGACCTCCGCACAGCAGCCCGCTGCACCCGGGTTTTTCGCCCCGCTGCGGCAGCGCCCAACCACCATGAGGCGTACAGTCAGCAGAACAGCTGTCTGAGAGTGACAAGAACGAGGGCCCTAAGCTCAACTAGTGTCGTACGCCTGCGGGTTATCGCAGGTGAGGTGTACCGCTCCACGCCCACAACCGCTGAGTGGCTGGAAAAGGCATGCAGTGCCTATATCGCCGGTGAGCACCCACCGACGGCCCAGATGACCGCATAGCCTGGGACAGTTCCGCACACGTGGTACTCCCAGCCGTGTATGGGCTGCTCAATTTCAAAAATATTCTTATCCCTGCGCGGTGACAGTCAGGTTCAGCTCCGTGAGCCTCGCTGCACTTATTCAGTGACACGGTTCGGCGGCCGCATCGGATGCGGCCGCTAGAAAGAACGTCGCCGGGTAGTCGCTATCATCGGTGGCTTTGCAACTGCGCGCGCCCCCACTGAGGAAATAACGAGAAGCACTTCCAACGAGGCGCGTGGCACAGCAGCAGCGGAAAACTATCTGCTCAGAGCCTTCGCTTCTTTCTACGGCCACGTATGTACTCACATAGCCACTGAACCACCGAGACCAGCACAATAATCACGGGCCAGAAGCTCAATGTTCTTGTGCACAAACTCGATACCGCCCAGCAGCACCCCGGCGGTCCCAATCGCCGATCCACAGCACCGCACCCAGAATATTCCATGGTTAAACTTACGGCGCGGGTATGAAGAAATACCGGCCGCCAGCGACACGAACGTGCGCACAATCGGCACGATGCCCCAACACCAGCGCGCCACCCCGCCGCGCTTAGCGAAAACCTCAGCCGCGCGTGTTCTGCAGCTCAAAAACTTTCGCGTCATCCTTGAACAGGTTACGTCCGTAACGGGCGCCCAACTGGTACTTCCACCGCCGCCAGCGACGGCGGCAACAATCAGCACCGGGAACGCTCAGCCAGCGAAAGCCCCATACGGTCATGCAGCATGCCGAGAGCAAAAATAGCGAATCACCGCAAAACCGGGAACAGTACGCCGGACCCAATAAACACGATGATCGTCGAGACCACCAGCACCCACGGGCTGAAAAGTATAAGAATATCCTCAAGATTAAAACCGAGAAGCGCCACGGGCATATGCAACCAGCGCAGAGGCGAGAAGAGACATCACAATCCTGGAAACGTAAACAGGTCTATAAAGCCGTGCGGTGCGCACAGCAACAGCCTCAACGGCACCTGAGGCACGTAACGGCACACCATGCGCGAAGCTAAAACACCAGCCCACCCTACCCAGAGCGAGCAGGAAACACATAACCGGTGTCCTGCCGCCGCCGTGATACGCACTCGCCTCAGGACGCAGCCAAACCGGCTGACCCCGAAGAGCTAAAAACCGGTGGTGCTGGAAGCAGAACCCCGCACCAGCACCAGCCCATCAGCGAAAGATGCCGCCCTGCGCCCAGCAGACAATAGCGGGCACCAATACCACTACAACAGAAGCCTTTCTGACATGATGGAAAGACAACCGTGAACCCGTACCCCAAGAAGGCACCGTGAACAGTAACCACCTTTGCGAGCCCACAGGCGTGCCTCTGCCTCACGCGCGCCTGCACCTTACCAGCTGCGTCACTCACCAACCCACACGCCGCCTTCCATACTGGCAGTACCAGGCGATCGAAGCGCTCGTGGCACACCGCCGCGTGCGCTCGTCGTCCAACGCACCGGGTGGGGAAAATCCGCCGTTCACTTCATCGCCGCCCTGCTGCTGCGAGAACAGCGGGGCCGTGCACCCATTATCTCCCCGCTGCTCGTTCTCATGCGCGACCAAGGGTTGCCGCAGAACGCGCCGCGTGCGCCGACGTTTAACTCCTCCAATGTGACCGATCGACGACATCCGCACCCGCTCCAGAATCCGACCAGATCGATGTGCGCCTCATCAGCCCCGAAAGGCTCAACAACCCGCCTCATGACGAATGGCTGCCGCAGCTCGCCCCCGCCTCGGGCCGCCGAGTGGACGAGGCGCACTGCATCTCAGATCATGGGGACACGACTTCGCCCTGACTACCGGCGCATCGGTCGGCTCATTGACGACCTGCCGCGCATACCCGTGCTCGCCACCACCGCAACCGCCACACGAGCGCGTGGGCGCAGACATTGCAGAGCAGCTTGCCGCGCATCCGCCAACCGGCTGCACCTCAGACCCAGACAGCGCCGAACCGCAAAAGTACTCACCCTACGCGGCCCCTCACCCGGACTCTCCGGCTGGGGGTGCTGCACCTGAAGGAGCCTGCAGAACGCATCGGCTGGCCTATCGCGCACCTGAACACCCCTACCCGGCCCGCACTTATCTGCATTCGTTCGTATCGGCGGCGCAAGACACCGCTCGAGCACTGGCTAACGCTGGGTACCGGGTTTTGTTCACACCGGCGGTATGGACGCTGAAGAACGCATTACCGCCGAAGAAGCACTCAAAACAACCAGGTAAAAAGCCCCTCGTGGCAACCAGCGCCCCTCGGCATGGGTTCGACAAACCCGACCTGGGTTCGTGGTGCACCTGGGGCGCCCTCCGCGGTCAGCTACTAGCAGGTAGGGCGCGCGCCGGTCAGGGAAATGATTAACGCCGACGTTGCTGCTGCCCGGCCCCGAAGACACCGCCATCTGGGAATACTGCCACCGCTCAATGCCGGACGAAACCAACGCCCACGCCGTGCTCTCCACCGCCCTCGCTGAAGAACCTGAGGCTCAATCCCCGCCCTGAATCCCGCGCAGCTGCGCCGCACTCACCCAGAGCTGCTGCTTTAGTGCTCAGTGCTGGAAGGGGCTGTACACGAAAAATAAGTCCCGGTGGGCGCAGCACCGTACGCTCCCTGGACATACGATGCAGCCCGCGCGAGGCGTGGTGGCGCGCGCCCGAGCGGTCGAGCAGAAAGCCAGCGTTTCGCTACGGAAAAACACCACCCACCTGCCGTGCGGTGCTTTCTCGCCCATGAGCTGACGATAACACCGCAGAACCCTGCGGCACCTGCGATACCTGCACCGAACCCTGGTATCCGCGCACCGTCCGCAGGAGGGGCGCTCACCGCCGCCACCGCCCTCACTGCAGCAGGTGGAGATCACCGCGTAAACAGTGGGCTTGGCTGACAAGCTGACGCTGCACCTGCCGGAACCCGCATCCCCGCTGATGAGCAGGCAAACACAGGGTATGCGCTGGCCCGTCTGAGTGAGTGGGGTACGCGCAGCTGCGTGAACTGTTCACAACCGACGCCCAGGGCACCCGCACGACGCCCCCACACCCGCGCCCCTCGGTAAGGCGTGCGTGCAGGCACGTCTGCCGGGATGGGGCGACACGGGCCGCCCCGCCGCTGCGGACTGTGCCCCTCACCGGTGCGCCTGCAGCCTGCGCGCGTTCACTGGGGGAAGGGCTGGCAGGTGTGGGGGAAACTAGCCTACCTGAGAGCCGTGCTCACCGACACCCACGGTTTTTCGGCGGCAATAGTGCGTTTCTCTGCGCGGATGCCCTGCACTGTTACACACCGCCAGACCGGGTGCGTGATCACCCGCATGAGCATCAGGTGCCGGCTGCTGGTGAGCGAACTGCGGATTCGCGCTGGACCTTTCACAGTGCTTGCACGCGAACTGCGGCGTGCAGGCGCGAGCGCAGTGTACCCGTTTGCGCTCGCTCTGCCAACGGGTAAAAGCTTTCATCGGATAGGGGAGTATGAGCTGTTGCGGATGATGAAGAGTACGCGGTAGATGCCGGTGATCCTGCCAGCTCTGGCGATGCCCTCTGCCTGCCGGAGCATCAACGGTGGATGCGCTCGGCCTGGACGAGGCCCGCGCTCGCAGCCGGTGAGGGTGAGGTACCGATTGGGCGAAGTTGCTGACCCTGCCGGGCGTGTTATTGGTGCGGGGCATACATGCGGGAGCGGCACTACGACCCCAGCGCGCACGCCGAGGTGCTTGGTTATTCGTGCCGCCGCCCAGCGCTGGGCACGTGGCGGCTGCAGGGTGCAACCTCGGTGGTGACTGTGGAGCCGCGCCTCGCGTGCTGGGCGGTGCTCATGGTGCGTATCCCCACCGTGGTTTTCGGAGCCTGGGAGACGAAGACGGGCGCGGTGGGAGCCTGTATGATGTGCTGCGTGACGCTCGATGCCGCCGGTGCGGGTGGCTGCGGGGTGCTGCGCAGGATTGCGCGCGTGCGCGAGCGGGCTTTCTGCCCGTAAACGGACCAGTGCGCGGGACGGCTGGGGGGAGCGGGCCTCACGGCGGGGGCTGTTGCAGGTTCGTGTGTGGCCTCAGCAAGTTAGTCCCCCACGGTAGCAGTCTAATAGCATAGAGGCAATAGTACTCACAGGAGGGGAGGGCTTAGCGTTGCAGCGTCCCGTTGCCGAGGCCGCGACTCGTCGCCCCGGCCGCACCAGCAAAAACCCAGCTGAAGCTTTTTAACGCGGCCACGGAAATCATGCGGGACAGCGGGGCCAGAGTTCGCAAACTGCTGAAGAAGTTGCGCAGCTCTGCCGGCGTTTCGAAAGGCACCGTCTACTACAATTTCGGGTCGAAGAAAACGATGATCGACCAGCTTTTGCAGTACGGAACCGACCCGTTACTACGCCAGATGGAGGTGCCGCCGCGCAGATGCAGGTAGCGACGTGAGGCGCTGAGGGCCAGCATCTGCTACTGGCGCTGAAATACCTTTTGAGGACCGCCCGGGTACGCCTGGCTGTGATCGCTGAGGTGTGGAAGAGCAGAACGACTGGGCTCAGGAGAGCATGGTCGATAGCCGTCAGAGCCTGCTGGACTTCATTGAGTGCCAGGGTGGCTGCCCCGGAGCAAACGGTACATGATTGACAGGGCCCAGGATGTGCGTTCCACCCTCGGTCGCTATTTTTGGTGCCGCCTATATGCTGTCACTGGACCGGGTGATCTGACAGCTCGCCCCGCACCGCTGAAGACGCCACGCGCGCGGTCAGCGGGTGGTGGACGGGTACATCCGTAGGTAGCGAGAGAGCCGCCCACTCGCAGGCGCAGCAGAGACGAAAACAGATCAGCAGAGCGCGGCCAGCCCCATAGGCTCCTGGCAGCTGTGGGGGTCTGAGGGTTTTGCGATGCCCCAGACGGTGCGTTAGAATAGTTTAAAGTTGGTGGTGCGTCCGAGCGGCCGAAGGTGCATCACCGAAATGATGTTTGCGAGCCAACGGGGGTTCAAATCCTCCACCACTCGTTTCTGAACCCGCCGGGTGTCCTGCGTTTATGGGAACCCCGGCGGGTGTGCAGAGCGACCCCGGTCTTCAATGAGGCTCTGCAGGGCATATCGTGAACCTGCTGACCATTGTATCTGAGGTGGATCGAGCCTCATGACGATTTCGCCCAGTAGGCTTACGGCCTCTGTTTTCTTTTTATAACGTCATCCCTATGATCATCCTCATCTGGGCGTAGGATGCGCGTATGACGGTTCCCGCAGTCACGAGAATTTTGCAGTATTGGGCGGCAAAAAGCATCATACTACCGTCATACTACAAGTAGTATGATAATAATATGATGCGCGGAGAGGGCTCTATGAGAGCAACGGATAAGATAATCCAGCAACTTCGTGAGCGCTCAGCTGAGACTTCACAGATTGAAGTGAAGGCTGCCGCTCATGGACTTCCCAAATCTTTACGCCCTACGATAAGCGCGTTCTGTAATGACTCTGGGGGCACTATTCTGCTAGGGCTGATCGACCCTGAAAAAGGGCTGCTTCCTATAGAAGGGTTTCACCCAACCAATATTAGGGATGCAATGGCAGATATGATGATTCACCACATCGAGCCTCCTGCACGAGGCAGCGTAGAAATCGTGCCTGTTGGTGATGGTCACCGTATTGTGCGCGCAGATATTGTTGAAGGCGAATCGCATCTCAAACCATATTATGTGAAAGATGCAGGCAGATATAACGGGTCGTATACGCGCCGTGGTGATGGTGAACATAAACTTCGTGATTATGAGATTAATCGAATGTTAGAAAATCGTCCCCAACCTACATACGATGAGGAATTGGTACCGGATACTTCTTATCGTAATTTATCCCCTCGACTAGTTGAGCGGTATGTGAGCTATCTGCAAGAAACATACAGCTCACGTGTTTTTCAGAATATGTCGCACGAGGATGCTCTTAATAGCACGTATTTTTGCGTAAAGACGCAAATGGAGAATATGTTTTGACCTAGCGGACTTCTTGCGTTAGGGGAGTATCCTCAGTCGTTCTACCGTCAACTAGGGGTATCTGTGGTAGTACTGCCTACCGAACGGGGAACACAAGTTGATGGGGTTCGCTTTCTTGATAATGAATTTTGTATCGGAGCAATACCCGATATTATTGATGATGCAACAGCAGTTATTATCAAAAATATGCGTAAAGTAGCTGTTATGGACAAGGATACAGGGCATCGTCGAGATAAATTAGAGTACCCAGTTGAGGTTGTGCGTGAGCTTTTTAGCTACGGCTTTAATGCACCGCGATTATTCCCCGGGAGCACGCGGTGCACAGGTGCAGGTCGAAATGTACCCGAATCGACTTGTGGTACGTAGTCCTGGCGGGATCTACGGCTCCATAGATCCAAGCGATTTCGGTGAATTAGGGGTCTCTTCATCAAGGAACTCAGCATTGGCTGGTATTTTGGCTGATCTTCCGATGCCCAGTACAGGCTATAGGGTCGCTGAAAATCGAGGTTCGGGCATGCTGACGATTTTCAACGCCCTTCAGGACGCAGGCCTGGAAAAACCCCAATTTATAGATAATCATCGCATTTTAGAAGCGACAGTTTACAATGCTGTGCATGTGGGAACATCTCGGTGAGTCTTTTTCCTCACGTAAAAACCTGTTTTGGGAGCAAAAATCTACGGGCCCACCTTTTCCGAAATCACACATAATATACAGGACGGGACAGCATGATTCTTTGACGCGCTTCGGAGAAGGAGAGCAACTCATTATGGATATTCTTAGTACTTTACAATCTCAGGGAGTAAAAGATTGCGCGTCAGACTCTTGCAAAAGATCTCAGTAATCTGATTTCTCAAGGAAAAATAGAACCAACTGCACCGGCTCGAAGTAAAAAACGTAAGTATCGGTTATCTCAATAAGGTCTAAACGTTATACTCAGCTTATTCTCGCTTAGGCATATAACGGCCCCGCAGCTCCGCGAATCCGTGGTGTTGAATGGTAGAGCAGCCGATATCATGCCTCATCATTCTATTGTGGAGATGATGAGAGCACGACAGCGTCATGTGGCAAACAATACACTGATTGATCCTGACTCACGGGTGACGAAGATCTCGTCGTGGTGCTGCCAATATATCTGGTGGTTAGTAGCACTGAACCAGTTACCCGGAGAAATATATGAATATCACCAAGCAGAACGCACCAGAAACACTGATGCGTTGCAGGTGCGTCGAGTCGCCTACGTAACAACGTCGGCGTAGACAAATCTGAATTTTCGAAGTCCCGTCCAGCAGCAGTCGCGGAGACACACCCAGATCTCAGGAAAAGTGCCGTACCTGCCTGCTGGAGAATTCGCACCGACGAACGCATCCGCTCAACCATTGGGCATCGAATACACCCGAACAGCTGGCGGCGGGCAGACGTCGAACGTGATCTTTGAGTGGTCGAGTTGCTGGCTAAGAAACAGTATATGCTGGCGACGCAATTGCTTGCATGTCTCGAAATCTGGAGGCTTAAGCTGAGAGTAATGCAGGTGTAACAGTCCCTCCTGCCTCTGGCATCGCACGGCGATGCGCAGAGGGGGCCCTTATATTAGGAGAACTCTCTCGATGGGCAGAGTGCCACTTTTCGTCGCTGGATCGAGTAAAATTCAGTACCTGAAGACAAGAAATATTTTCCTGTGGGAGTATATCGCCTAAAACCATCGAAGACTTCTGATGTCTCTCACTCCAATATTTTCAGGGTATGAGAAACCATTAAAGATTTCTCAAACGCACTGATCGTGTAGATTTCCTTCTATAGATGATGTTTTTCTGTTATAGATTCTGACCATGAGATGTCAACATATTTATATTCTGGGTCGAGAAATGCAGAGATTTACTTACGTGCTTCGTTTGTGAATAACTTCTGCTATCGCTATAACCCCGTAGTGTATCTTGATCTCGATTGTTATACCAATATGGGTGGAAACCGTACCCCTGAGGCCTTAGTAAATGACATGATGCATCATGTGCTACGTTATCGAAAACCTTATGTTCGTACACGTATCACGACAGCAGCACAGAATATTTTAGGCAGTAATAAACCTCCTGAAGCTATTGGGGAATGGGGAGGGACAGAGAGGGTAAGGGATGTTCTCCAAGATCTTCCTCTCTGGTCGGTTGTTGACTCCTTCTCCCTGGGATTGCTGTCCAAAGTTATTGAGATGTGTCAGGCTCCTAGCGGGGGTGGGAAGGATCCTTTTTATAAAAATATTGCGTCGGATATGGAGATAAATCATAATCTGTTTCTGACGAATATTCGGTCCCTGACGACTCTGCGTAATAGCATTGCGCACTGCAATAGGCTCTGGATGAAACCGACGACTGATACACCTAAAAAGCCCAAAATATTTAATCGTCAACTTCGCGATATTGACAGTAAAGGAATGTATATCAGCTTTGTAAATGTAGCACTTTTTCAGACCCCCATAGGCGATGCATTATTCCTTGAAGGGATTAACGAAATATGTGATATGAACCCCTTATATGCGTTCGGTATTAAAAATCCGCTCATCAAATAAAGCTAGTTGTCGTTGGTTCTCTAAGCGTAAGCTGTAAAAATGACCTAATAATGCTCAGTGATTTGAT
>BNJU01003953.1_pt1 | contig 37780 bp, 41 predicted proteins | sample 8539281 | NCBI WGS metagenome assembly BNJU01 (sample SAMD00202456, study PRJDB9452) | human saliva metagenome | isolation source: human saliva | place: Japan
CACCGGCAACACGTGCGGACCTCTCCTCCTCGACAGGTCTCGACCGGGTCATGACCGACCACCGCACGCCGAAGGGATCGCGGATGGAGGCGAACCTGTCCCCGGACACGAAGGTGTCGGGCGGTTCCAGCAAGGTCGCACCGGCGGCAGTAGCCCGCTCAACGGCGGCGTCGACATCCGGGCAGTACAGGCGGATCGAGTAGCAGACCGGCTCATCCGACGGAGTCGCAACCAGACCGGACAAGGCTGAGGGCTCACCGATCTGGATCCTGCCGTGACCGAAGTCGAGCTCTGCGTGGACGACCGCCCCTCCATCTCCACACTGTCCACGATGCGCGCCCCGAAGACGTCACGATAGAACCTGAGCGCTCGGTCGGCGCCGTCAACCGCCAGAAACGGTGTGATGCTGGTGAAGCCGTGCGGAGTCCCATCAGTCGTGTACTGACCAGTGGCCCCGGATACGTTGCGTGTACTCATGCCAACGACTGTAGGAACGATGGAGGTGCCTTCGCTTGAAGATCTGCGACAGCTCCGGAAAGGTGAGGAGCCGTGCCCGAGACGACCGCTGATCGACGGGGGATCCTCTATCCCTCCAGGCTTCCGACCTTTCACCGCCAGCCTGTCCCCGAGGCACTGGCCGATCGGGTCCGCTGGATCTGGATCCCACGCTGGGACCTGCCTGCAGGACAACGGGACCGCCAGGAGGTGCTCCCGTTCCCCGCCTGCAACCTCGTTGTCGAGCCCGATGGCATGGCTCTGCACGGCCCGACGACGAGCATCTCCTATCGTGAGCTGGAAGGCCGAGGATGGGCCGTCGGAGCCCTTCTCAGGCCTGCGGCAGCGGGTGCGCTGTGCTCCCCGTCCCTGATCCGGAACTCCCATCGGCCGCTCGAGGACCCTGACCTGGGCGCTGCGGTTGCTGACGCCATGGCGGATACCAACACGATGAGGGGTGGACAACGTGCCGCCAGTGCGCTGGCAGACTGGGTGGCGCAACATGCCGGGCCGCCACAAGCGATGGCGCTCATCGCCAACAAGATGGAGGACGTCGTCGCCTCCGACAGAAGCGTCCTGCGCGTCGATCAGCTGGCGCGACGCCTCGATCTTTCTGTCCGCAGTCTCCAACGCCTCTGTGAGAAGTACATCGGCCTGCCCCCACTCGCAGTGATCCGACGCTACCGGCTCCAAGAGGCGGCACAGCGGCTCCGGGAGGATTCGTCCGTCACCGTTGCGCAGGTGGCCGCCGAGCTCGACTACGCGGACCACGCCCACCTGACCGCCGACTTCCGACGCGTCCTGGGGCTCTCACCGAGCCAGTACCGACAGCAGACCATCAGCGATCGTCAGGCTCTCAGTGACCGGTGAGCGGCTCGAGCCTCGGGGATCGCCGCGAGGCGTCATGCCATCATCAGGACCCGCGAGGACGGGAGAACGGTTGGCGCCGGACAGTGCGCGGCTCGTGACACTCCATAGACTGTAGCCATGCTGAATCCGGTTGACCCCACCACCACGCCCGCCTGGAAGCGCCTCACCGAGCTCCACGACTCCATGACCCCGGACCTGCGCGCCTGGTTCGCCGACGACCCGCAGCGCGCCGAGCGCTTCTCCTACGAGCTGGGAGACCTCTACGTCGACCTGTCCAAGAACCTGCTGACCGACGACGTCCGCGACGCCCTGGTCGAGCTCGCCGAGCAGGTGGACGTCCCGGGCCGCCGCGACGCCATGTACGCCGGCGAGCACATCAACATCACCGAGGACCGGGCCGTTCTCCACACGGCCCTGCGCCGCCCGGCCACCGACTCCCTGACCGTGGACGGCCAGGACGTCGTCGCCGACGTCCACGAGGTCCTGGAGAAGATCTACGCCTTCGCCCGCCGCGTGCGCTCGGGGGAGTGGACCGGCATCACCGGCAAGCCCATCAAGACGGTGGTCAACATCGGCATCGGCGGCTCCGACCTCGGCCCCGTCATGGTCTACGAGGCCCTCAAGCCCTACGTGCAGAAGGGCCTTGAGTGCCGCTTCATCTCCAACATCGACCCCACCGACTGTGCCGAGAAGGTCGCGGACCTCGACCCGGAGACGACCCTGTTCATCATCGCCTCCAAGACCTTCACCACCCTGGAGACCCTCACCAACGCCCGCATGGCCCGCGACTGGTTCCTGGCCGCCCTCCAGGCCAAGGGCATTGAGACCGACGGCGCCATCGCCAAGCACTTCGTGGCCGTCTCCACCGCCCTGGACAAGGTCGCCGAGTTCGGCATCGACCCGGCCAACGCCTTCGGCTTCTGGAACTGGGTGGGTGGACGCTACTCGGTGGACTCCGCCGTCGGCACGGTCCTGGCCGTGGCCATCGGCCCGGAGAACTTCGCCGACTTCCTCTCCGGCTTCCACACCGTTGACGAGCACTTCGCCACCAAGGCCCCGGCCGAGAACGTCCCCATGCTCATGGGCCTGCTCAACGTCTGGTACGTCAACTTCTTCAAGGCCGGCTCCCACGCCATCCTGCCCTACGCCCAGTACCTGCACCGTTTCCCCGCCTACCTCCAGCAGCTCACCATGGAGTCCAACGGCAAGTCCGTGCGCTGGGACGGCAGCCCCGTGACCACCGAGACCGGCGAGGTCTTCTGGGGTGAGCCGGGCACCAACGGCCAGCACGCCTTCTACCAGCTCATCCACCAGGGCACCCAGCTCATCCCCGCGGACTTCATCGCCGTGGCCAACCCCGCTCACCCCACCAAGGACGGGGGAGTGGACGTCCACGAGCTGTTCCTGTCCAACTACCTGGCCCAGACCGCGGCGCTCGCCTTCGGCAAGACCGCCGACGAGGTGCGCGCCGAGGGCACCGCCGAGGAGATCGTCCCGGCCCGCGTCTTCGCCGGCAACAAGCCGACCACCTCGATCCTCGCCCCGGCGCTGACGCCCGCGGTCGTCGGAGAGCTCATCGCCCTCTACGAGCACATCACCTTCACCCAGGGCATCGTGTGGGGCATCGACTCCTTCGACCAGTGGGGGGTGGAGCTGGGCAAGAAGCTGGCCCTCGAGATCGCCCCCGCCGTCCAGGGCGACGAGGAGGCCCTCGCAGGGCAGGACGCCTCCACCCGGGGCCTCATCACCCGCTACCGCAGCCTGCGCCACTAGCCCGACCAGACCAGCCGAATACTCTGTCGTCGCGACTCCATATCCCGTTGAGGAGGACATCGTGAAGGAAATCAACGTCGATGAGCTGCGGCGTCGGCTCGAGGCGGGGGAGGACCTGGTGGTCCTTGACGTGCGCGAGCCCGACGAGGTGGCGCGCACGGCGATCCCCGGTTCAGTCAACATCCCGCTGGGCGAGGTGGCCGACCGGATGGGAGAGCTCGATGCGTCCCGCCCCACTGCGGTCATCTGTGCCGGCGGAGTGCGCTCCGCCAAGGCGGTCAAGGCCCTGACCGCTGCCGGCTACACCGGCGAGCTGGTCAACGTCAGCGGCGGCATGAAGGCATGGCTGGGTCAGTAACCCGGCGGGCAACCAACCCATCGGACGGCCTCGGACTGACCGGTTCGGGGCCGTCCCGCGTATCTCAGCCTTGTCTTCGAGAGCGCCTGAGCAGCTCCTCGACTGTACGCAGGACACCGTCCTCGGTGTTGGCGGGCGCCGTGTACGCCGCCGCGGCATGGATGCCGGGGTGGGCATTGCGCATGGCGAAGCCCAGGTCCGCGTGGTCGTAGAGATCCAGGTCGTTGAGGTAGTCGCCGAAGACGGCAGTCTGCTCAGGAGGACCCCGAGCCTGGCCTGAAGCGCCGCCAGGGCCCGCCCCTTGGAGACCTGCGCCGACATCATGTCCGTCCAGTGCACCGGAGACGACGGTCTGCACGTGGGGAACCGCAGCGGTCAGTGCCTGAGAACTGCCGTTCTCGACGTCGTCGAAGTCGAAGACCGCGACCTTGAGCGCCTCATCCAGGGCGATGGCGGTCAGGTCCTCGACGATCTCCAGCGCCTCGTAGTACAAACCCTGGCCTGTTTCCAGGAAGGCCGCATCGGAGCGCTCGATGTAGGCGCAGTGCTTGCAGGCCACAACCGCGCCGACGTCGTACCCGGAGTCGACCAGGTGGCGGGTCGTGGTGATGGCGGCCTCGGCGTCCTGGGCGCTGATGGTGTCGGAGTGGATCTCCTCACCGCCGTGGACGACGAAGGAACCGTTCTCAGCGATCAGTGGTGAGTCCTCGACGGCGGAGCCCAGAACCGCACGCAGGTTCGCCAGCTGCCTGCCCGAGGCGGGGCGAAGACGATGCCGGCGGCTCGCATGTCTTCGACTGCCTCCAGCAGCCCGGCGGGAACGCCCTCGACCATCAAGGAGGGTTCCCATCCATGTCGGTGACGACAAGACGTAGATCGATCTGCGCGAGCAACGCTGCGAGGAGCTCGGGCTCCAGGGGAAGATGCTTCACGGCGTCATCCTCTCAAGGATGACGCGTCCATGTCAGCACGGCGTCGAGGCGCGCAAAGACGGGCGCCTGCCGGCCCACACCGATCAGTGGACAAGCAGGCGCCCGTCAGAGGAAACGGCTCGCGTTCTGAGAGCCTTCAGCTCAGTCAGCTGGCCTGGCGGCGACGCATGACGAGGACGCGCCGGTGCCCGAGCAGGCCGGCGGCGACGACGGCGACGGCGATGCTCGGACCAGTGGTGGCCAGCGCGGGCTTCGTCGGGGTGGTGCAGGAGCCGCAACGACAGGGAGTCGCGGACGGCTTTGGCCGGGGTACCGGTGGTCGTGACGGTCTCAGTGGTCACCGTGGTGGCCGGAGCGGACGGCTGTCGGGGCCGCAGGGTGGTGGTCTGCGTGGTCGGGAGGGAGCGACTGGAGCCGGAGGAGTCGTCTCGGTGGTCGGCGTCGACGGCGTGGTCTCCGGGGTCGGCTCGGGCCGGGTGTCCGTCGGCGGGTGTCGTTCGTCTTCGGCGGGGTGTTGCTCTTCGTCGTCGTGGTGGTGGTGGTGGTGCGTCGTGGTCGTCGGGTCAGCGTCGAGTTGCTGACGTTGTAGGCGGCGAAAGTTCTGGGTGGCGTACCACCTGCCGTCCGAGGTCTGGGCGAAACCGATGCCGATGGAGTTGACGTTCGGGTCGGTCATGTTCTTGTAGTGGCCGGGGGAGTTGAGCCACTGGTCGAAGATCAGCGCGCCGGTGTCGCCACCCGCGGTACGCCAGGCCACGTTCTCAGAGCCGGTGGTCCAGCCCTTGGGGTAGACCGACGTGAAGTCGGGGCGGTGGCTCATGTTGTTGGCGGCGGCCTGCTGCTCGGACCAGTCCTGTGCGACGGCGTCGAGCTCCTGGTACCGGGTCACGGGCTGAAGGCCCAGGCCGCTGCGCAGCTCGTTGACCTTGTTCAGGACGGTGTCGGCGTACTGGGCCCCCTCCGAGGTCACCTGGGCGGGAACCGCGGCGGCGGCTGCAGGTGCGCCCTGAGGGGCGGCCGGAGCGGCCAGTGCGGCCGAGGAGGCGGTCAGCGGCACGACGGTGAGCGCAGCTGCGGCGATGACGCGCTTGATGTTCATGTGTCGTTCTCTCTGATCGGGAATATGAGAACACAGTCTGATTTGCACAATCGACGATGAGCCGACGCGCAGGATGCTGTGAGACACCCTTGATGTCGGTGTTCACTCAACCACAGTCGCGTCGGCCGTGCATGTTATTCGGTTGTGACTTTTCTGACCGAATTCGTCGCGCGGCTGAATCAGTGTGACCGACTGCAAGGGTAGTTCCTTTCGTCTTGAGGTACCAATGAAAACCGGCCGCAGGCGGCGGGCAGGCTGGAGTGATCGCCGTCATTGCAACGTTGACTGGATCGTGATTAAAGGTCGGTAAATTGCTATCGGGCTCATCGATCTAAATTAGCCTAATGGTTGTTATGTGGGATGCAAATGTGAGCTGGTGTTGATAAGGGTGGCATCGAGAATGATGAACGTCTGCTGCCGAAAGTGTCTGTCGACAAAAGTCCGCACTCCTCTTGAAGAGTGCGGACCTTCGTTCTGGTCGGGCTGGCGGGATTTGAACCCACGACCCTTGACCCCCAGTCAAGTGCGCTACCAAACTGCGCCACAGCCCGTTGACTCGCGGCTTCGGGCCGCTTGCAACGAGCAGAACCTTAACCCATGGGGCGGCTCCTTCCGAAATCTGCTGGCGGTGAGGGGCCGCTCACCCTCAGGGCGTCAGACGCGGTCATCCTGATGGCGTCCGCCTCCCATGAGGGCGTCGAGCTGACGACGCTCCTTCTTCGTGGGCCGTCCTGCCCCGCGATCTCGGATGACAGCTGCCGGCGCATCCAGGGGCGACGGGCGAGGGGGAGAGGAGTCGATGTACGCGGTGCGGGCGATGGGGGCACCCACCCGCTTGGTGAGGATTCGAGTGACGGTCAGTAGCCGGTCGAAGCCATCGACCCGGTAGCGGACCTCGTCCCCCACCGAGACGTGCTGGGCGGGCTTGGCGGTCTCTCCGTTGATGCGTACATGCCCCGCCTTGCAGGCGCTCGTCGCCGCCGAACGGGACTTGATCTGCCGCACGCTCCACAGCCAGACGTCGATGCGAGCCGACGTCGGTGCACTTGGAGCGTTGTTGCCGCTGGAGGCGGAACGGGGGTGAGCTGCCATGGCGGCATCCTAAGCAGACGGCTCAGTGGCGGGACATGGAACGGCGCCGACGCCGTGAGGCTGCGCGCCCTCGGCGTCTGCCTCGAAGGATGAGTCCCCAGCCCAGAACCAGGGCGCCGAGTGCTGCCAGTGCGGCGTATCGGGGACTGTGCCACACCACGGAGCCGACCTCTTTCGCGGTACGCGCGGCGCGTTCCGGGAGGGATGCGGTCCCGTCCCCACCGGCGAGACAGCTGTTCAAGGTGGTGCTCAGTCGCCTTGTCGGCCTGGAGGGCAGGCCGAGCCGGTAGGCGGCGGCCACTGAGACGAAGCGACGTGCGTAGGTGCAGCGGTAGGAGGAGTTGGCCGGCCACCAGCCGCCCGGTCCGGTGGGCCGCCAGCTGCCGGTCTCGGTGGAACCAACGGGACAGCTCGCCGGCCCGCAGGCGCCCTTGGCCTGATTGGCCTCGCCTTCAACGGCGACGAGATTCAGCGGGTCGTTGGCCACCAGCAGTCGGGTGCGCTCATCCCACTGCCAGGCTCCGTGGGCGTAGAGGTAGTTCAGCGGCACCACATGGTCGATCTGGACAGCCGCCGAGGTCTCCTGACCACGTGAAGGTGATCCCTTCTGCCGGTGTAGGGATCTTGAAGGACGCCCGCCCAGACGGTGGCGTCCGGGCAACGCCCGCACCCGGCCACGTCCCTCCTCCCGGGACTGAACGCCGTCGGCGCGCGAGAAGTCGGCGTCCGTCGGGTCCCGGGCCAGGATCTCGTTACGAGTGTCGCAACCGTCACCGTCGACGTCGGTCCACGCCTCACCGAACCAGCCGGTGCGGAACCTCCCTCGGCCCAGGAGTGGGCGGCCGGAGCGTCCTCAGGGCAGCTCCGAAAGCACCTCAAGAGATGCGCTTCAGGGACAGGATGAAGTCTCCTCTCCGGTCCCAGGGCGCCTCATGGAGGGCAGCGAGCTCAGTGGTCGCGGACTCTGGGAGGGACTCCGGCGAGGCGTCATCGGCGGACGGGAAGAGCTGCTGTCATCCCCGACGCACTGAGCGCACCGAGCACCGTCAGGCGCGCCAGGAGCCGGCCGGAAGCGTTCATGGGGCAACGGTAGCCCCACCCGACGACACGAACTCTCGGCTCGTCGGCCCGCAGCTGCCGGCAGGGTCGACCGGATCAGACTCAATCAGTCGTCAGGGCGTTGGCCTGCTCATCCAGGTACCAGGTGGTCTGCTTCTCCCCGGCAGCACGAGGCCGGTGCCTTGAGCACATCGGGGCGCCCAGCCCCAGGCGGACTGCCTCGGCCTTGCCCTCACCGCCGGCCACCACCATGACCCGGCCGGCATGCTGCAATGCCTCGAAGGTCAGCGAGTAGCGCTCGGGAGGCGGCTTGGGCGAGTTGCGCACGGCCACGGCGGGCACTCCCACCGCGAGCGCGGCCGGGTGCCCGGGGAAGAGGGAGCAGACGTGGGCGTCAGGTCCCAGCCCCACGTGGACGACGTCGAAAGCCGCCGTGGGACATCCCCGCCGACTTAAGCTCGTGGGCCATGCGGGCGGTCGCCTCATCCAGGCCACCGACCTCGTTCGGAGCGGCCAGCCGGTGTGTCTGAGACTCCCTGATGCCTGCGGCGATGAGCGGCGTGGCCAGCAGATCGTTACGCTCCGGGTCCCCGGCGGGCACGAAGCGCTCGTCACCGAACCACAGGTGGATGGCGCGGCGCACCGCTTCGGGCTGGGCGGCGATGAGCGGTGCGAGGGCCTCGAGACAGCGCCATCCCCCGGAACCGCCTGTCAGCGCCAGGTGGGCGACTCCGCTCCGTCACCGCCGCGGCCAGGATCCGCACGGTGTCCTGGCAGGCCCCTGCGCGGCGTCGCTCAGTGTGGGAAGCACGATGACCTCTGGCGTGGCGGCGCAGCCGCCTCCTGGATCTCAGCGATGGCCCGGGTGCGGGGGGTGCCGGTGTCAGTCATTGACGGGCTCCTCGAGCAGCGTGGCCAGGACCTCCTGGTAGACGAGGTCGGGGGTGAGCCGGCGCAGCTCCTCGTTGAGGGTGCTGACCGGCTCGCGCCGCGCCATCGTGACCACCTGGGGCTCGGGGGAGCCGGGGCGGTGATCGTGACCCGCTCCAGGTCGTGGCGGGCGATGATGACCTCGCCGTCGTCGGTTCTGGCGGTGATGGAGGAGATGCCCTGAAGTCCTCCTCATCGACTCTCGTGACCGGTACGTCCAGCCGCAGCCGCAACCACGCGATCATGAGGGAGAGCGAGGAGTTCCTCGGCTCGCCGGCCACCACGAGCTCTCGCAGGCTGCCCGCGCGCAGCAGCGGGTCCAGGGTGGAGGCCACCATGGCGCGCCACAGGGTGATGCGGGTCCAGGCCAGGTCGATGTCGCCGCGCACGCTCACCGGTGCCAGTGCCCGCAGCGCCCTGGCCGGGAAGTCCTGCGCGGGGAGTGTTGGTGATGCGTGTGGAGCCCAGGCGTCCCAAAGGGATCCTGCGAGGGGATCTCAGGGACGGTCGTCGGCCACCACACGACCACCGGGCGTCGGGCAGGAGGAAAGGGCACCACCAGCGTGTCGGTGTGCAGAGCCGCCTCGTCCCAGGGCCTCAGGACCAGCGTCTCGCCGGCACCGGCGTCGTGACCGACACGGATCTCAGCGTCCAGGTGCCCCTCCGGCCTGGGCCGGGACGTGTCCGTCACGGCTGCGTGGGAGTCACGCGACCGGCGGTGTCCTCCTCAGGCGGTTTGACGACGGCGATGATGCGGCTGGGGTGATCCCGGCTGGCACCGTGCGCGGCGCACAGCGCGTCCTCCAGGCCCCTTCTCGTCGGTGGAGATCACGAGTCAGCACCCGGGAGGAGCCGGAGGTCCCCTCGTGCTCCACCAGCCGGGAGACGATCCGGGAGGTGGTCGTCGCGGTCAGTGTGGTAATCTGCGAGCGCCTCCAGGTGCGGCCGTCGCGGGCAAGGAGTTCGTGGGCACTGGCCGGCCCCCAGGAGCCGGGGCGATAGCCCTCAGGGACTCCCACCGGCGCTCCAGTGCTCGATGACGGGATCGAGGATGCGCCAGGACAGGTCGACCTCGCGCTGGTGGGGGAAGAGCGGGGCGTCACCCAGAGCGCATCGAGGATGAGGCGCTCGTAGGCCTCCGGGGACTCCTCGTTGAAGGTGGCCCCGTAGCCGAAGTCCATGGAGACGTCACGCAGCTCCATCTGGGTTCCGGGCACCTTTGAGGCCAGCCGCAGCGTGATGCCCTCATCGGGCTGGATGCGCAGCACGATGGTGTTGGCACCCACGGCCGTGGTGGCCGCCGACTCAAAAGGGCAGGAACGGCGGCTGCTTGAAGACGACGGCGACCTCAGTGACCCGGCGGGTCAGGCGCTTACCGGCGCGCAGATAGAACGGGACACCGGCCCAGCGACGGTTGGCGATCTCCAGACGCAGAGCGGCGAAGGTCTCGGTGCGGGAGTCGGGGGCGACACCGTCCTCCTCCAGGTAGCCCCGCACCGGCAGCCCTCCCGGAAGCCGGCGTCGTAACGGCCCCAGGCAGTGGTGAGGTCCAGGTCCAGCACCCCGTCGCGCTCAGACGCACGCAGTTGAGCACCTTCTCCTTCTCCAGGCGCACCGCGGCGCTCCATGCTGGTGGGCTCCTCCATCGCGGTCAGAGCCAGGAGCTGGAGCAGGTGGTTCTGGATGACGTCGCGCGCCGAGCCGATGGTGTCGTAGTAGCCGGCCCGGGTTCCGATACCGATGTCCCTCGGCCATCGTGATCTGGACGTGGTCGACGTAGCGCTGGTTCCCACAGCGGCTCGAACATCGTGTTGGCGAACCGCAGCGCCAGGATGTTCTGCACCGTCTCCTTGCCCAGGTAGTGGTCGACCCGGAAGACGTCGTCGGGACGCACGATGCGTCCCACGAGGTCATCGAGCTCTCGGGCGCTGGCGCGGTCGTGCCCGAAGGGCTTCTCAATGACCACGCGGCGCCAGGCCTCGGCCGACTCCTCCACGAGCCCGGAGCGGGCGATGCGTTCGGTGACGGCGGGGAACCACCCCGGAGGATCGACAGGTAGAAGGCTCGGTTGCCGCGCGTGCCCCTGGGTGGCGTCCAGGTCATCCACCACGGCCGTGAGCCGGTCATAGGCGGCGTCGTCCTCGAAGGAGGCTGAACTCCACGAAGCGCATCCCGCTGCCAGCTGCTCCCAGATGGCGGGACGCCACGGGGTACGGGCGCCCTCCCGAGCCGATTTCTCCACGTAGGCGCGCAGGGTCGTCGTCGGACCAGGAGCGCGGCCGACCCCCACCAGGGAGAAGCTGGGGAGAGCAGGCCCCGGTTGGCGAGGTCGTAGATCGCGGGCAGGAGCTTGTGACGGGCCAGATCGCCGGTGATGCCGAACATCACCAGGACGCAGGGGTCCGCGATACGCGGAAGGCGAAGGTCACGGGCGTCGAGGGAGCGGGTTGACCGCCCGCGCGGGTCTCGACGACGGGAACGGAGTCGCAGAGTCGGAGCTGGACACGTCAGCCTTTCTGAGATTCGACGAACGGCGGACCAGGTGGCACCGACTGGTCGTCGGAGCACTGCGGCACCCTGAGCGGAGGCCCGGCCGGGGCCGCTGCACCGCCTGGAGGAACCGTGCTGGCCGCACCCGTCACTGTAGCGCCACGGGCGGCTCACCCGGCAGGGACAGGCCTGTCGTGAGCCGTCACACGCCGTTGCCGACACGTCTGAACCACGGACGGTCCTCGTGCGCGAGGACTGGACGCGGTAGGGTCACAGAGGTTGACAGGTGCGGGTGGTACTCATCAGCGTCGTGAACCGGAATGTTGACACGCCGTTGCCGTTATCGCAGAGCGCAACCATTATCCTCCGCCACCAAGGCTTGGAATCGCAGCGCCGTCATGAGGGGCTGCGGCACGGAAAAGGACGTCCATGAGCAGCTTCATCCCCGCACCGGCCACAGCCGACCTCGGTGTCTTCGGGCTGGGGGTGATGAGAGCGAACCTGGCCCCGTAACCTGGCTCGTCACGGTCACGCGGTCGCCGTCTTCAACCGCACGCTGGCCCGCACCGAGAGGCTCATCGAACGCTACGGCTCCGAGGGCGACTTCGTGCCCGCCGCTGACCTGAAGGACTTCGTGGCCTCGCTGCGCACGCCGCGTGGCCATCATCATGGTCCAGGCCGGAGCGGCCACCGAGGCGGTCATCGAGGAGCTGGCCGCCCTCATGGAGCCCGGCGACATCATCGTCGACGCCGGCAACACGCTCTACACCGACACCCGGCGCCGCGAGATCTCCCTGCGTGAGCGCGGGCTGCACCTCGTGGGCATGGGGGTCTCCGGCGGCGAGGAGGGGGCGCTCAACGGCCCCTCGATCATGCCCGGCGGCACCGCCGAGTCCTACGACCGCCTGGGGCCGATGCTGGAGTCCATCTCTGCCCACGTGGACGGCACGCCGTGCTGCACCCACGTCGGTCCCCGACGGCGCCGGCCACTTCGTCAAGATGGTCCACAACGGCATCGAGTACGCCGATATGCAGCTCATCGCCGAGGCCTCACGACCTGCTGCGCCACGTCGGCGGGTTCACGGTCCCCGAGATCGCCGAGGTCTTCCGCCCCTGGAAGGACTCTGAGCTCGACTCCTACCTCATCGACATCACCACCGAGGTCCTGTCCCACACCGATGCGGCCACCGGCGAGGCCTTCGTCGACGTCGTCGTCGACGCGGCCGGGCAGAAGGGCACCGGCGTGTGGACCACCCAGACGGCCCTCGAGCTGGGAGTGGCCGTGCCCGCCATCGCCGAGGCCACGTTCGCGCGCGCGGTCTCCTCCTCCAGCGCGGCGCGGGCCGCGGTCCAGGCCGCTGACATCGCTGCAGGAACCACACAGACGGCCCTGACCGACCCCGAGGAGCGACGCGCCTTCGTCGATGCCGTCAAGCAGGCCCTCTACGGCTCCAAGATCGCCGCCTACGCCCAGGGCTTCGATGAGATCGCCACCGCCTCCAAGCAGTTCGACTGGAACATCGACCTGGGTGCCATGGCCCGCATCTGGCGAGGCGGCTGCATCATCCGCGCCCGCTTCCTGGACGACATCACCCGTGCTTACGCCGAGAACCCCTCTGGCCAGTCTGCTCACGGCGCCGGTCTTCGCCTCCTCCCTGGCGAAGGTTCTGCCCGCCTGGCGCCAGGTCGTGGCCACCTCCGCCACCACCGGTGTCCCCGCCCCGGCCTTCGCCTCCTCCCTGGCCTACGTCGACCAGCTGCGCTCCCGGCGCCTACCGGCCGCCCTCATCCAGGGGCAGCGAGACTTCTTCGGCTCGCACACCTACCACCGCACCGATGACGTCGAGGGCGTCTACCACACCCTGTGGGCCACGCCCGAGCGCACCGAGGAGAAGTGGGACTGAGGTTTGACGAGGCCTGGTACCCATCCTCGTACCAGGCTCGCTGAGGTCTCGGCCGTGACCGCATGCCGCTAGATTTTGGCGCATGACGACCACCGCGCCCGCCCGCTCCGACAGCCCCACGAACCTGCGTCACGAGGAGGCCGCCTGGCGCTCCTCGGTGTGCCAGGTGCCCTCCACCCACGTCGCCGTCGACGTCACCGGGGCCATCGACCGCCACGAGGCCGCCTTCAGCGTGCGTTGCCTGATGGGCCTGGACATCAGGCAACGCGCCGAAGGACTCTGGGTGGACTTCGTGGGACAGACGGTCGACTCCCTCAGCATCGACGGGCAACCCGCCCCGGTGATCTGGGACGGGGCCCGTATCGAGCTGCCCGTCCTCGACCCGGGCGAGCACACGGTGGAGATCACGGCACGCGGCCTCTACTCCAACTCGGGTCAGGGACTGCACCGCTTCCACGACCCGGTCGACGGCGCCACCTACCTCTACACCCACTTCGAGCCCTCCGACGCGCGCCGGGCCTGGCCGGTCATGGAGCAGCCGGATATCAAGACCCGCTTCTCGCTGGAGGTCACGCACCCCCGCGGCTGGACGGTCATGTCCAACACCCGCCCGCAAGCAGGCGGATCGAGCCCCCAGGCCGCGACCGGCACGGACTGCGGCTGTGAGACGACGTCCTTCGCCGCCTCCAGGCCCCTGCCCAGCTACCTCACCGCACTGGCGGCCGGCCCCTGGCACCGAGTGACCGGGCAATGGACGTCCCCGAGCCGGCCGGGCCTGACGATCCCGCTGTCGTGGTCCTGCCGAGCCAGCCTCGCCGAGCACCTCGATGCCGCTGAGCTCCTCGACCTGACCCGGGCCGGCCTGGACCTCTATGACCGGGCCTACGCCTACGGCTTCCCTTGGGACTCCTACGACAGCGTGCTCGTCTCGGAGTACAACCTCGGCGCCATGGAGAACCCTGGCTGCGTCACCTTCAACGAGGGAGCTCTACCTCTTCAGGGGCCGGTCACCCGCTCCCCAGAGGGCCGGACGCGCCAACACGATCCTCCACGAGATGTGTCACATGTGGTTCGGCGACCTCGTGACCCCCACCTGGTGGGAGGACACCTGGCTCAAGGAGTCCTTCGCCGATCACCAGGGCACCTGGGCCGAGGCCGAGGCGGCCGGCTACACCGAGGCCTGGGTGAGCTTCGCCTCCACCCGTAAGGCCTGGGCCTACCTGGAGGACTCCCGGCCGGCCACTACCCACCCCATCGTCGCCCGGGTCGACGACGTCGAGGCCGCCCGGCAGGCCTTCGACGGCATCACCTACGCCAAGGGGGCCGCCGTCCTCAGCAGCCTCGTCGCCCACGTCGGCCAGGAGGCCTTCTTCAAGGCCTCGGGGCTCCTCTTCGAGCGCAGAGCCTACGGCAACGCCTCCCTGGACGATTTCCTGCACGTGCTCTCCCAGGTCTCGGGCCGTGACATGCAGAACTGGGCTCGTGCCTGGCTCCACACCGCAGGCCCCTCAGTCATCACCGACGAGCTGGTCGTTCATGAGGGACGCATCGCCTCCCTGACCCTGCAACAGGAGGGATCGACCCGGTGAGCGGGCAGAGCGTGCTGCGTCCGCACACGCTCGTCGTCGGCCTGTACCCTTCGACGGGACGGAGCGCTGGTACGCACCCACCGCCTGCCGGTGGTCCTGGAGACCGCGAGCCCTCGACGTCGTCGAGGCCGTGGGGCTGCCCTGCCCCGATCTCGTCATCGTCAACGACGAGGACCTCACCTACGCCGTCGTGCGGCCCGACGACACCCTCGCTGTCGCGCCTGACCGCCTCGCTCGGCTCCCTGCGCGACCCCATGGCGAGGTCCTGGCCTGGTCGATGCTGCACAACCTGGTCGGCGACGCGGTCATCGATGCGGCACTGTTCGTCCAGGCCGTTCTGGCGCACGCCGACGATGACACCGAGCCGAGCACCCTGACCGTCCTGCTGAACCAGGCGCTGCGGGTCGCCTGCAGGTACGCCGACCAGCACACGCGTCGCGTGCTCCTGGAGCGCCTCGTGGCCGATGACTCGACCGGGCCCTCCACGGAGGGGGAGCCGGCCGTCCTGCCCGGCGGGTGGGGCAGGCTCCGTGCTGCCGCGCCGGGATCCGACGCCCAGATCGTGCGCGCCCGCGCCTGGCTGGAGGCAGCAGGACAGGCGCGGCTGCTCGGTGAGGCGGGCAGTGCCCAGGTGGCCGCTCGTGCACGAGAGATCCTGGACGGAGCCCTGCCCGGACTGGAGCTGGATGCCGACATGCGGTGGCGGGCCCTGACCGCCCTGGCGCGGTTGGGCGCCGTCAGCGCCGACGAGCTCGAGGCGCAGCGGAAGGCGGACCCGACGGCCAGCGGCATCACCCATCACCTGCAGGCCTCCAGCTCGATGCCCCACCAGGACCTCAAGGCCGAGGTCTTCGAAAGGCTCCTCAGCGATACCACGCTGAGCAACGACCACATCGACGCCCTGGTGGCCGGCTTCGCCATCGACGCCCACCGCGAGCTGACCGCGTCCTTCACCCCCCGCTACCTCCGGGAGATCCAAGGGCTGTGGGCCGAGCGCGGTCAGGAGATCGCCACCCGGTTGGTCGTCGGGCTCTTCCCCGCCTGCGGGGACGAGGCGGATGCCCAAGCAGTCGAGGACTGGCTCGCGACGCACCCCGAGGCGCCGTCGGCCCTGCGCCGGCTCATCCTCAAGAGCCTGGACGACCTGCGACGCGCTCTGACCGCTCGACGCACAGGCTCGGCGGATCTCTGAAGGGCTCGAGCCATCTCCATGCCGCGAGACCTTTGTCCTAGCCTGAGCATCATCAATGCGGGACCGTAACCGATTTGAGACCTTCAATCGGTGCTCCCAGTCACCTCGCGGGCATCGTCGCGGGCGCGCAGCGGGTAGGCTGCTGGCCAATCATGGAGGGTCGCGTCGTGGTGTTGACTCGACGGCGGTGCAACGAACGGTATGGTGGTCCCTGAGGCGGCGCACCGGGCGCCGCAACGAACCGAGGGGCAGGAATAATGTCGAGCAGTCCGATCGAGCAGGATCCCTCCTCCACACAGACCTTCGGGGTCGTCGACGTCGCCAACGCAGTCGACTCCCCGGTGGTGGGGCTGAGCCAGCAGGACGCCGCCGCGATCGCTGCCCTACCGTCGGGAACGGCGCTTCTCCTCGTCCACCACGGGCCGACCACCGGTGCGCGGTTCCTCCTGGACGCCGAGGAGACCACCGTGGGGCGCCACCCTCGTGCCGACATCTTCCTCGATGACGTCACCGTCTCCAGGAAGCACGCGGTCTTCTCGTCGCTGCCCGATGGCGGGTACGGCGTCCGTGACCCGGTTCGCTCAATGGAACGTATGTCAACCGCACGCGTGTGGAGCAAGTGGCGCTCCGCTCCGGCGACGAGGTCCAGATCGGCAAGTACCGGATGACCTACCACCCCGGCCCCCAGGGCGGAGCCGCGTCTCGGTGAGCGCTGCAACCGCACGAAGCAAGAAGCGAGACGCCCCCTCCTCCTTGCTTGAGGCCTCTGAGCGCCCGGCAGGCGAGACCTGGCCCCGCGGCATCTCTCGAGAGCCTGTGATGAAGATCGGGCAGGTGGTGGATCTCCTCAAGGTGGAGTTCCCTGCCCTGTCGATCTCCAAGGTTCGCTATCTCGAGGGCGAGGGACTCATCAGCCCTCACCGTGTCGGCAACGGGTACCGTCGCTACTCGCAGGCGGACCTGGAGCGGCTGCGCTACGCCTTGGCGGTGCAGCGCGACGAGTACCTTCCGTTGCACGTCATCCGTGAGCGTCTGGCACGGCTGGACGCCGACGTCGAGGCCCCCGCCCCGCAGCCCGTCGCCCGGGTGGTCGCCCGGGATGGCCGGATCGTCGACGACGGCCCCATGGATCTGGAGGCGCTCCTGGCTCACTCCGGTGCCAGTGAGTCCCAGATCGAGGAGCTCGTCGCCGTCGGACTCATCAGTCCCGGATGTTCGTGGACGCTACAGTCAGCAGAACCTCAGGACCGTGCGTCTGGCTATGGAGATCACCCGCAAGGAGTGCCCTGCGCAACCTGCGCGCGGTACGTGCCTCAGCTGAGCGGGAGGCGGACACGATCGACCAGGCAGTGGCTCCGCGTCGGTCGCGCTCGCGCAGCGTCGGTGAGGAGACGGCTCGGGAGCTGGCCGAGCTCGTCGCGGATCTGCACACGATTCTGCTGCGTCGCGCCGTTGACGCGCTGGGCCGAGAGCGGGCGCGTGCGCCCGGTAGGCGTCAGTCGGCCGGTGGCACGTGTCGACGAAAGGTCAGCGTGCATCGGTCGCGCGTTCCCGGGACAGGGTGACTACCTCCCGTAGGGTTGGAACGTGCCCTTGATGCAGTTGGTGGGTGTCAGATCCACCGATCCTGATGACGGCTTGGTCGCCGTCCTCGTGGAGGACGGCGGACCGACGATGCTGGCCATTCCGGTGACGGCGCACGAGGGCTGGTGCTGCGAGGCCCACGGCTCGCACCGCTCGCCCTCGTGGCCCAGGCTCCTTGACGACGTCGTCGAGGCGCTGGGCGGTCGCATCGGGCGCACTGAGCTCGACGTCGACGATGACGCGCGTATCGTCGCCAGGCTCGTCGTTGAGACTCCCGCCCGCGCCAGCGGGGTGACGACTGTTGCCTGCACTCCGGGAGAGGGCTGCTCCTGAGTGGATACCACCGGCTCCCGGTGCACGCCAGCAGCTCGCTAACGCGCCTGAGGGCTGTGGACCTCAGCGACGACCACGGTGCGGAGCGCCTCGAGCAGTGGCAGCGAGTGCTGTCGCAGACCGATGACCTGGCCGACGGCGACACGCGGGACTGATGTGACTGATGTGACTAGTGTTGTAATCTGCGTCACTTATGGACACTGCTGTCTTGTTGAAGAATCGGCTGCATCATGGGGAATAGTCGGTGTGTGGGCCAGGACTGTCGACCTCACCTAGAGATTCATGCCTGACGGCACACCGAGATGGGGCGCGCCCTTCGTTGAGCATCGCCTCAAGTGGCCCTATCGTGGAGCCGTGGCCGCACGAGGCGGGCCGCCGCACCAGTTTCAGGTGCGTGTTCTTCCGGCGACAGGAGCAGGTCGTGAGCATGAATGAAGCCAGCGCGATAGCAAGGCCTCAGCGTACTCAGGGCATGCTGTTCGGTGACCCGCTTCCCCAGCTCGATGCCGACTCGGGCTACCGCGGGCCGGTGGCCTGCCGAGCCGCCGGCATCACGTATCGCCAGCTCGACTACTGGGCACGTACCGGGCTGGTTGAGCCGTCGATTCGAAGCGCCAAGGGATCGGGCTCCCAGCGGCTCTACTCCTTCCGCGACATCCTGGTTCTCAAGGTCGTCAAGCGCCTTCTGGACACCGGGGTCTCGCTCCAGCAGATCCGTACGGCGGTCAGTGCCCTGCACTCCCGCGGTGTCGAGGATCTGGCCTCCATCACCCTCGCATGAGTGACGGCGCCTCGGTCTACGAGTGCACCTCGGCCGACGAGGTCGTCGACCTGGTCGCCGGCGGCCAGGGCGTCTTCGGCATCGCCGTGGGGCGGGTATGGCACGAGGTCGAGGGAGCGCTGGCGGATCTCCCCGTCGATCACGCTCAGGCCCTCGGAACTCCTCTGGTTGAGGACGAGCTGGCCAAGCGTCGGGCCGCCAAGCGGCAGCAGGCCATCTGAGCACTGCGAGGCGCACACCATCAGAACGCGCCTGTTCGCTGAGGCTGGAACCGTGGAGACGGTTCCAGCCTTCAACGTATTCTGGCCGAGTCGATCCGATTCATGACAAGGCGAGTGTCGCCGCGGTGCAGCTTCCGGCGGCGCTCTCACACCAGGAGGCAAGATGACTGGAGCGCCCACCCGTACCCTGGCCGACCTGAGGATCAGCCCCATTGGGCTGGGAGGCAACGTCTTCGGCTGGACGGCCGATGAGGCGACCTCCTTCCAGGTGCTGGACGCCTACCTGGACGGCGGCGGGAACCTCATCGACACTGCTGATGGATACTCCTACTGGGCTCCGGGGAACTCAGGAGGGGAGTCGGAGACCGTGATCGGTGCCTGGCTCACCTCGCGTCCTGTCCGTGAGCGCGTGGTTCTGGCCACGAAGGTCTCCACCAAACCCGACCGTCCGGGTCTGAGCGCGGACAACATCCGCCGGGCGCTGGAGGAGTCGCTGTCGCGGCTGCGTACCGACGTCATTGATATCTACTACGCCCACTTCGACGATGAGTCGACTCCGTTGGAGGAGACCGTCGGCGCCTTCGAAGAGGCCCGACTCGCCGGCAGGATCCGGCACGTGGGGCTGTCCAACTACACGCCTGAGCGCATCCGGCAGTGGTTCGCCATCGCTGACGCACACGGGTACGCACGGCCCGTCGTCCTTCAGCCCCACTACAACCTTCTCCACCGAGACGACGTCGAAGGCCCTGGCGCCAGGGGGCAGGTGGCGGCCGAGCTCGGTATGGGGCTCATGCCCTACTTCGCCCTGGCCGCCGGTTTCCTCACGGGGAAGTACCGTCGGGATGAGCCGATCAGTGGTGAGAGGGCTGGAATGGTTGCCGACTACCAGCGGCCCGAATGCTATGACGTCGTTGAGGCCGTCGCCAGGGTGGCGGCGGATCACGGTGGAGCCGGCAGCCGTGGCACTGGCCTGGCTGCGTGATCGTCCCGGTGTCACCGCTCCCGCTGGCCTCGGCGCGCAACCTCGAGCCAGCTGCGACCGATCGTGGAGGCGCTGACGCTCGAGATCAGTGACGAGGAGACCCGGGCTCTCACCCGGGTCTCCGACGCCGCGCGCGCCTGACCCGCTGCGGGGTCGGTCGGCAGTTACAGGGTGCGCCTGCCCAGAACGTAACGGCGGCTGTATCCGTCGGAGAGGTCGGTGATGGTGACACGAACCAGGCCGGCCTCATCGACGCGGTAGTGCTCCTGAATCCGCGGACCGTGATCGCGCCGCTCCACCGAGTAGCTCCTCAGCTCCTCGTCGTCGACGTCCCGCAGTGAGGCCTCAAAGGGGAAGACGATGTCCTGGTAGGGGGCGATCTCGCCGCGGGGCTCACCGCCCTCGTCGACACCGGCGCACTCCACGAAGCGGTACCAGCCGATGTTGTGCGCCGCATCGTACTCGCGGGTCAGCACCGTGCCTTCCCTGACCCCGGGCGAGGCCTGGACGGACTCAGGGGCTCAGGGATCGCGTCGAAGGTGAGACGGTGGCCGCCGTCGGCCCTCGCGGAAGACGCCGAAACCCCGGGAGAGCCGGTCGGTCAGGTCGTAGTCACTGGTGCGGTCCGCCGCGATTGCCAGGCCGATGGCGGTGGAGGCCCCAGGGTAGGGCGAGTGAACCCGACGACCGAGGCGCTCCCTAAGGAGCCTGGGCACCAGGGAAGACCGGAGGCGCCGCCGACCAGGTAGACGCCGGCGATGTCGGTCAGGTCCGGGCTCCGTCATCCATCCTGCAACCAGAGGGGCCATCGTGGCCAAGGACCGCTCAATGAGCGGTGTGCAGGCCGTGTACAGAATCGGACACCGGCAGGACGACGTCCTGGCCTCTGAGGATGATGAGCACCCGACGGCTCTGAGGGGTGAGGTGCTCCTTGGCGTCGCGGCACTGGTCCAACAAGTCGTCGAGGCTCAGTGGGGAGAGTTCCTCCTCGGTGATGCCCGCCCGGCTCAGGGCCATCGTGGCCATGAGCAGGTCGATGTCGTCCCCGCCCAGGTCTCCCAGCCCGTGAGAGGCCAGCACCTCGTGAGACGTGCCGACGACGTCGACCAGTGAGGTGTCGAAGGTGCCACCGCCCAGGTCGTAGACCAGAACCCGGGTGCGCTTGGAGGAGACGGTGGTCGCCTTGCGGTGGGTGTACTCGAATCCCGGCTGCACTGGGCCTCGTTGAGCATGGCGGCGACACGGAAACCGGCCTGCTGGAAGGCCTCAAGAGTCAGAAGACGCTGCGCCCCGTAGGCGTGGGCGGGCACGGCGACCACCACGCGGGCGCGGGTGATGTCGATGCCCCGATCAGCGAGCTCGGACTTCAGGTGACGGAGGTAACTGGTGAGAACCTCCAAAACGGAGAAGGTACTGTCTCCCAGCCGTACCGGCGTCGAGGCGGTCAACGTGGGGGAGGCCAGGACCGCTTGAGGCTGCGCAGCAACGGAGCGCCCTGGTGAGCTGCCTGCCTGGCGGCGAAACCGTGGACGAGCGTCCCTCGTGCAGCGCTGTCAGCGAGGGGATGAAGTCGTGCTCGTCGCCGTGCTCGTCGGTGAAGCTGATAACGGGATAGTTCCCACGGTCAGCACGTGCCACGACGGTACGTGTCGTCCCCAGGTCGATTCCCAGATCGATGTCTGTTGCTGACTCGTGGTCGATCCCCTGGTCGGGAGGTGCCGCTGCCGATGCTGTCCAGGCTCTTCGTCGTGTCCGCTGCCATGCGGTGACCCCTATCGTGACGGGCCCTTCCTTCCGGGGTAAGCCGCCATGTTGCGAGGTACTTGTGGCACGTGACAATTGGCTCAGCGGTTTTGCCCCTGAGGTGGGACGAAAGACCGTGTTGCTGGGGAGTGGCCATGACGCGCTTATGAGACGTGGGGAACCAGTGCGAGGCTCGTATGCGATTGGTTAGGCAGCAGAGGGGTCGGCGGGTAACAATACTGGTGGGTTGCGCTCACGCGACCCTGGACCTCCGCTGCCCCCTGCCAGGGCAGCCGAGAGGTCAGCGGATCTCCCATCGGGAACGGTATGAGCACCATTCTCTTCCTCGTGATCGTTGTCGTCGTGACGGCCCTCGTCTTCGACTTCACGAACGGTTTCCACGACTCGTCCAATGCGATGGCGACGTCGGTGGCGACAGGCGCCTTCACACCCAGAAGAGCGGTTCTGGTCGCCGCCGTGCTCAACGTCATCGGCGCCTGCCTGTCGACGGAGGTCTCCAAGACGATCTCGCACGGGATGTTCGACGACACGGTGATCGAGTCGGCGCCGGCCATGATCTTCGCTGGTCTGGCCGGCGCCATCCTGTGGAACCTGGCGACCTGGTTGTTCGGGCTTGCCGTCGTCGTCTCCACGCGCTGTTCGGAGGACTCATCGGAGCGGTCGTGGTGGCAGCCGGGTCCAGGGAGTCCACTGGGGCACGGTGATCTCAAGATCATCCTGCCCGCCGTCATCGCGCCGGTGGTGGCCGGGTGGCGCAGCCCTGGCCACAGCGCTGGCCTACCGCATCGCGCACCCGACCAACCCGTACTCCGAGAGGCTCTTCCGCAACAGCCAGCGGGTCACCGCATCGCTGGTGGCGCTGTCCCATGGCACGTCTGATGGTCAGAAGACCATGGGGGTCATCACGCTGGTGCTGGTGGCCGGCGGCTGCCAGGAGGCCGGTACCGGGCCCCACTGGTGGGTCATCGCCGCAGCGGGCCTCGCCATCGGCCGGGCACCTACTCGGGCGGGTGGCGCATCATGCGCACCATGGGGCGTGGGCTGGTGCATGTCGAGGCTCGCAGGGCTTCGCCTCCGAGACCGCCTCGACGGTGGCGATCCTGGCCTCCTCCCATCTGGGGTTTGCGCTGTCCACCACCCACATCTGCACCGGGTCGATCCTGAGCTCCCGGGATCGGCCGGGGCACCAAGGTGTCCTGGAGGACCGCCGGCAGATGGGGATCGCCTGGCTGCATGACGCTTCCGTGCTCAGCCCTGGTGGGGGCCGCCACGTCCTATGTCGCGGTCAAGGGCGGTGTGCCGGGCACGATCGCGGTCATCTGCCTGCTCATCCTGGGAGCCCTGGCCATCATTCGGCAGGCGAGCCACAACCGGGTGGATTTCTCCAACGTCACGACGCCTCCGAGGTCGTCGTCGTCAAGCAGGATCCGGAGCTGGGACGTGAACCGCGGACGCTGGACGAGGTGCGTTCCGAGATCGTCAATGGCGTGACGGACCAGGACAGTACGCATCGGATGACGACAGGATCCATGGCATGACCGGTATGGCGATCGACTGGGGATCACTGGGGCTGGTGGCGTCCGTGACAGTGCTGGGCACCGCCTTCATCCTCACCATCTGCTCGTTGGCGGCCCGCATGCTGGCCACCGTGCACGCCAAGCACGAGGCCGGCGAGGTCGAAGGGTGCGTCTGGCTCAGGTCTGGCGGGCGTCTTCATCGCTATTGCCGCCGTGATCGCGTTATTCGGTCTGTGGCTCATCGTCCCGTACTTCCACTGAGAACCACCTCGGCGCACGACAGTGGTCCTGCTAACATCCCTTCGTGACTGAGGACCTCAAGCGCCTGGCCCAGGATGCAATCGCCGCATCCGCAGCGGCCGATGACCCGGACTATCCCTGCTTCCACGTCGTCCCGCCGGTGGGCTGACTCAACGATCCCAACGGACTGCTCGTCGACGGCGATACACTACCACGCCTTCTACCAGCTCAGTCCCTTCCATCCTCACCGCAAGCTGGTCTACTGGGGGCACTCCTCCTCGACGGACCTGCTGCACTGGCGCCACCACGCGCCCGCCATCATCCCGGACTCCTCCTACGACCGCAGCGGTGCCTACTCCGGTAACGCGATCGTGCTGGAGGGCCATGAGGTCGATGCCGCCCCTGCTCGGGCTCCGTTCCAGCTGTTCTACACCGGGAACCTCAAGGACCCGGTGACCGACGAGCGCACCGCCAGCCAGTGCCTGGTGACCAGCGGCGACCTGACCGACTTCGCCAAGTGGCTCGGGAAATCCGCTCATCCCCACCCACGCCGAGGGCTACACGACCCACTACCGCGACCCGCAGGTCTTCCGGGATCCTGACCGGCCGGGGGAGTACCGAATGCTCATCGGGGTCCAGCGCGCCGATGAGACCGGCGCCGCAGTCCTGTACCGTTCCCGGGACCTGGTCTCCTGGGAGCTGGAGGGGGAGCTGAGCTTCCCTGGCGCGGGAGGCGCCTTCGATGCCTTCGGTACATGTGGAGTGCCCCGGTCTAGTGCGGCTGAAGGATGAGGACACCGGTGAGGACTGGGACGTTCTCATCTGGTGCCCGCAGGGCATCACCCCTGAGCGGGAGGGCTTTGAGAACATCTTCCCCTGCGTCTACACGGTGGGGCACCTCGTGGGCACTGAGCTGCGAGACACCGATGGGGTCTTCCACGAGGTCGACCGGGGCTTCGAGTTCTACGCCCCTCAGGTCTTCGCCCGTCGTCCCTCCGAGCCGGGGCCGGTCCTGCTGACCGGGTGGGCGGGCAACGCCTCCGAGGACGATCAGCCCTCCATCGAGACCGGGCAGTGGGTCCACGCCCTGACCATGCCTCGGATGCTGAGTCTCAAGGCGGGCCGACTCATCCAGCGCCCCGCCGCCTCACTGCCGTATGACGCCGGGCAACCGGCCTCGTGGGTGAGTGCCTGAAGGCGGGCCTCATGAGGTCGATGACCTCAGCGGGCACCGCAGCTGGCAGCTGCGCCTGGAGGCCGACGCCGAGCAGACCACCGGGCCGTGGGGACTGCGGATCGGATCGGATGACTCGCATGTGGACATCACCCTGGATGGGCAGGTGCTGCGGGTGGACCGCTCCACCTCCCGCTACACCCAGCACGGATCGGTGCGCAGCGTGACGCTTCCTGAAGGGTGCGCGCCGGTGCTGAGGTCATTCACGACCGCTCGCTGACCGAGGTCTTCGTCGGTGACGGGGAGCTGGTCCTCACGCTGCGCAGCTTCGTCGAGGTCAGCAGCACGGGAGTACGGCTGATGGTCGCGGAGGACCTCGCGTTGACGGCCGGCAGCACGAGGACTTTCGCATCGTCCTGAGACCTTCCCTCGGCCTCGCGTCACTATGGGGGCAAAAGGGGTCCTGAGCAGGGCGAAGGCGGGGAAATAGATCCGGACCCTTCTCTCCGGTTGCAGGGTGCTCTAACTCACTGTAATGTGACGATCGATTGACACAGGTGTGGCTGCAGGGGAGTCAGCGATGATCCCGACCGTTGGGTTTCCCCGCCCTCCCAGGTGCTGCGGTCCCCATCACGAGAAAGGAAACCTCCGGGTGGCAATGGATCACGCCCGCGTGGCGAAGGACGTCCTGACGTACGTCGGTGGCGCCGACAACATCAACGCAGCAGCGCACTGCGCAACGCGTCTGCGTCTTGTCCTCAATGACATGGACAAGGTCGACCAGAAGGCTCTCGACAAGGATCCCAGACCTCAAGGGCACCTTCATCGCGGGCGGCATGTTCCAGATCATCGTCGGACCCGGAGACGTCGACCTCGTCTTCTCGAGATGATCCGAACCGGAGGGGTCAAAGAGGTCTCCAAGGACGAGGCCAAGGAGCAGGCCGCCAAGGGCGGCAACCCGCTATCCCGCTTCATTAAGACCATCGCGGACATCTTCGTTCCGATTCTTCCCGCCCTCATCGCCGGCGGTCTCATGATGGCCCTCAACAACGTCCTGACCGCCCAGGGCCTCTTCGGTGACCAGGCGCTGACGGAGCGCTGGGGCTGGCTCAAGGACTACGCGGCCCTCATCAACATGATCTCGGCGTCGGCCTTCGCCTTCCTGCCGGTGCTCGTGGGCTACTCGGCGACCAAGCGCTTCGGCGGCAACGTCTATCTCGGCGCTGCTATGGGCGCGGCCATGGTCTCAACATCGTTGTTGTCCGCCTACAGCATGTCCGACCCGGAGGCGGCGGCGAAGTTCTGGGAGTACACCGGGGAGTCGTCGACCTGGTCCCTGTTCGGACTGGAGGTAGCCAAGATCGGCTACCAGGCCATGGTCATCCCGGTGCTGTGCGTGGCGTGGATCCTGTCCGTGGTGGAGAAGTGGCTTCACAAGCGGTTGTCCGGGACCGCTGACTTCCCTGCTGACGCCGCTGTTCACCATGCTGGTGACCGGGTTCCTCACCTTCATCGTCGTCGGACCCGCTCACCCGCGAGCTGTCGATCTGGATCACGGACGGACTGGACTGGCTGTACAACACGGCAGGGTCCCGTGGGTGGTTTCCTCTTCGGCATCGTCTACTCCCTGATCGTGGTCACCGGTCTTCACCAGTCCTTCCGGCGGTGGAGCTGCCGCTCATCGCCGACAAGGCCAGTACCGGTGGGTCCTTCATCTTCCCGATCGCCTCCATGGCCAATGTCGCTCAGGGGTGCCGTGGCTCTGGCCGTGTTCCTCAAGACCCGCGACGCCAAGATGAAGGGGCTCGCAGGAGCCGGTGGTGTTTCCGCGCTCTTCGGTATCACCGAGCCCGCCATCTTCGGTGTCAATCTCCGACTGCGCTGGCCCTTCTTCATCGGAATGGGGGCAGCCGGTATCGGAGGCATCCTGGTGTCCCTGCTCGACTCTGCACGCACTCCTGGGGGCTGCGGGAATGGTGGGCTTCGTGTCGATGCGGACAACGGACATCCCCGGGTCACCTCGCCGTGAGGTGTTCACCATCATCATTGCCTTCGCCGCCGCCTACGCCTACGCCTCAACCCGCGGTAAGGCCTCCCTGGCCGGCGATGACGTCGACGCCGATGAGGCCGCCCTGGAGGCCGAGGCCATGGCCGAGCACGCCGAGACCGTCGAGCTGCCCGCTGAGGCCGCTGAGGACTTCACCGTCACCGCTCCGATCCAGGGACGTGCGATCCCGCTGTCCGAGGTGGAGGACCAGACCTTCGCCTCAGGCATGCTCGGCCCGGGCATGGCCATTGCACCCGCCGAGGGGCCGGTCGTCTCCCGGTCGACGGCGAGGTCCTCGTGGCCTTCCCTGACCGGTCACGCCTACGGCCTACGATCCGCCAGCGGAGTCGAGCTGCTCATCCACGTCGGCATGGACACCGTCCAGCTCGAGAGCAAGCACTTCAGCCCCAAGGTCAAGGCCGGCGACAAGGTTCTGCGGGGCATGCCGCTGGTGGACGTCGACTGGGCCGCCGTCGGAGCCGCCGGCTACCAGACCGTCACCCCGATCGTCGTTTCCAACGCCCAGGGCTACGAGGGGATCGAGGAGCACGGTGCTGGAACGATTCACCGAGGCGATGCGCTCTTCGACGTCGTGCGCAAGGCCGATGACCCCGATGCCGACACAGACGGATGTTCAGGCTGACGCCGCTCAGGCCAAAGCCTGATCAGTCAAGGATCGTCCGTGATTCGGATGCTCGTGGGCCCCGACCTGGATGGTCGGGGCCCACGAGTATCGTCAACGATCACTAGGGCGGTACGGGCCGGGCAGCAGCTTCACCGGCATGGGGGAGGGGGCCTGCAGGTCCTCCACCCCGGGACCACCCGACTGCGTGCTCTGCGCGGAGACAGCGGTGGCCGAGTCGATCCGCTTCAGGAGCAGGTCGACTGCTGCCCGTGCCAGTTTGGTGATGGGTTGCTGGATCGTGGTCAGCGCCGGCAGGGCATGCCGCATGGCGACCGTCCCGTCGAAGCCGATCACCTTGAAGTCGTCCGGAATCCGCAGGTCGCGCTCGGCAGCCCACTCCATCACCTGCGCGGCAGCCAGATCGTCGGTCGCGAAGACCGCGTCAATGTCGTCGGCCACGAGGTCGAGCCGTTCGCGGATGAGACGGGGGCGCTCACTGTTGGGTGTGTTGAAATCGACAGTCAAGACCACCGGCTCGATACCGCCTGCTGGAGCACCTGGCGGTCCCCTTCTCCCTCAGGTTGTGGATTCCAGTGCGAGACGTCAGCAGGCCGGACGACGCGCCCCCCGCTTTGAGCAGGTGCTCGGCGGCGAGCCGACCGCCGGCCCTCGTTGTCGCAGCGGACATTGGGGACGATGGGGAGAGGTCCCGATCCACACCGACCAAGGGCAGGTGAATCGAGCTGTAGTCGGCAAGACCGTCATTGTGGGCACTGGAGATGATGCCATCGACCCGGTGGGAGACGAGCAGGTCGAGGTACTCGCGCTCCCGATCCGCCTTGCCCATCGAGTTGCAGACGAAGGTCCGGTAGCCGCGCTCTGCGAGGAAGTCCTCGACATGCTCGGTCAGCTCGCCGAAGAAAGGGCAGGGCAACGGTGGGGACGATCAGCCCGATTGAATGCGTCGACTTGCCGTGCAGTGCTCAGGGCGATCTGATTGGGGCGGTAGTTGAGCTGAGCGATCGCCCTCAGCCACCCGCTCCCGTGTCTCTTGGGAGAGGTAGCCGCGGTTGTTGAGTACGCGGGAGACTGTCGTCAGCGAGACGCCTGCAGCCTGGGCGACATCGGCCAGTGTGGGTCTCGCGGTGTGACTCCACGAGTGGGTCCTCGAGCTCCTTCAGTCGGTCACGGTGAGTGCGATCTGCTGCCAAGCTATATGCCTCGAGGGGTCATTACGCAACTGACCTGCGTAAACGTGGTGGAAGTGTTACGAGCCGGGCAGGATCTCGGCGTAGAAGGAGATCATGGCGCGAGCCATCCGGGCGTGTCCGGCGTCGTCGGGGTGGATCTGGTCGATGGTCGAGGCGGTCCTCGTCGCCGTTGATGGCCGTGCTCAAGGCATCGGTCGAGGTCAGACCCAGGGACGTGGCCTCTCGTGCACGAGACGGCGGATGGCCTGAAACGTGGACCGACCTCCAGGGAGGGGAAGCAGGGGGCGATGATGATCGGCGCGCCCGCAGGCGTGTGGAGATGAAGCTGAGGTCATGGTCGATCGCCTGCCTCGACCAGCTCACGCTGAGAGGGAGGAAGGCGGCGTCGTTCAGGCCCCAGGCTGATCGTGACGATGTCGGGCTCGCAACGCAGTACCGCTTCCAGCCAGGTGGTGTCGCGGGCATGACGGCGAGCGTTGCCCGCCGGGCAGGTGGCCCCACGTCGTGCGAAGAAGCCCCAGGCCGTCCGCCGCCAGGTTCACTTCCCGCCACCGCTGATGCTCACACACGAGCGAGGTCCAGCGATTACGAGGATGGCTCAGGGCTCGCCAACCGGTGGTGATGGAGTCACCGAGGAAGACAGCAGTGGGGAAGTGGTCGAGGTGGGATCGTGGACACGGCTACCGACTGTAGTTCTCATGCCGGGAGGAGCCAGCGCTGCTCAGCGGTCATCGCGTGAACCGCTCTGGCCTCGCTGTCCTTGGGTGCGTCCTGTTCGGTCAGGACACCGTCGTGCATCGCCAGGACCCGATCGCATACGGGAAGCAGCCGCTCGTCATGAGTGACCATCACCGTGGCCTTACCCAGCTCGTGGGTCTGGTCCGCAAGCAGATGAGCGACGTCCTGAGCCCGTCGGGTGTCCAGGAGGCGGTGGGCTCATCGGCCAGGATGATGTCCGGGTCGTGGTAGAGCGCCACCGCGATGGCGGCGCGTTGACGCTCGCCCCCGGAGAGCTCCGAGGGTAGGCGTGGGCGCGCTTCGTGATGCCGAGTGAGTCCAGCAGATGGTCCCGTCGGTCGGTGTCGCCCTGCGTTCGTGCCGCTCGGTCGTGCAGGCTGAACTGGTCGTTGAGCCTGAGGAAGGGAACCAGCCCCGAGGCCTGGAGGACGAAGCCGATGCGCCGAAGTCGGAGCCTGCCCTGCTAGTCTCCGGCAGGCTGGAGAAGGGCTGACCGAGATCGTCACGGTGCCACTCGAGGTGCGCAGGCCGCCCATGATGGTCAGGAGCGTGGACTTCCCGGAGCCTGAGGGGCCCAGGATCCCCACCAGCTCGCCAGCGCGCAGCGTGAGGTCCGTGCTGCGCAGGGCGTGAACGGTCTCATCGCCCTGACGGTAGTCGCTGGTCACCGTCTCCAGGGACATGACCGGGGTTGCCGCTCCACTTGCTGCTGCTGATGCGGTGGTCATGAGATGGCCTCCACGGGATCGATGCGGGAGATGACCCGGACGGAGATGAAGCCTCCGATGACGGAGATGGCGATGAATGCCGTGACGATGAGCAGGTCCAGGGAGCGGAAATCCTGAAGGGCACGGCGCGGGGAGGACCAGGGACGTCGCCATCGTCAGTAGCAGAGTCGATGCCGATGCCGGCAACCGACAGCACGAGGGTCTGGGCGCATCCGGAGCGGATGAGGTAGCCGGTGGGGACGCCGCGGGCTTTGAGGATGCCCAGGACCGGTCTCTTCTGCAGCGTCAGCACGTAGATGAAGATGCCCAGAACCGTGGAGGCGATGATGATGAGTGAACCGATCATGAGGCTGAAGGTGAGTACCTGGGCCGAGTAGCCGGGGAGCGTGCGAACGAGCTCCTCGGTGGTGAGGATCGTCAGTCCTGCGTCCTGGCGGACTGCGGCCTTGCTGTCGGTGGTCAGGTCGGAGGTGAAGACGACGGCGGAGACGGCTGAGGGACAGGCTGGTGGGGCTGCGCTGGCGGCAGCCCGGCTGTCCATGGTCACCACGGGAGCCGCCTGGAAGGTGGTGTCATGGGTGAATCCGACAACGGTCCAGTCGTGGTCGGAGCCCAGCAGTCGAATCGTGTCACCAACCGCGAGTCCCTTTGGCCTTCAGCGAGTCGTCGACGAGGACCTCGCTATCGGGGTGGAGATCGCTCGCCCGTCGGCCACAGGCGGACTGAGTTGTCCGTCCAGATCGATTCCGAAGGCGAAGACATCCTCACGCAGCGCCTCGCCGTCCTCGTCCTCGACGTCTGGCGCCTGGGCAACAGCGGCCGTGCTCATCAGGGCAGAGGCTGTGGTTCCGTTGTCCCTGGCCAGGGGCCGTGGCTGCTTCCCAGCCGCTTGTCGCCTCAGACGGGAGGCGGAGAGGTTCTCGTTGGAGGCGTCCGTGACGGCGACGCTGGCGGTGTTCCAGCCGTCGATGCCGGCGCGGTAACGGTGGGCGAGGCCCACAGCCAAGGAGGCCAAGAAAAATGTGAGGCAGGCCACCAGGTGATGACGGAGATGATGAGCGTGAAGCGCACGGGTTCGTGGCGGATCCCGCGCAGCGCGAGGAACATGGGGCTCCTGAGGGATAGTCGGCAGCGGGCCGGGCTAGGCACTCCGTGAAGGCTACATGCCGCGAGAGGTTCGCAAGGTCGAGGGTTCAGGGTGGCGCTCGCCTTAGGGTGGCGACCAGGCAGGACGCCGCCCAGTTCCCTACCGCGTGTCGCGGGAGAGTGTCGCCCCTGCGAGAATGACATAATGCGCATTATCGGCGTTCGGCGAGTGGGAGCATTGTTCTGCGAGCCCGTACAGCGGCATCGGGTCTGACATCCGGTCGGCGGCGACGTCCGGCAGTCCGGCACAATTGTGCGTGACTGGAAGGGCTGCTGGAGACAAACCCGCCGATGCGCATGACGTCATCCAGTCGTCGGGGCTCGTGAGAACAACTCGCGCAGTAGTCGACGCCGTCATCCCTAAGCGCAGGCTGACGGTCTTCACCGGCGTCTCGGCTCGGGCAAGAGCTCGCTCGTCTTCGCCACGATCGCCGCTGAGTCGCGCCGCCTGGTCAACGAGACCCACCCGGCCTTCGTCCAGGCTTCATGGACGCCGGCGATCGTCGCGGACCAGGAACGTCTGATCCAACCGCGCTCAACGCTCGGTACCGTCAGCGACGTCGGAGCCCTCGCTGAGGGTCCTGTACTGACGCCAGCGCGCCACAGATCGGCTCACCCCAGGCTCGCCTCAACGTCCCGTCCGTCACCGGTGGTGGTGCGTCACCACGCAGCGCGGCAGTCGCAAGATCGTCGAGCGCAAGACATTCACCGTTCAGGCGGGATGCCCGACTGGAAGGCATGGGTCAGGTCTCAGACATCGATCTGACGTGCGCTCGATGAGACGTTTTCCTGAAACGACGGCGCCATCACCGTCCCCGGATCACGGCTGGCGGCTGGCAGGTGCGCAGCCACCGAATCCGGTCTCTTCCGGCAGATGCTCCGGTAGCCGCCTTCACGCCCCAGCAGCGAGATGATCTACTCTACAAGGAGCCCACGAAGATCAAGGTCGTGGCATCAACGTGACCTACGAGGGGCCTGTTCAGAATTCGACGGTCGATCTCTGTCCATGAACCACAGGCACTGCAGCCTCATATTCGTGCCTTCAGAACGGGGCCGTCGTGTTCGGAACCTGCCCGCAGTGTCATGGAACCCGGCTGTCGAAACCCGCCCGCAGCCGTTTGATCGATCGCAGATCCACTGCTGATGCCCGCGCTGGCGCAGTATCCCGATCGCGGCAGGGTCACCTGTCTGCGCGATTCTGACCGGTGCCGCCCCTGCTGGAGAATCTGAAGGACATGCTGGACGCCTTCGTGCTCATCGGGTCGGGCTATATCTGTCACTGGACCGTCCGGCCTCGACGCCTCAAGCGGTGAGGCCCAGCGCACCAAGCTCGTGCGCCTGGGTTCGGCCTCACCGACGTCACCTACGTCTTCGATGAGCCCAGTATCGCCTTGCACCCGCACGACCTCCACCACATGAATGAGCTGTTGCCACGCTGACGTGGACAAAGGAAAACACCGTGCTCGTCATCGAGCACAAACCCGAGACCATCTCGATAGCGACCACGTGGTGGATCAGTCGCGGAGCCCGAGGAGGCCGGATCCGTTTTTGAGGGAACGGTCCACAGCTGCGCGGCTCCGCACTTACCGGACGCCACCTGGCGGACCGGAGTGCGAATCAAGAACAGTCACCGCTCCCCACGGGACAGAATCGAGATCTCGGCGCGCCAGCACGAACAATCTCACGACGTCGATGTCGATATTCCCTCGGAGCTCTCAGCGTCATCACGAGTGGCCGGATCTGGCAAGTCGAGTCTCATCCATGGTCACCTTCTCATCGATGGCGTGGTGACGGTCGACCAGGCACTGATCAGCGTCGCGGCGTCGAATGCCGCCACCTATACCGGCCGTTTCGACCCCTGTCTCGCAAAGGCCTTGCGACAGCCAATAAGACCAAGGGTGCGAAAACCCGCGCATTTCGGCGAAACCTCGACGGCCCGGTCCGGTGCGGCGGAACGGGTGTCATTGAGACGCAGCTGGCTTCATGGAGACCGTGAGTCCCTGACCAGGCCTGTGAGGTCGGCGTCGTGGACGAGGTGCGCTCTATCGCCTCGCTGGGCGCAGCATCGCCGATGTCCTGGACATGAGCGCCGAGGTCGCTGACCTTCTTCTCCAGGGCGCAGGCTCGCTCTCGCGGCAGCGTATCCCGTCACGGCCAGACGTGGGGCTCGGCTACCTCCACCTCGGCCAGGCCTTGACCACCTTGTCTCGGTGGTGAGCGTCAGCGGCCCGCTCGCCGTCCACCTGAGTTTGGAAGCGCGCATCATCGTGCTCGATGAGCCGACTGTCGGACCGCACCCGGCCGACATCGAGGCTGACGCTGACGTCCCTGGATCACCTCGCAGATCAGCGTCTGCAGCGTCGTCGTCATTGAGCACCACTCAGGCCGTGATGCGCACGCCGACCGATCATCGACCCGGCCCCGGAGCGGGCGACACGGCGGTCACGCGGCTCACCGGAACACGCGGCGCGGATGGTGGCGGAGCGAAGCGACACCGACGGGCCAGTACCGCCCGGTACGTCGAGGAGGGAACGACATCCGCACGTGAGGCTCAGTCTGCGGACACGCCGAGGCGGCACAGTACCATCAGATCCGTCCCGGCGACGATGTCGGACTCACGATCCGCCAGATCCGTAACGCCGCCGTGCGGGAGTCTCCGGCCATCTGGACCAGCATCGAGCAGGACCACGCTAGTGCGGAGGCCTGGCTGGCCCCCATGGTGCAGCGAGGAACGGTTTCGTCGCTCACGTCAGCGGCAGGCCGCAGTGACGTCGTCGGCTTCGCGGTGTCGGTCCCCGGCACCTCCTGCCGAGGGCTACGCCCGCACCGTTGAGACTGGTCTACCTCGCTCTGCGGCGCAGGGCAAAGGTCTGTGGTGCCAGGCTCGCCGCCCTCATCGAGGCCTCACGGCGGGCCGGGGACCGCACGATGATCGCCCTCATCGAGGCGGGCCACGCGACCCCGGTGCGCCTGCACGAGCGCTATGGTTTCACCATCTGTCGGCATTGTCCCGCAGGTCGGCGAGTAGCATGGTCAGATCTCGACCTGGATCCTCATGAGCCGTTGCCTGAAAGGACCCACCATGTGCGGCAGACCAGATCAAGCCCCGCCGACAGCGACAGTCACCGACGGGTCGATGCGACCAGTCCATCGAGCTGCAGCCCGAGGAACCCGCCGTCCTCCAGTGGCAGGTCGCGCACCGATGAGTTCGTCGCACCCGTTGAGCCTGTCGGCACGCCCCAGGGGCGGCCGGCGATCATCGCCGTCGACGGAGGGGTCGGCCAAGACCACGCTCACCACGGCGCTGGCCGCAGCCGTCCCCCGGCGCACGCTTTTCACCTGGACGACCTCATCTGGAACTGAGCCGCCCTACGACTGGGGACCAGCTGTATGTCGACACCCCTGACTCAGCTGCGTCGGGCCGGCAGCTCGACCCGTCCCGGACAAGTGGCGCGAGCACGCCGCGAGGGCTCCATCCCGGATCCCGCCGGCTCTCCCTGGTCCTCGTCTGAGGGACTGGGGCGGGTCTGGCGCGCAGTGCAGCCTCATTGACGCGCACGTGGGGTTCAGACCGGCGACGAGCGTGGCCGACGCCGCGGCATCAAGCGGACATCGCCGAGGGAGTCAACGGCGACGCCGAGGAGTCGGTGCGTTTCTGGTACTGGTGATGGCCGGGAGCGCCCTCTTCTTCGCCAAGGACCGTCCCCTGGCGGCGCGCGACGTCATCGTTCTCCGTGACGCCCCCACCGGTGAGCCCAGAGAGATCGCCTGACTCGGGCCGCTCCGCCGGCTAGCCCGGCTTCGTCCGGGGCTTTCAGTCCCCAGCGGTCCCCACGGCGCGAGCGGCCTGGATCCACTCGCGGTCGGCCGGAACGAATCCCTGTGCGTCCGGCCACCCTCCTTGAGCGGTACCAGCCTGCGCCGTGACCACGGTCGGCGACCATGACCCGAAGTGCCTCCGCAATCGCGTGTTGGTCCGCCACGCCCAGACGCGTGCCCAGGAGACGATCCGCTCCTGCAGGGCGAACCACCACGCTGGACGTATCCCCAGGATGGACACGCGCCCCAGCCCGGTCAGCTCCAACCGCTCGGCCAGGGTGAAGGTGTTGGCGGCGAGAGTGCCTCCAGATCGCTGACGCCACGCTTCGCCATGGCCTTGCGCTCGACTGGACAGCGATCCTGACCAGGGCGCGGGCGTGCTCCAGCTCGCGTGATCCGTCACCGACAACGCCCCTCAGCTCACGGCCACTACGGAGAAGGACGACCCATGGAGCGGCGCCGTCGATCTTGTCCGCGATCGCGTCCACCGAGTACGGAATCTCCGGCAGCAGAATGACATCCGCCCCACCGGCATAGCTGGCGCCCAGGGCCAGCCAGCCGCCCGGTGCCCCATGATCCGGTGAGGATGATGCGGTGGGAGTGCGCTGTCGAGGCAAGCGGTCCACGGCCTGCCTGGCTGATTCCAGGGCCGTGGCGAAGCCGAAGGAGGAGTCGGTGTGACGATGTCGTTGCTCGATGGTCTTGGCAGGGTGAATAACGTTGAGACCTGCATCCATGAGGCGTTTGGCGTTCTTTGCGGTCCTCCCCTGCCGAGACAGACCAGGGCGTCGATCCCGTCCTTCTCGCAGTTCTCCACGATGGTGGGCACCATGTCGCGGGGCTCGCCGTCCACCATCATCCGGATGCACCTTGTCCCGGGCTGGTTCCCAGCATGGTTCCGCCGGTGGTGAGGATCCCTGAAAGGGCAGCGGGTCGAGCTCAGTAGCGGCCCTCGGCCAGGCTGCGCATGCCGTCCCGAAGCCGACGAGCTCCCAGCCGTGCTGCTGGATCGCCGCCTTCCGAAACCCTCGGATCGCCGCGTTGAGTCCCGGGGCGTCGCCGCCCGCCGTGAGAATGCCGATGCGCTGAGCCATGAAGCCAAGTATGCCGGTCCCTGCTGGTCCGCACAGGCGCTAACTGAACGGATCGACGCCACTCGCGTTAGACGCCAACCGGTATCATCATTACCCTGATCGCGTCGATGCCGAAACTCGGCGGGAGCCGTCGACACCGGGACGACCGAGACGAGCCGTCAAGGAGACCATACGATGGTAGACCGCGTCACTCGCGAGGTGCATGACCATTGGCGCGAAGTCGATGGAGTCGGAGGACGGCGTCGAGCCTCGCCGAGCGGATGATCGTCTGCTACGAGTGCCTCGATGGCGCGTCACCAGGATCCCGGAGGTCCACTGAGGCCGAGGTGCCTCCCACCTGGGAGTGCCCCGAGGTGGCGCTCGCCGCCCGGACGCGGCGCGAGGACGAGCCCTGAGCCCTGACGAGCCCAAGAAGACGCGCACCCACTGGGACATGCTCCTGGAGCGCCGCAAGCGTCGAGGAGCCTCGCGCCTTCCCCAACGAGCGCTCGAGGCGCGCGCGCAGCGGTGAGGTCATCACCGCGAGCGGGTCAGCGCATGAAAGCCGTCAGGAGCGCTTCTGCCGCGATGAGCTCGTCGACGCCGTTGCTGGCGACCGGCGGCGCCTGACTGGCGTTGTCGCGGGCGGCGCGCAGCTCATGCCCGGCGATCTGGCCGCATCAGAGCAGCTGGCCGGAGCTGGCTTCACGCAACGGTCACCAGTGACAGCTCCTCGGTGAAGATCCCTCCGAGAGCTGACCGTCCGGCCTCCTGCCCAGGAAGGTGATCGGCATCTCCACGATGCGTCCGCCGATCCTCGTCAACCAGCCTGGTCTGTTGACTCTGAACCCGCAGCGCCGAGAGAGCCTCGACCTCCTGGGAGGTCCATGCGGCGCAGGATCGAGTGCGCGGAAGACCCGGAAGCCCGCGGTGGCGTCTCAACGACGCGCAGCCCCAGCATGGCGTTGATGTAGAGGTTCCCGGCCCGGACAGCTACGCGCTTGGCGTCCCAGCTTCCTCGGTGTGCCGTTGGCCGAGACCCACCGCGAGCCGATGACGAGGTCCGGCCTGTCGGGCCATCTCAGCGCGCTGAATGAGCAGCAGGGCCAGGTACGGCGCGGTGGGAGCCGTCGGCATCCATCTCCACGATGAGCCTCGCAGCGGCGGCCAGTGCCCAGGAGAACCCGGCGAGGTAGGCCGGGCCCTCCAGCCCGTTCTTCTCTCCGAGCGGTGCAGGACATGGATGTGGGAGTCCTCGTCGGTACTGGGTGTCGGCGTAGTCTCCGGTGCCGTCGGAGAACCGTCGTCGACGACGAGAATAAGTCAGGCTCAGAGCAGCGCTCGCGGGACCCAGGTCCAGTGCCGTGGGCAGGGACCTCGATCTCGTTGTAGGTGGGCATGACGACGAGTGCCTTCACTTCTGTCTCCGCTGTGTACGTGGCGCCGAGGAGGCCAGTGGTGGCGCCTGAGGTTATCTGAGATCAGTGACGACGCTGCGATCTCCGGCCGCAGCAGCCGCTCTTTCCGCCCTGAGCGCAGCGCCGGCTCAGGATACCGCTCCCACCAGTAGCCCTGCACCGGTGAGGGAGGATGATGCCGGGGCGGCACCGAGCCGGTCACGACGGTTTGCGAGCTGCGCAGCGGAACGTCGGCCACGAGGCTCGCCTGTGTAGGGCCGGGTGACCTGCCCGACCTCACCGCGGGGGCTGATGATCGCGGTGCAGCTGACGGTGGAGGCCTGATGACGCCAGGCCGTGAACACCGCCTGGACACGGCCCTGCGAGCTGTTGCCGCCTCGCCGGAGTCGAGAGCAGCGTTGTTCGTCGGGATGATGATCGCCTGCTCGCCCTGCCCGACACCGGTGCGCAGGCGTCGTCGTAGGCGACCTCGAAACACAGATGCCCATGGCGAAGGTGACGTCCCGGCCCTGGGTGACGGCCGAACCGTCAGTGCGTTGGGCCGGTGCCGGCAGCATGTCGATGCCGACCCGGTCGACCTGTGGTCAGGCGCCGTA
>BNJU01002117.1_pt1 | contig 37772 bp, 53 predicted proteins | sample 8539281 | NCBI WGS metagenome assembly BNJU01 (sample SAMD00202456, study PRJDB9452) | human saliva metagenome | isolation source: human saliva | place: Japan
TGGTGCAAGGACGATTGGTTCTGCTTCGTAAGCAGCTCGTTCTTCTTCTGTTAGCAATTCCTTACGAACAACAATTTGGTAAGGGTACTCGTCCATCCAAGCATCTGAAGCAACAAAGTAACCATCTGCACCAACCTTGTCTCCCCATGAGTTTTCAACTTTCCACTTAGTTGATTTACCATTTTCATTCAAATCAACACCTGTTAAGACCATAGCATGAGTCATCAAGCTTTCGCTGTAGTCCAAACGTCCAGCCTTATCTTGAGTGAGTTGAATGTCCATACTTGATTCAAAGTCATAAACATCTGTCGCAAGGATTCCGGCTTTACGGTTGCTTAGCTGGCCGACATCTGAACCAAACCAGACAGTTTCTCCTGTCTGCATTTGGGCAATCGCCAATTCTTTCAAGCGTTCCATCGGTACGTTGATGTAGCGAACTGCACGGCTACCAACGACATTTCCCAACATCTCAACTGTGTAAGATTTACCGTAAGGTTTGTCAGCAGTTGGAGCATTGATCACAGAAACGTAGTCTTCTAGTGGAAGGTCAACTATATTTCTTGTAAAACTCTTGTGGTGTGATGCCTTTTTCGCTTTGGTAATTGTTATCTTTATCGCGATAAGCAAAGTCAAATTTTACGTGGTGGAAGCCCCTAGTGACATAGCAAGGAAGTTAAAGATTTCTTGCAAGAGGTCTTTTTAGCTTGAACAGTCGCTTGATCAGCACCAGAAGCCAAGAGGTCACGTAAGATTTGGAGCATCTTGACGAAGCAATTTGTTGAGGATGGCATTGAGCTCACGGCTGCTACTAGATGAAACAGACTCTGGATAAACAGACTTGGGTACGACACCGTATTTCTCAAAGAGAGAAACCACCATATCCCACTGACCACCATCTTGTTGAGAGTTTGGAGCAGGAAACTTACCTTACGGCTTGTCAATTCTTGGTCTGCAGTCGCAATGACTTGCTCCAAGAACCAGTTAGATTTTTCATACTTGTCCCAGAAGAAGGTGTGGGCTTGTGACAATTCAAAGTTTTCAAGTTTGTATTGAGAGATGAGTTTGTGGCGGAAAGTATTAAGGGCCGCAAACATCCAGCAACGACCAGAAGCCTTCTGATTAGTGACCTTGTCCTTTGTCAAATCAAGTGAGAAAACAGGTGTGTTGTCTACATGGCTTTGACGACGCTCAAGGGCTGCAAAAATCCCATTGTGGCTAGCAGCATTTTCGATAGCTTGGTATTTTACATTTGCTTCATAGTTGGCAAATAATTTATCTGTAAATGATTCTTGAATCGCGTTCATAAAATCCTCCTTTTTTCTTACTGTCTATTATAACGCTTTTCACAAAGGAAGCAACCAAAAACTGAAAAAGGTAGGGATATTTCCCCTACCTTTTCCGATTATCCACTTTATTGAACACTCTCAAGCAAAGCTTCTAGTTCTTCCTTGGTTAAACGACGCCATTCTCCACGTTTCAACTCCTCATCTAAGGTCAAAGTTCCCATGGTTAAACGTTGCAAGTCCACAACTTCCTTACCACAGTAGGCCACCATCCGTTTGACCTGGTGGAATTTCCCTTCTGCGATGGTCACGCGGACCAGGCTTTCTTCCTTTTCCGTATCAATAGACACAAGCTCTAGCTTGGCAGGCTGACAAGTGAAGTCCTTGAGCGGAATTCCTTGCGCAAATGTCTCAATGTCTTCATCCGTCATGATTCCATCGACTTGCGCCAGATAGGTCTTATCCACATGGCGTTTTGGTGAAAGAAGAGCATGAGCCAGCTTGCCATCATTGGTCAAGAGCCAGAGTCCATGCGTATCGATATCCAAACGCCCCACCGGGAAAACTTCCTTGGCACGTGCATAGTCATCCAACAAATCCAAGACTGTCTTGTGTTTTGGATCTTCGGTTGCTGAGATAACTCCTTGGGGCTTGTTCATCATATAGTAAACAAACTCCTCATATTCTAGCTTTTGCCCATCAAAGCGAATCTCATCTGTCCCTTCATCAATTTGTAGCTTTGCAGATTTTTCTTTCTTGCCATTGACCGTCACGCGCCCAGCCTTGAGAAGGTTTTTGACCTCAGTCCGACTCCCGACAGCACAGGCAACCAAATATTTATCTAATCTCATAAAGCTATTATATCATGAAAAAGCATAGACTTAGAACAAAAAAATAAGCCGCCTGATTGGGCGACTTTTATTTTATAGGAGATTATTATGAAAAATTTTTAGGAGTTAAAGTTAAGTTCTTCTTAACTTATGAGATAAATATACAACTCTAACTTAAAAAGTTTCCTTAAGTTATTTTTAAATATGAGATTTTTCCATTTTTCTTGCCAGTTTTTTTCTTAGATAAACGCTGTTGATAGAGACTTCATCCGGTCTTCATTTTCTAAGAAATGAGGAGTCGGACAGACTTGAAAATTCAAAATATCCTCCAAACCATAAGGGGCAAGAGCTCTAAAGTTGCGTCAACATTCAAGCGAAGACCTATCGTCCGTACAACGTTCAGGATATTTACTCATGGCATCACAGGAATTCACATAGGGAGGCGTATGGGGACTATGCTGATGCATATACTGATTCTTCAGCTCCCATTGATACTGGGGAAAATCCTCTCTCAACTTACTTTCTATAGCCAGCGTTTCTTCGTAACTCACGTCTGGGTCAAAGAAAATCACATCCACATCCGTTTCACAGTCAAAGGCTGGCTTGTCTGATAAGAGATTCCAGATAAAATTTCGAACCGAACCAGCTGCTAACCAGGAATCTTTTCAACTCAAATCACGGATGATAGTCAGAATAGCCATCATGTCAGGATTTTTCTCTGAAAAGAGTCTAAAATTTCAGCCTTATTTTTCAATGTATTCATACCCCCAAATGCTCATAAGCCTTGGCCGTCGCCACCGTCCTGAACGAGTTCGCATGATAAAGCCTTTCTGGATCAGGTAAGGTTCATACATATCCTCTACCGTCTCACGCTCTTCCGCAATATTAACCGAAAGAGTACCTAGACCGACAGGACCACCACCGTACATCTCAATCATGGTGCGAAGGATTTTTCTGGTCCACATAGTCCAAGCCTTCATGGTCTACATCCAGCATAGTCAAGGCCTTGTCCGTAATCCATCGTCAATCAAGCCATCGCCCATAATCTGTGCAAAGTCGCGCACGCTTGAGGAGACGATTGGCAATACGAGGAGTTCCACGGCTACGTAAAGCTAATTCCGAAGCAGCTTTATGTAATTTCCATCTCAAAGATATCTGCCGTCCGCTCGACAATCTCTGTCAAAGTCATCATGGGCATAATACTCCATGTGACCAGTAATCCCAAAACGTGCACGAAGAGGATTTGAAAGCATACCAGCCCGAGTCGTCGCACCAATCAAGGTAAAAGGTGGCAATTCCAGATGAACACTTCGGCTAGTTCCCCCAGCACCAATCATAATGTCAATGTAAAAAAATCTTCCATGGCACTATATAAAACTTCCTCGACAGCCATTGGTAAACGGTGGATTTCATCGATAAAGAGCACATCTCCTGGCTCCAAGTCATTCAAAATCGCAACTAAATCACCGGCTTTTTCGATGACAGGACCAGACGTTTGCTTGAGATTGACTCCCCAGTTCATTGGCAATGACAAAAAGCCATGGTTGTTTTTCCCGAGACCTGGAGGGCCAAACAAAAGAACATGGTCCAGCGCCTCATCACGCATTTTAGCCGCCTCGATAAAGATTTGAAGCTGGTCTTTAACCTTGTCTTGACCGATATATTCACGTAAATATTGGGGACGGAGGGTACGTTCTACCAACTCCTCATCACCCAGGATTTCATTATCTAAAATTCTACTCATGTTTCTATTGATAGCAAAAATCCCGCCTACAAACAAAAAGCCACCGGGATTGGGTGACTCCCGACTTTAGCACTGATGTTGTACGGCACTGCTACACCGCCTACGAAAAGGAGATGAAATAGTCCATGATGGAACTAGTACTCAAAACTATCATCGGACCAATTGTGGTCGGTGTCGTTCTTCGCTTAGTCGATAAATGGCTAAACAAGGATAAATAGTGTCAAAAAAAGACCCCTAGCTTATTTGGACGTGAGCTTGGGGTCTTTTTCTAGCCTATAATATAGAGAACTAGTACTCAACTCCTTTTTATTATCCCATAGTTCACAAATTTTTCAAAGTTTTACTCCCTTGTCCATTCGCTTGCTTAATAGCCCTATCCAATAAGACTTTCACGATCAAGCTAAAGTTATAACTTATATCAACTTCAATAACAAAGAGACACTCGTCAACCTAAGTAAGTCAAACAGAAATTAAAATCTAACAAACGAAGCGACAATACCACATGTCTCACCTCGTACTATGCGCCACTTCTTCACAACTCAAATCATCATTGCAGGAAGCCCAATTGAACAATTAAGCCAGGCGCTAACTTATACAAATATTTATATGGCAGATCGTTATAATCAGATTGAGGATGAACTCGCTGAAGCGACGACAGACCAATTTCTTAGTCATATTCGCTAAAAATCCCGCCAAAAATCTCAAAAAGTCCCCGCCAATTCCCCGACCAAAATCCGAAAAATACCAAAAAAATATCGAAAAATTATTTTTAGAATAGTCCCAAAAAGCCTGAAATAGAGCCAAAAACTCCACCAGTTCCGGTGGAGTTAAGGAAGATATTATGAAAAAGAAAAAGTTTAGGATTTTTATTAAATAAAGTTAGGAGGTCTTTGCTTAATAACTATATGATACAGGACAAGACTTAAAAGTTAGCTTAAGATTTTTAAATCCATTACTAACAATTTTTCTTTGAACAGCTGTTTGACCTGCAATACGTCCAAAAGTAAAAGATATCCGTAAGCGAATTTCCTCCTAGACGGTTACCTGCATGAAGTCCTCCTGCGACTTCTCCGGCAGCATACAAACCAGGGAATAATCTGACCTTTGTTTCATTCAAAACATGTGTTGAGTATCAATCTTGAGTCCACCCATTGTATGGTGAACAGCTAGGTTTTTCTTGGTGTTGCGTAGAACGGTGCGACCTCACACTTGAGATCAAAACTACCCTTATTAAATTCAGGGTCAAATCCGCATCCACATAAGAATTGTACTTTCTTGATTGTATCTGCTAAAACCTGTGGATCCATACCAATCTGGACAGCCAACTCTTCTATCGTATCTGCACGGTATAGAGTGCCTGCTGACTTGGGCATCGATTTTTTTCTTGGCTAGTATTATAGGCTGTTGCCTTGATGCGGTCATCTGCAATCAAGTAGAACAAGCCTCCATTATCAATCGCTGCTTGAGATAGCTTGTCTCGGCTACCGTACTCATCCACAAATCGCTTTCCCTTCAGTATTTACCATGATGAAAGTTAGCTGGAGGAACTTGAAGTCCTGAGAAGAGGGCTCCTGTCACTGGATCAGATACTGGCATCATTTGACTAAAGCCCATACCCACTAGATCTGCACCTACACTTTGACCTAAGAGGATTCCATCTCCTGTTACAGCTGGTGTATTAGAGGTGGCAATATCATCCGCAATTTCAGTCCAGTAGGTATTGTATTTTTTGTAGCATCTTAGTATTGGCACCAAATCCTCCAGAAGCTAGAAACAACAGCATCTGCATGAACGATGATGGTTTGACCGTTTCGACCTTCTGCTCTGACACCCTTGACAGCCCCTTCTTCTACAAGCAATTCTTTGACTGGAGAGTCCGTCAAAATCTTGCCTCCATTTTCTAGAACATATTTTTGTAGAACCGAGATAAAGGCATAACCCAGTGGTTGAACCGGCTTATGACCACGACATAAAGAGCTCCAACTGGCATTGTGACTTCACTACGAACAAATTCAACACCGATGTCTTCCAACCAGCGAACAGACTCAAGGGCACGTTCGGTCAATACAGAAAACTAAATCATATTGACCATGAATTTCATGTCCTTGTAAATCTTTTTCGTTTTCCACCGATATAGGTTTGGATACGGTAAAAGTAAAGGTAGAATCAAACAAATAGCTTGGATCCTGCAAATACTGCTCAACCTCAACTTTCAAGGCTCTAAAGTCCTCTAAATATTCTGGGTCAATCGTTGATTCATCTGTCGCAATCAATTCTTGAAGAGTGTTTGCCTCACCTGGATGAGCTTCGAAGGTTCCCTTGCCATACTGGATCTGGTGCATTCATTGGGCCACCCGCACGAACAGTATTTCCTCAATTGCTGGGAATTTCTCACAACAATTGGCTTCTTACCAGCTTGTAAGACTGCAGCTGCTGCAGCTAAACCAGCTCCTCCACCTCCGACAATGACAACGTCGGCCTGATAAGTTTTATCTTCTTTATCTAGGGCAGATGGTGCTTTTGGAACGTTTTCCGTAAAAACATCTGGATTTGCACCCGGCTTGTTTTGACCGCACGTGCAACTCCGTCCAAGACACCATTTGAAGTTACAGAAGCTCCTGACACCGCATCAACATTTAAAGGTTTGTCCCTCAATGATTTCTGCTGGAATACGAGTGAAAGACAACATCTGCGATTCCCTGAAGATTCTCCAGAAGAATCGATTTCAATTTTTTCAATACGGTCTTCAGAAACTGTGACGTCCATTGGCAATTTACCATTATGACCTTCAGTTGTAACATGGTATGTTCCTGGTTCAAAGCAATTTCTTCAGGAAGATTTAGTTGATTTGCAACAGATACAAAGCGAAGGAAACGATAGAAACAACTATCTAAGAAATCGATAGTTCGCTCATCAATCAAATCTCCATTTGCATCAAATGCTCGATGAGCTCGACCAAGTAAAAATTCACTTCCTGGCATAACTGTTGCATTTACTCCAGGTGCATCAAGGATCTGACGAAGATGAAGTTGGGCACGTGAAGAACCTTGAACATCATAGAAGCTCCCTACAATCATGGTTGGCTTTTCCCATCTAGTGGATGGATGTTAAAAGACAACCACTCGATCAAGCTATTCAAACTTGATGGAATCGTATGATTGTGTTCAGGTGTCGAAATAATCACACCGTCTGCTTCCGAAATCGCTTGGTTAAACTTCTGAATAACAGGTGTATCTGTTTGATCATCAGTTTCATTGAACATCGGTACATCGGTTATTTCTAAAATCTCAATGTCCGCTTTTGACGCATAATGTCTTTGCATAAATTGCAACAAACTACGGTTATAAGATTGTTTGGCATTGGTACCAACAATAGCTACTAATTTCATGGATTGTTCTCCTTTCTTGAGACACTTATGCTTTTCAACCATTCTTCCCAGATGAAATGATTTCTTACGATTTGTATCTTCTGGTTTGACCAATGCTTTTGTTAGTTCAACAAAAATTTTTGGAACTCTGCAAAAATGTTCTTCCAACTCTGCAACTTTTTCAGGATTGTTCAAATGATTGTCATCATCAATACTTGTTCAGAATGACCTAGGAGAAAATTCTGTCCCTGGCATCACTCTTGCTTTTCAGTTCAGGCGCATCAAGAATCTGACGCAAGTGCGCTTGGGCTCTAGATGTTCCAAGCAATCCAAGAGAAGCTCCGACAATCATCGTTGGTTTGTTAATCAAAGCGCGACTAGTGTAGGCAATCCATTCCAAAGCTGAAGCCAGGGTGCCGGTATGGTGTGGTCATACTCAGGTGTTGAGATAATCACACCATCTGCAGCAAGGATTTTTTCTGAAAAAGCTTGAACTTCGGCAGGTGCTAGCTTGTCCTCAGGTTCGTTAAATGCTGGCAATTGTTTGATTTCCAATACCTCAATGTCAGCTTTATCTGAAAAATGTTTTTGCATAAATTTTAAGAGTTTCCGATTGGTTGAGCGGTCAGAATTTGTTCCAACGATAGCAACTAGTTTCATCTTGCTACCCCCTTTATTTGTTTGATTTCATATCTTTAATATCATTATACAACTTTGGCCTTTCTTGTAAATCAACAGCCCTAAAAGATTGTGTTATCCTATCAGTTTATCTTAGTTTAGTATAACTTAGTGAAAAAAATAACAATATTTTTTGAGAAAGTATTGACCCTCATTTTTAACTATGTTATAGTCTTTGTGAAAATATGTATTAAGTTAATGGAGGTTTTTCTTATGAAAGAGACATTCAATCGTTGGCAAGTTTTAGCTGCATCAACTGCTATTCTCCTCTGTACAGGTGCTGTCTATTCTTTTTCCGTTTTCGCTGGGCCTCTAAGTTCTTCAACAGGTTGGTCAATGTCCGAAATCATGCTCGCATTTGCAATCAACTCAGCAATCGGACCTATCCCCATGATTCTCGGAGGTTATCTGGTAGACAAGGGATATGTAAAATGGACAATCGCCCTTGGGGCCCTTCTCTTTGCTAGCGGTTTTTACCTAACTGGTTATGCTAGTTCACCAGCCATGCTCTATCTGACCTATGGTTTGATGGCAGGTCTCGGTCAAGGATTTGCCTATTCAGGAGCCCTCTCAAATTCTCTTCGCCTCTTCCCGGATAAACGTGGCTTAGCTTCTGGGATTCTAACAGGAGGTATGGGATTTGCTGCAGTTATCGCGTCACCAGTTGCAAGTAGTCTCATTCAAAAACAAGATGCCTTCTTTGCTTTTCGAACAATTGGACTAGTCTATATTGTTGTTATTATCTGTGCAATTTTCTTCATCAAGGCAGCCCCAAGTGGCTACCAACCAGCAGGTTGGAAAGCTCCCGTACAAACTAAACAAAGACCTGCTAATAAAAACTGGAAAGAAATGCTACAAAGTCCGCTATTTTACATTATTATCAGCATGTTCTTTGTCGGTGCTTTCTCTGGTTTTGATGATTGCCTCTCAAGCATCCCCAATTGGTCAATCAATGTTTGGACTTTCTGCTGGAACAGCAGCTCTCTATGTTTCTCTTTATTCAATCGCGAACTCTAGTGGGTCGCTTTATCTGAGGGATCACTCTCTGATAAAAATTGGTCGTTCTCAGACTTTATTGATTATCTATTCAGTCATCGTATTTGGCACTCTTCTCTCTAACAATCGTCCCTGGACAACTTTGGCTTTCACTCTAGGAATCATCGGTCTTGGTATCTGCTTCGGTGGTGTTATGGGAGTCTTCCCATCTATTGTCATGGAGAACTACGGACCTGCAAATCAGGGAGTCAACTACGGTATCGTCTTCACAGGATATTCTTTAGCTGCATTTTTTGCACCTAAGGTTGCGGTTCAAATGGCAACAGCCAACAATGGAAATTACAGCGCTGCATTCTACGTCGCTATCGCTTTAGCAGTTGTCGGACTTCTCCTCAACTTCCTTTATATGAAGAAGAAAGGTTAGAGAAAGACGTTCTCGCCAAATACTCATTGCTAGTCTAAAGCAGGGTCGGGATTTTTTGTCCCGGCCTTTTTTGGTATAATTAAACTAGAAATAGCTTATCAGGAGGTTTTATCATGGCTCAGCAATCAAGACTTTTACGAGATAACCCATCTGGTTTCCCCTATGATTTTGAAAAGCAAATTCTATCTAAGCAATCTGCTGATACAATTTATCATTGGCATCCTGAACTCGAGATTATCTATGTCAAAAAAGGAATTGCTACCTTGTATATCAATTCTGAGCGCTTTGAAAGTCATGAAGGCGATATTTTTCTGATTCAGCCAACATCTCCTCATGCTATCTACTCTATTGAAAATCAAGAACAAATTTCTACAGTTTTTCGCATCCATCTAGATTTCTTAGGTAGGAAGTCAAATTGACAGCTTTTAGCCAGCGTTATATCCAACCTCTATACTCTGGGCATTTTTATCTCACTCCACGGATTTCTCCAGATGATCATGCTTACGAACAGATTCGCGATTGTCTTTTTTCTCTCTTTTCTATCCTTGAACAACAGAGTATTTACTACGATCTCCTATTAAAATCTAAACTCTATGAATTTCTCTATCTTCTCTTTAAATACAGGTATGTCAATCGGCACTATACAGATGATACCTATCAAAAATACCAAAAATTAAAAGAAATGATAGGTTATCTTGAGCAACACTATGCAGACCCCATTCAAATCGATCAGCTTGCTGCAACATTTGGATACAGCAAAAATCACTTTATGAATATTTTCAAACAACACACCGGGACAAGCTGTATGGACTATCTCATACGATTGCGCCTGGAAAAAGCTTGTGAAAAGCTCGTTCAGACCAATCAAAGTGTTCAAGAAATAGCAAGTCAGGTCGGTTTTACCAACCTCTCAAACTTCAATCGACAATTCAAACAACACTTCCAACTAACTCCTAGACAATATCGAAACCAACAACTCAAAAAAGAAACTTAATCATATCTCTCCTTAGTAACTCACTAGGGAGAATTTTTTTCAAATAAAAAGCCACCAAATTGGGTGACTTCATTAGGAGATTATGATGAAAAAAGTTTTAGGATTTCCATTAAATAAAGGTTACTCAATGAAAATCGAAAGCAGACTAAGCAGAGCGACGTAAGCATAACTATAGTAAGGTAAGTCGACTCTAACGAAGTATGGTGAGATTTTCGAAGAGTATTAGGAGGTCTTTACTTAATGATTACATGATACACAAGCAGACTTAAAGTTAGCTTAAGATTTTCTAGTTTTTAAATTTTGTTCAAGAATAATAAACACTAAATAAAAATTGCTAAAAGTAAACAAGAAAAAAAGCCACCGAATTTGGTGGCTTCTTTAGGAGATTATTATGAAAAAAAGAAAAGTTTAGGATTTTTTATTAAATAAAGTTAGGAGGTCTTTACTTAATAACTACATGATACAAGAGAAGACTTAAAATTAACTTAAGATAAAAGAATTATTGTAATTTTTCTATCCATCCAAATCATTCCTGTACAATCATAAGTAGATAGGGTTTCAAACCCCAGAGAACGATAGAATCCCAAGGTTTTTTTCTGTCTGTTCGGTGGCTAGTTGGACTTGATAGGCATTTTTGTAATCCCCTAAAGCCTCTTTCATCAAGTCACTGCCAATCCCTTGGCGCTGATAAGTAGGCAAAACGATCAAATCCTGGACAAAAACGGATGAAAAACCGTCTCCAACCAGACGCACTAAACCAACGATTTCCTCACCATCACGCGCTAGATAAATGGCCAATGAATGAAACAAAGATTTCTCCAGCATCTGTGGCTGATTGGTATAGTTTGTCCAACCAACTGCCTGATAGAGATGCAAAACATCCTCTAGCTTGACAATTTCTTGCTTTTTAATAGTAATCATCTCAACACCTCTTAAAGCTCTCTCAAGCTCTTGTACTGCCGTCCATTTTTATCAAAGTTTTTAGGAGCCAACCATGTTTCCAAACGAGCTTTGACTTTGGGCCAGTCCTTATCAATCATAGACAGCCAATCTGTATCCCTCTGTACGCCCCTTATAAATGACTGCCTGACGGAAGGTTCCCTCATAGACAAATCCCAAACGCTCTGCTGCTTTTCTAGATGGAAGATTGAAGGCATCGCACTTCCACTCATAACGGCGATAGTTAAGTTCTTCAAAGACATAACGGGCTAGCAAATAGTGAGCTTCTGTTCCCATCCTGGTCTGTTTGAGAGCCGGAGAAAAGGTCACCACGCCAACTTCAATGGTGCGATTGGCTTGGTCAATACGCATGAGAAAAAGTCCCCAGCGCCTTTCCAGTCACTTTATTGATAATCGCATAATAGAAGCGATCCTTACGAGCCAACATCTGATTTAAAAGACTAAACAGTTCCTCCATATCTGCCACTGGCTCCTGAAAGAGGTAGGTCCACATGTCACGAGGGCTATCTGGGCCATAGACAGCTAATAAATCCTCTGCATGCTTTTCCACCGATAGAGCTTCTATAATCGTATATCGCCCTTCTAACCGTACAAGTGAAGGCAAAACTCCAGGTGTATCGTCTACAAGTTCACCGATCATCTGATCATATTCATTTACTGGCATAGCTTTCTCCTTGTCTCCCACTTATAAGTTTAAAGATGTGAATAGTATATCACATCTCACAGGTAATCTACAAAAAATCCTCCAGATTATGGAGGATTGATCAAATATGGAAACGAGTGAGTTAATGCCCTTGTGCTTCTCTCTACGTTTTTTTGCTGTTTGCGTTCGAATTTCTCTTGTTTGAGCAATTGTTTTTGGACACTAGATTGATGTTTTGAAATCTTTTCCTTTCCTCATACTGCAACTGCAATAGTTCTTTCGACTTGGAAGAAATTTTCTGCTTTACTTGTTTCTTCACAGCCCGCTGTAATCGTTTAGGATTCTTGATTTTTACATGTTGCTTAACTGTAGTTTCTGGACTAAAAGATAATTGAGTAAACTGAGTCTGTAAGATCTCTAGAATTTCATCATCTTTTGGCTCCTGACCAAATGTCACACGACAAACTTGATAAGTTTCTCGATACACTTGTTCGAGACAAACCATGCCAAAATCCATCTTCAAAATAAACTGTCAATCCAATTGAAATTGTTTCCACGACAGCACCTCCTTAAATCTATCCCTAAGAATGGACAACCAAGGAGGAAGGTTACTGATAGGCTTGCCTACGTCTGGACTACCAACCAGAACTGTGTTTTTTTATCTTAGTTGGAACTATTATAGCATATAGCAATACAAAAATCCTCCAGAACTTAGCTCTGAAGGACTTTTAAATTTATTTCGTTACGATATTTACAAGCTTGTTAGGTACACTAATCACTTTCACGATTTCTTTGCCATCGATCTCTGCTTTGACTTTTTCGTTAGCAAGAGCTACTCCTTGCAACTCTTCGCGTGAAAGGTCTTTGGCTACCATGAGTTTAGCACGGACTTTACCTTTGATTTGGACGACGATTTCGACTTCGTCTTCAACCAATTTGCTTTCATCCCATGTTGGCCAAGCTACATAAGAGATTGACTCACCTGTTGCTGCGACTGTTTGCCAGAGTTCTTCTGCCAAGTGAGGTGCAAATGGGGCTATCAATTGGATAAAGCCTTTGGCGTAGTCCACATAGAGTTTGTCTTCCTTGTTAGCAGCGTTGACAAAGACCATGAGTTGGGCAATGGCTGTGTTGAACTTCATAGACTCGATTTGCTCAGTGACAGATTTAACCGTTTCGTTATAAACCTTATCAAGAGCACCATTGTTTTCCGCAACGATTTCCTTACTTGTGATTAAACGGTAAACACGGTCGAGGAACTTACGGCTTCCTTCTAGACCTTCTTCTGACCAAGCAATCGAAGCATCAAGCGGTCCCATAAACATTTCATAAACACGCAGAGTATCAGCACCGTATTGTTCCACCACATCGTCTGGGTTAACCACGTTCTTGAGGGATTTAGACATCTTGGCTGGTGCTTGCTCCAACTCTTCTCCTGTTTCCACATGGAAGAAGGAACCGTCACGTTTTTCAACCTTGTCAGTTGCCACAAGAGCACCACGGTGGTCACGGTAACTTGTGCCCAAAATCATTCCTTGGTTAAAGAGTTTTTGGAATGGTTCTTTGGTTGGAACAACACCGATATCATAGAGGAATTTATGCCAGAAACGAGCGTAGAGTAAGTGAAGAACGGCGTGTTCTGCACCACCCACGTAGATATCTACTGGTAGCCATTGTTTGAGGAAGTCCTCATCAGCCAATTTCTCTGTGTTGTGTGGGTCGATATAGCGGAGGTAGTACCAGCTTGAACCTGCCCATTGTGGCATGGTGTTGGTTTCACGACGACCTTTGACACCATCTTCACGAGTCACTTCCAGCCAGTCTGTCAAGTTAGCCAATGGGCTTTCACCAGTACCTGAAGGGCGGATGTCTTTGGTTACCGGCAAGACAAGTGGCAATTCACTTTCAGGAACAGCTGTTGAAGTCCCATCTTCCCAATGAATGATTGGGATTGGTTCACCCCAGTAACGTTGACGGCTAAAAAGCCAGTCGCGGAGACGGTAAGTTACCTTCTCTTGACCACAGCCTTTTTCTTCCACCAAGCCACAATCTTGGCAATAGCATCTTCTTTGTTGAGACCGTTCAAGAAGTCAGAGTTGACGTGAAGGCCATCTTCTGTGTAAGCAGCTTCTGCTACGTTGCCACCTTCCAGCACTTCTACGATTGGTAGGTCAAATTGTTTAGCAAATTCCCAGTCACGTTGGTCGTGGGCTGGTACGGCCATAACGGCACCTGTACCGTAGCTAGCAAGAACGTAGTCTGCAATCCAGATTGGAATTTCTTTACCGTTGACAGGGTTGATTGCATAAGCACCAGTCCAAACCCCTGTTTTTTCCTTGGCAAGGTCTGTACGAGCCAAGTCTGATTTGAGGCTGGCTTGGTGTTTGTAGTCCGCTACAGCCTTAGCTTGTTCAGGTGTTGTGATAGCATCTACCAAGTCATGCTCAGGCGCCAAAACAGTGAAGGTTGCTCCGAAAAGGGTATCTGGACGTGTCGTAAAGACGGTGAATTCCTTATCAGTCCCTTTCACTTTGAAAGTGACATTGGCACCAGTTGATTTCCCAATCCAGTTGCGTTGCATGTCCTTGATAGACTCTGGCCAGTCAAGCTCATCCAAATCAGTCAGCAAACGTTCCGCATAGGCCGTGATTTTAAGCATCCATTGGCGCATTGGTTTGCGGACAACTGGATAGCCACCACGCTCAGATGTCCCATCTGGAAGAACTTCTTCGTTGGCGATGGCTGTTCCCAATTCTTCCACCCAGTTTACTGGCACTTCCGCTTCATAGGCCAAGCCTTTTTCGTAAAGCTTGGTGAAAATCCATTGCGTCCACTTGTAGTAGTTTGGATCTGTAGTGTTAACTTCACGGTCCCAGTCGTAAGAGAATCCAAGCGCATTGATTTGGCGTTTGAAGTTGGCAATGTTTTCCGCTGTGAATTCCGCTGGGTCATTCCCTGTATCCATAGCATATTGCTCTGCAGGCAAACCAAAGGCATCCCATCCCATTGGGTGAAGGACGTTGTAGCCTTGCGCACGTTTAAAACGGCTAAGGATATCAGTCGCTGTGTAGCCTTCTGGGTGTCCTACGTGCAGACCCGCTCCAGATGGGTAAGGGAACATGTCAAGCGCATAAAACTTAGGTTTTGAAGCATCTGTTCCTGTCTTAAAAGTGTGATGGTCAGCCCAGTATTTTTGCCACTTAGGCTCGATTTCTTTATGATTGTAAAAACTCATATCGTCTCTCCAATTTTCGTGATGTTCCTATTATACCATTTTTAAAGGAAATATTGTTTCTCTTTTCGAGATTTTATTGTTTTGACCTATGAACACCCTATTCTTCTACTGTCATTTTTTTCAATTTCTTTCTCAGATACATAAATAGTCTGACAAAAATTTCTTAATGAATTCTATAGATGCAAGATAAGGCTTTTTATGGTAGAATATAGGAAAGTGCTTTCTCAGAAGGAGGGGAAAATGAACAAACAAACCATCGCTGTTTTAGGGCCTGGTTCTTGGGGTACTGCTCTGTCACAAGTTTTAAATGACAATGGACACGAAGTGCGTATCTGGGGAAATATTCCTGACCAAATTGACGAAATCAATACACAACATACCAACAAACGCTATTTTAAGGATACTGTATTAGACGATAAGATTGTTGCCTACCATGATTTAGCAGAAGTCTTGAAGGGCGTTGACGCTGTCTTGTTCGTAGTTCCAACTAAGGTGACAAGATTGGTAGCTCAACAGGTAGCTACTGTTTTGGACCATAAAGTGGTTATTATGCATGCTTCAAAAGGTCTCGAGCCCAATAGCCACAAACGCCTTTCAACCATTCTAGAAGAAGAAATCCCTGAAGAGTTGCGTAGTGAAATTGTGGTTGTATCTGGTCCTAGCCATGCGGAAGAAACGATTGTACGCGACATCACCTTGATTACGGCTGCCTCTAAAAATTTACAAACTGCTCAATATGTTCAAAAACTCTTTAGCAACCACTACTTCCGCCTTTATACCAATACGGATGTTATCGGAGTGGAAACAGCTGGTGCTCTTAAAAATATCATCGCTGTTGGTGCAGGTGCCCTTCATGGACTTGGATTTGGTGATAATGCAAAAGCTGCCATTATCACGCGAGGTCTGGCAGAAATTACTCGTCTGGGGGTTAAACTTGGAGCAAATCCATTAACTTACAGTGGTCTTTCTGGAGTTGGGGATTTAATCGTTACCGGAACTTCTGTCCACTCACGTAACTGGCGTGCTGGAGATGCTCTTGGGCGCGGCGAAGCCTTGTCAGATATCGAAGCAAATATGGGGATGGTCATTGAAGGAATTTCAACAACAAAAGCTGCTTACGAATTAGCACAAGAACTGGGAGTTTATATGCCTAGTACCCAAGCCATTTACCAAGTCATTTATGAAAATGTTAATATTAAGGATGCGTTTCTGAACTCATGAGCAATGAGTTCAAGGCAGAGAACGAGTGGTCTTAGTCACCGTTAGAAAGGAAGCTCATGAAGCAAAAAGTTAGAAAAGCCGTTATCCCTGCTGCGGGACTTGGAACTCGTTTCCTACCTGCAACTAAAGCTTTGGCCAAAGAAATGTTGCCAATCGTGGATAAACCAACCATCCAGTTCATCGTCGAAGAAGCTCTTAAGTCTGGAATTGAGGACATTCTTGTGGTAACAGGAAAGTCAAAACGTTCTATCGAAGATCACTTTGACTCAAACTTTGAACTAGAATACAACCTCAAGGAAAAAGGAAAAACCGACCTTTTGAAACTAGTTGACGAAACAACTGGCATGCGCCTTCACTTCATCCGTCAAACACACCCACGTGGACTTGGAGATGCCGTCTTACAAGCCAAAGCTTTCGTCGGGAATGAACCCTTTGTGGTTATGCTTGGAGATGACCTCATGGATATCACAGATGACAAGGCTGTTCCACTGACCAAGCAACTCATGAACGATTATGAGAAGACTCATGCTTCTACTATCGCCGTCATGCCTGTCCCACATGAAGAAGTTTCTTCCTACGGAGTCATCGCTCCTCAAGGCGAAGGAAAAGATGGACTTTACAGCGTTGAAACCTTCGTTGAAAAACCAGCACCTGAAGACGCACCAAGTGATCTAGCCATTATTGGCCGTTATCTCCTCACACCAGAGATTTTCGGTATTCTTGAAAATCAAAAACCTGGTGCGGGAAATGAAATCCAGCTAACAGATGCTATCGATACACTCAACAAAACTCAACGAGTATTTGCTCGTGAGTTTAAAGGTGCACGTTACGATGTCGGAGATAAGTTTGGATTCATGAAGACTTCCATCGAATACGCTCTTAAACATCCACAAGTCAAAGACCACTTGAAGGACTACTTGATTGATCTAGGAAAAGAACTTTCAGGAGAAAAATAAACAATTTGTCAAACAGTCAGATTTAGCTTAAATCTGGCTTTTTTAATGTCTAAATTTCGAACTCCAATCCCTATCCAAAGCCCTGTTCTAAGCCTAATTTCTTGCAATAATTGCTTTTATGGTATAATAATAAAGAGTGAGGAATTCTATGAACAAACATGTAACAAGAATCAAACAAAAAGGACTGGCCTTACTTCGGCCTCTAAAATTAACAGCTTCTAAAATGAATGCAAAGAAAAAGAGTAGAAAAAACTCTAAGCAGAAAAAGAAAACTCAAACACCATTCGATATTTGGACTCTATTGACCAATATCTTACTTGGTATAAAGGCAACTTTTAACACACTTTTCATCCTAGCTTTTATTGGCGGTCTCCTTGGAACAGGAGTTGCCTTGGGTTATGCTGTTTCTCTCTTTGACCAGGTTAGTGTCCCTCAAACAGAAGATTTGATCAAGCAGGTCAATAATATTTCATCCATCTCTGAAATTCGCTATGCAGATGGTTCCATGATTAGCGCTATCGAAAGCGATCTACTTCGCACATCTGTGTCATCAGATGCCATTTCAGATAATCTCAAGCAAGCTATCGTTGCAACCGAGGATGAACACTTTGCAGAGCACAAAGGTGTCGTTCCTAAAGCGGTTATTCGCGCCAGTCTAGGAAAATTCATCGGACTTGGTTCTTCCAGTGGAGGATCTACCCTAACACAACAGCTCATCAAACAACAAGTAGTTGGGGATGCTCCTACACTTGCTCGTAAAGCCAGTGAAATCGTGGATGCCTTGGCCTTAGAAAGAGCCATGAGCAAGGACGAAATCCTAACAACCTATCTCAATGTTGCTCCTTTTGGTCGTAACAATAAAGGTCAAAATATCGCAGGTGCTCAACAAGCTGCCAAAGGGATTTTTGGGGTGGATGCAAGCAAACTAACCATTCCCCAAGCGGCTTTCCTAGCAGGTTTACCACAAAGCCCTATTTCCTACTCACCTTATGAATCTACTGGTGAGATGAAAAGCGAAGAAGATATTAAACTCGGTATTAAGCGCTCAAAAGATGTGCTCTACAATATGTATCGAACAGGAGTCCTCAGCCAGGAAGACTATGAAACCTACAAGGCTTATGACATTAAGCAAGATTTCTTGCCAGCAGAAAATGCTAGCGTTACCTCTAAAGGCTTCCTCTACTTCACTGCACTCGATGAGGCTACCAAGATTATGTATGATTATCTGGTGCAAAAGGACAATGTTTCTGACCAAGAACTACAGAACGAATCTATTCGAAAATCTTATCAAGAATTGGCTGAAAAAGAAATCCAAAACGGTGGTTACCGAATTACAACTACCATCGATAAAACGATTCATACTGCTATGCAAAATGCCGTAACAAACTACGGATACCTTCTAAATGATAGCTCGGGTCAACCTGAAGTCTGGGAATGTCTTGATGGACAATCAAACTGGGGCGATTTTAGGTTTTGTAGGTGGACGAGATTATCAGGCCAATCAAAACAACCACGCCTTCGATACCAAACGTTCCCCTGCCTCCACTACCAAGCCACTCTTGGCCTACGGTATTGCTATCGACCAAGGGCTTATGGGAAGTGCTAGCATCCTCTCTAACTATCCAACAAACTTCTCTAACGGAACTCCGATCATGCATGTCAACAGTCCTGGAACAGCCATGATAGACCTTAAAGAAGCTCTCAACTATTCTTGGAACATTCCAGCTTACTGGACCTACAGAATGCTCCGTGAAAAAGGGGTTGATGTCCGTTCTTATATGGAAAAAATGGGCTATGAAATCCCAGAATATGGCATTGAAAGTCTTCCAATGGGAGGAGGAATTGAAGTTACTGTAGCCCAGCACACCAATGGCTAGCAAACGCTAGCTAACAATGGTACCTATCATAAGAAATACATGATCTCAAAAATTGAGAAAACGAGTGGTGAGGTTCTCTATGAACATCAGGCTAAACCCATCCAAGTTTACTCTAAAGCTACTGCAACCATTATGCAGAGTTTGCTAAGAGATGTGCTTTCATCTCGAGTCACTACAAGCTTCCAAACGGATCTGACTTCTATCAATTCCAGTCTAGCAGGTGCTGACTGGATCGGAAAAACTGGTACAACCAATGAAGAAGGGGATATGTGGCTAATGGTCTCTACTCCAAGATTAACCCTTGGAGGTTGGGTTGGACATGATGATAACAGCCCTCTAGCCCAGGGAGCTTACTACCGCAATGCAAAATATATGGCTCATCTGGTAAATGCCATCCAGCAAGCAGCTCCTTCTGCTTGGGGTTCAGAACGTTTCAAACTCGATTCAAGTGTCACTTCATCACAAGTCCTCAAATCAACTGGTCAAAAGCCAGGAAAGGTGACTATCAATGGGAAAGAAATTAATCTAAGCGGAGAAACGGTGACTAGCTACTGGGCTAACCAAGCTGGCGCGCCGACTACCACTTATAAATTTGCTATTGGTGGAAGTGATTCTGACTACCAAAATGCTTGGAACACCATTTTAGGAAGTCTGCCAAAATTATCTTCTTCCTCATCAAACAATAACAGTAACAATAATAACAATAATAGTAATAATAATCGTAATAATACTTCTAATAGTAACGGGAACAATAATAGTAGCTCTAGTTCCAATAACAGAAGTAGCAATCAACGGCGCTAACTAAACAGTACAATCATTGAGAGTGGGAAGAAAATTTCTGAAAGAAATGATTTTTTCTCAACTCTCTTTTTCTTTTCTTCCTTTCATGGTACAATAGCAACATGAATAAATATCAAAAGAATATTTTTAAGGGAACCATTTATTCTCTCTTTCTGGCTTGATCTGGGGATCTGCGGAATTTTTAGGAGAGTACTTTTTTTCACATTATCAAGTATCTTCAGGGTGGATTACTTCTATGCGTCTACTCGTCGCTGGTAGTTTCGTAATCGTCTTATCTAGCCTTAAACTCCGGTCCCAGCTCTTCGAGATCTGGAGAAATCGAAACAATTACCTTCCTTTTCTGGCCTATGCTATCTTAGGGATCTTCTCCGTTCAGTATTTCTTCTATCTCTGTGTGGAGTACTCCAACGCTACAACGGCAACCATCCTACAATTTATCAGTCCTGTCTTTATCCTCTTTTACAATCGCATCATCTACAAGAAAAAAGCTTCTAAAAGTGCTATTTTTTATGTCTTGGTCACTATGGTTGGGGTCTTTTTGATGGCTACCAAAGGAGATCTATCCAAATTATCAATTACACCACTTGCTTTACTGACAGGACTTCTCAGTGCACTAGGTGTCATGTTCAATGTCATCTTACCCCAACGCTTTGCTAAAAAATACGGTTTTGTGCCTACTGTTGGCTGGGGAATGATTATCGCTGGGATTTTTAGTAATTTTCTCTATCCTGTTTATAAGATTAGCTTCCAGGTTGATGCCATCAGTATCTGTATTTGTTTGACTATTGCCTTTTTGGGAACAGCCTTTGCTTTCTTCCTATCGATGAAGGCTGTCTCGCTCGTTTCTCCCTTGGTGGTGTCAGTCGTTAGTGCAAGCGAACCTTTATCATCTGCTATTCTAAGCGTTCTCTTTCTAGGTTTAGTCTTGGATGGGTATCTGCTACTGGCTATGATTTTGATTATAATCCCAATGATCTTTCTATCCATTGAAGAATCAAAAAACAAAATGAAAGAATCTTCTTTTAACACTTAAGGCTTCAAAATTGAAGCCTTTTTTGGTAGAATAGTAAGCATTACAAAGGGTGAGGAGACACCTATGACTGCTACAAAAATGAATGACTGAAAATTATCCAATTTATCGCAAATGCTGAGAAAAAAACAAGTGTAAAAGTGACCTTTGAAGGACAACTTGCCGGAGCTATCCCTGCCTCTGTTATCAAGCTTGGGAATGTTCTCTTTGGAGACTGGAAAGATATCGCTCCACTTCTTGAAGGACTAACAGAAAACAAGGACTATGTTGTTGAACAAGACGCTCGCAACTCCGCTGTACCTCTCCTTGATAAACGTGATATCAATGCTCGTATCGAGCCAGGCGCTATCATCCGTGACCAGGTTGAGATTGGCGACAACGCTGTTATCATGATGGGGGCTGTTATCAATATCGGTGCTGAAATCGGTGCTGGTACTATGATTGATATGGGCGCTATTCTGGGTGGACGTGCTATTGTCGGTAAAAATAGTCACGTGGGTGCGGGAGCTGTTCTTGCAGGTGTTATCGAACCAGCTAGTGCAGAGCCTGTCCGTGTCGGTGACAATGTTCTCATCGGTGCTAACGCTGTGGTTATCGAAGGTGTTCAAATCGGTAGCGGATCTGTTGTTGCAGCAGGTGCCATCGTTACTCAAGATGTTCCAGAAAATGTTGTGGTAGCTGGTGTTCCAGCTCGTGTTATCAAAGAAATCGATAGCCAAACCCAACAAAAAACAGCTCTAGAAGATGCGCTTCGCACCTTGTAATTAGTAACAGAGGCTGAAATATTTCCAGCCTCTTTATCGTATCAATAGAAGGAAATTAACTATGTTAGATTTGATTCAAACTCGACGCGATCTTCACCAAATTCCCGAGATTGGTTTAGAAGAATTCAAGACTCACGCTTATTTACTCAATGTCATTGAGAAATTAACAGCTGGTAAGGATTTTGTTCAGATTCGTACTTGGCGAACAGGTATTTTAGTATACTTACAAGGAAGTCAGCCAGAACGTACCATTGGTTGGCGGACAGACATTGATGGACTCCCAATCGTTGAACAAACAGGCCTTCCTTTTGCCTCTCAACATCCAGACCGCATGCATGCTTGTGGGCACGACTTTCACATGACCATTGCCCTTGGAAGTCTCGAACGCGCCTTAGAAAACCAACCCAAAACAATCTCCTCTTTCTCTTTCAACCTGCGGAAGAAAAATGAGGCGGGCGAGTATGCTCATGTATGAAGATGATGCTTTTTGGCGACTGGTTGCCTGACCAATTCTATGGGCTTCATGTTCGTCCAGACCTAAAGGTTGGTCAGATTGCGACCAATACCCATACACTCTTTGCAGGAACTTGCGAAGTCAAGATTCGTTTCAAGGGTAAAGGTGGTCACGCTGCATTTCCACATCAAGCAAACGATGCTCTGGTTGCAGCTAGCTATTTTGTGACCCAAGTCCAGTCGGTTGTCAGCCGTAATGTCGATCCTATCGAGGGAGCTGTCGTCACTTTCGGTGTTTTTCAAGCTGGTACAACCAATAATGTCATCGCTGATACAGCCTTCTTACATGGAACGATTCGAGCTCTTACACACAGCATGAGCCTCTTGGTGCAAAAACGTGTCAAAGCTATCGCTGAAGGGGTCGCAGCTGCTTTTGATATGGATGTGGAAGTTGAACTCAAACAGGGAGGTTACCTACCAGTCGAAAACAACCCTGAATTAGCCCAGGAATTGATGACCTTCTTTGATGAAAAAGAGGGAATTGAACTAATCGACATCGAACCTGCCATGACAGGAGAAGACTTTGGTTATCTTCTCTCCAAGGTTCCTGGTGTCATGTTCTGGCTTGGAATTGATAGTCCCTATGCTCTTCACCATCCACAGATGAGTCCTAAGGAAGAAGCTCTGGCAATTGGAGTCGAGGCTGTATCAAGCTTTTTAGCAAAGAAAGCTGCGGAGTAAACAATGAAAAAAGCCCTACGCAAGCAGGTCTTGCAAGAACTCAAATCTCTATCAGCCGAAGAAAAGGAAGTCATGGACGCTTGGTTGACTGAGCAACTACTTCTACATCCCTTCTACAAGGAAGCAAAAGCCATCGCCACTTACCTGTCTTTTCCTCATGAATTTCAGACAGCTAGACTCATTGAACAAGCTCAAAAAGATGGGAAAACCATCCTCATTCCCAAAACTTATCCACAAGGGAAAATGGACTTTGTGCTCTATGAACCAGAGAAACTCGAAAGAAATTCTTTTGGACTTTTTGAACCTCAAGGAGACTTCACAATCCTTGAACCCTCTCAGATTGATTTGATTCATGTTCCTGGTTTGGCTTTCAATCCTTCTGCTTATCGGATTGGCTACGGTGGTGGTTATTACGATCGCTACTTGGAGCATTTCCCAGGTCCTACTATTAGTACGATTTATCCATGTCAGATTCAGAATTTTCAACCTGAGCACTACGATATTCCTGTTGAGGAGGTACTCATCTATGAAAGAAATTTTTGATCGTCGGTATCCTGTCACGAGCTTCTTTCTTCTCGTGTCAAGCCTGGTTTTTATACTCATGTTTTTAACCAGTGGTTTTAACTACACAAGTGCAGCCACCTTGTATAAATTCGAGACTGTTTACCCCCAGCAATCAAGGCCATGCCTGAACAAGTCTGGCGCTTATTCTCGGCAACCTTTATCCATATTGGCTTGGAGCACTTTTTAGTCAATATGCTATCCCTCTACTTCTTAGGACGTCAGATGGAACAAATCTTTGGCTCTAAACAGTTTTTCTTTATCTACCTTCTATCAGGTATGATGGGAAATCTCTTTGTCCTAGTTTTTAGTCCCAATGCCATTACTGCAGGTGCTTCAACTGCCCTCTACGGTATGTTCGCTTCTATTGTCGTTCTCCGTTATGCCTCACGCAACCCCTATCTTCAACAGCTTGGTCAATCCTACCTCTCCCTCTTGGTCATCAACCTAGTAGGAAGTATTTTAATGCCTGGCATCAGCCTTGCTGGACATGTCGGGGAGCTGCCGGTGGTGCATTACTAGCTATCGTCTTCCCAGTTCTAGGGCGAGACGGAAGATTTACAGCCCAGGTCAACGGGGTCTTGCAACCCTAGCTTTCATTGCTTTATCAGCCTTACTACTTTTTATCGGACTATTATAAAACAAGAAAAACCATTGGAAAAACTCGAAAAAGATTGAGGTCCAATGGTTTTTCATATCATTTGTTAGACTGCAAAGTTCTTAAAATCCATTATTGTCACTGAGTTCTTTGAACCAGTGGCCTGATTTTTTCAAGCGACGTTCTTGTGTTTCTAAGTCAAGCTCGACCAAACCATAGCGGTTTTTATAGCTGTTGAGCCATGACCAGCAGTCGATAAAGGTCCAAATCAAGTAGCCTTTACAGTTGGCACCGTCTTCGATGGCACGATGAAGCTCACGAAGGTGACCTTTAACAAAGTCAATACGGTAATCATCCTGAATCATTCCATTCTCACGGAATTTATCTTCACCTTCAACGCCCATCCCATTCTCTGTCAACATCCACTCGATATTGCCATAGTTTTCCTTGATATTTTTGAGCGATATGGTAAATCCCTTGCTCGTAGATTTCCCAGCCACGGTGTGGATTGATTTTACGACCAGGCATGACGTAAAGGCTCATAGAAATGTTCTGGCAAGAGCGGACTGTCAGGATGCTTAGCAAAACGTGGCGCCATGACACGCAAAGGTTGGTAGTAGTTGACTCCAAGGAAATCGACTGTGTGCTCACGAATAAGTTCCAACTCTTCGGCCGTGTACTCTGGTAACAAGTCATGCTCAGCCAAAATTTCCACTAACTCTTCTGGATATGCTCCTAAAACAGACGGATCTAGGAAAGATTGTGCCTGAAAGAGGTCGGCAATGCGAGCTGCTTTGACATCCGCAGGATGTTGACTACGTGGATAGGCTGGAGTCAAGTTGAGGACAATTCCAATCTTAGAATCAGGTAATACTTCATGACAAGCCTTAACTGCAAGAGTGCTGGCTAGTTGGGTATGATAGGCAACCTTTACTGCTGCTTTGGCATCTACCTTATGAGGATAATGGGCATCATAGAAATAGCCGAACTCTACAGGAACGATAGGTTCATTGAAGGTAATCCACTGATCTACCAAGTCTCCATAAGTTTCAAAACAGAAACGCGCATAGTCTTCATAAGCTTTAATGGTTGCCTTATTTTCCCAACCATCGCCATCTTCTTGAAGGGCAAAAAGGCAAGTCAAAGTGATAAAGATTGACTAAAAGACGAATGCCCTTAGCCTTGATGGCTTCAAAGACCTGGCGATAGAAAGCCACACCCTGAGGATTGACTTCCCCACGCCCCTGTGGGAAAATACGTGACCACTGGATAGAAGTTCGAAAGGCTGTGTGGCCAGTTTCTAACAATAGTTCGATATCTTTTTCCCAATTTTTCATAAAAGGTCGATGTTTTGTCTGGTCCAATCCCATTGTAGTAGCGATTTGGTTCTACTTGGTACCAATAATCCCAGAGATTATCTCCCTTTCCGTCACCAGGCACTCGCCCCTCTGTCTGTGGCCCAAGTTGAGGAACCCCAGACAAAATCCTTTGGAAATTTTAGCATAGCACTACCTCTTTTTACGATTTTAATGTTTACTTTCTCTCATTATAAAAAGAAAAAAACAAAGGCAAAAACTAGTTACATTTTTGTCTTGTTTTTCTTCTGATTATAGATTTTATTTGTTTGTTAGGATTTCAAGAGTTTCAAGCAAGTTATCTGCGTGAACTTCGATTGTATCCCCTGTCGCCTTGATCTTGACTTCTACGATACCATCAGCTGCTTTCTTCCCAACAGTGATACGGATTGGAAGACCAATCAAGTCGCTATCCTAAATTTAACACCGACACGTTCGTTACGGTCATCCGTCAAGACTTCGTAGCCTTTATTTACCAAAGCTTCTTCGATACGATTTGTCAATGCAAGACTTGCTTCATCCTTGACATTAACTGGAATCAAGTGCACATCAAATGGCGCCAATTCTTTAGGGAAGTTGATCCCCCAAGCATAACGGTATTCACCTTTTGGAGTTTTTGTTGACAAAGAGGCGAGCGTGTTGCTCCATGACTGCTGAAAGGGACGGCTCACACCGATACCGTAGCATCCCATGATGATTGGCACTGGCGACCATTTTTCATCCAAAACATCTGCTCCCATGCTTGCTGGTAGCGAGTTCCTAGTTTGAAAATATGACCAATCTCGATACCACGCGCAAAATTGAGAACACCTTGTCCGTCTGGTGAAATTTCACCTTCACGAACTTCACGGATATCCACATACTCAGCAATGAAATCACGACCTGGGTTCACACCAGTCAAGTGGTAACCATCTTCGTTAGCACCTACAACAGCATTGCGACTATCTTGCACCTTGCGGTCTGCGATAATCTTGACATTTTTCTGGAAGATTGATTGGGCCAAGTGAACCAAAGTCCGCTCCCAACAATTCTTTCACTTCTGCCTCAGTTGCAGGTTCTAAGAAATCTGCTCCAAGGTAGTTTTTAAACTTAACTTCATTGAGTTGGTCATTGCCGACAAGTAGAGCCACAACTGGCTCTTCGTCTGCCATATAAACCAAGGTCTTGATTGTTTGCTCTTCAGAGACATTCAAGAAGGCTGCCACTTCATCAATCGATTTGACACCTGGTGTTTCCACGCGAGCCACTTGATCTTCAGTCACAACACGATTGCTTGGTTTGTACTCGTTGGTTGCCATTTCCAAGTTGGCTGCATAGCTTGATTCACTTGAGTAGGCAATGGTATCCTCACCAGAAACCATCCATTTGAGCAATTCTGCCTTGATTTCTTCTTGCACTCATCAGGAATTTCGTCAAATGATGCAACAGACTTATCTAATACCACCCAACGGTCAAGGTCTGTACGAGCAGGTGTGATGGCCATAAACTCTTGGCTATCCTTACCACCCATGGCTCCACCGTCACCGATGATGGCTTTAAAGTCCAAGCCACTACGAGTGAAAAATACGTTCGTAGGCTGCCTTGTACTCATCATAAGTAACATCCAAACTATCGTAGTTAGCATGGAAGCTATAACCATCTTTCATGATGAATTCACGCGTACGAAGAAGTCCATTACGTGGACGTTTTTCATCACGATACTTAGGCTGGATTTGGTACAAATTCAGTGGCAATTGCTTGTAAGACTTGACAGAATCACGGACAATAGCTGTAAAAGTTTCTTCGTGAGTTGGCCCCAAGATGAAGTCTGACTTCTCACGGTTTTTCAATTTGTACAAGTCTTCCCCGTAGGTTTCATAACGGCCAGATTCACGCCAAAGGTCAGCACTGAGAAGGGCTGGAGCCAACATCTCAACAGCACCCATCTTGTCAAACTCTTGACGCATGATCTTCTTAGCTTTTTCGATAACACGGTTAGCAAGCGGTAGGTAAGAGTAAACTCCTGCTGATACTTGGCGAACATAACCAGCACGCAACATAAGGGCGTGGCTGATAACTTGAGCATCGCTTGGCATTTCGCGAAGCGTTGGAATAAGCATTTTACTTTGTTTCATAATGACTCCTCTAATTCTTAAAAGAAGGTTCGCATGATGTCATTCCAAGTTACGGCGATCATCAAAACGACCATAATGACAACTCCGACCAGAGTGACATAGGTTTCAATTTCTTGTTTTAGTGGTTTGCGACGGATAGCTTCTAGGATAGTAAGCACGATTTTTCCACCATCCAGCGCCGGGATTGGAATCAGATTGAAAATCCCGATATTGATGGAAATCATAGCCAAGAAGAACAAGACATTCTCAAGACCATTTTTAGCGGCATCACTGCTTGCCTTAAAGATAGCAACGGGGCCACCTAATTTATTCAAATCAGGTTGGAAGATCAAGCTTTTCAAAGCATTGAGAATTCGCAAGGCTGAATCAGCCGCAGTTGTAAATCCGCCCATAAACATAGACCAGATGTCTGATTTGAGCCTTGGCTGAACACCCAGTATATAACGACCTTGGCTTTCTTCAGGTGTCACACTGACTTGTTTTTCAGTGCCATTTTCAGAAATCGTCACATCCAAAACGGGCGCTGTTTTGTCCTTGGTTTCTGCATCAACCGCCTGAATCAAATCTGACCAGTTTGAAATCTCATAACTGCCGACTTTAGTGATTTGGGCCGTATTTTCAACACCAACCTTAGCCAAAGCGCTATCTGGAATAATACTGAAGTTATTCGTTTGCGTATCACGGACGCCACCTTGCATGAAAATCAAGATCCAAAAAACGACGACTCCTAGGATAAAATTATTCATAGGACCAGCAAAGTTGGTAATCAATTTGCCCCAGACAGTCGCATTCTGATATTGGACGTCTAAGGGAGCGATACGAACTTCCGTTCCATCAGCTTCCACAATGGTCGCATCATGATCTACTGAGAAAGTCTTTTCCTCTTCTAAGACCAAGCCTCTAATAAAGAGTTTATCCTCAAAATCAAACTGAGTGACCTGCATAGGCAGAGCTGTCTGGTCAACCTTTTTACCAGAGAGATTGATGCGTTTGACCTTACCATCCGCTGCCAATGTTAGGCTTGCAGGAGTTCCAGTCTTAATTTCTGTCGTATCTTCACCCCAACCTGCCATCCGAACGTAACCACCAAGTGGCAGGAGACGAATGGTATAAGTAGTTCCATCTTTTCCGATGTGGGCAAAGATTTTGGGGCCCATACCGATGGCAAACTCACGAACTAAAATCCCAGATTTCTTAGCAAAGTAAAAATGTCCGAATTCGTGAACCACTACGATAATCCCAAAAACTAGGATAAATGTTAGTAATCCTATCATTTAATTTCTATTTACCTTTCCTTAAAATAAGCCAAAGAGGTGCATAATAGGGAAGACAGCCAGCATGCAATCAAAACGATCCAATACCCCACCATGACCTGGGATAAACTTGCCTGAGTCTTTGACACCAAAGTGACGTTTCATAGCACTTTTCAATCAAATCACTAACTGACCAGCTATACTAAAGAAAATAGCAAGACCATCATTTTTGTAAATCCCATAAGGTAAAAGCAACAGTACTATCAACTAGCATAAAAATCAAAGTCACTAGCATAGCAGCCAAGATACCCCCCATAGCACCCTCTATGGTCTTGTTAGGGGAAACTCTCGGAGCTAGCTTTCTCTTACCAAACTTCATCCCTACCAGATAAGCACCACTATCGGTTGCCCAGACCATACACAGTCCCAAAAGAGCCTTATCCAAACCTGCAATACGAGCATCGACCAAAAGCATTAAAGCCAAAGCCAACATAAAAACTCATGGCAATCGGAAAAACAGCATCCTCAATAGTATAGTTCTTGCTGAAGACTGTTGCCCCTAGTAAAATCAGTATCACGACACTATAAGCAACAACGTTCCCATCCACAGGCAAAAACTTCAGGTAGTTTTCCAAAGGAATAGTCAGAAAAAAAGGTTGCTAATAAAAGTCAAGAGTCCTTCAGGCGTCATGGTATTTAAACCCTTCATACGAAGCAACTCATGTACTCCCAACATAGCCACAATCCCCATGGCAATCTGGAGCCATAAGCCACCAATCGCCAAGATTGGGATAAAGATAATCAAAAGCCAAGACAGCAAAAAGGGTTCTCTTTTGTAAATCCTGTATCATAATATCTCCTAAACTCCTCCAAAGCGACGGTTTCGACGATTGTACTCGATGATAGCTTCTTTCAAGGCTTCCTCATCAAAGTCAGGCCACAAGACATCCGTGAAATAGAGCTCGCTATAAGCAGCCTGCCAAGGCAAGAAATTACTCAAACGAAGTTCACCGCTGGTCCGAATAATTAAGTCAGGATCCCGCAATACTTTTGGCAAATGACCCGTAAAAAGGTATTCCCCAATCAACTCCTCTGTGATATCACCAGGATTGATCTTAGCATCTAAAACATCCTGTGCAATCAACTTGACCGCTTGTGTAATCTCAGCTCGTCCACCATAATTAAGGGCAAAATTGAGAATCAAACCTGTATTTAACTTAGTCAGCTCTTCTGCCTTTTTCAAGGCATCAAAAGTCTGCTTCGGCAAACGATCAGTCTCCCCAATCATTTGAATCTTCATGTTCTTCTGATGCAATTCAGGAACAAACTTATCATAGAATTCAACTGGCAGGGTTCATGATAAATTTGACTTCCTGATCTGGACGGGTCAGTTTTTCAGTTGAAAAAGGCATAGACTGTCAAGGCTTTGACGCCCATATCACTAGCAGCAATAGCTACCTTTCTCAAAGCATCCATCCCAGCCTTATGGCCAAAGACTCGTGGCTGCATCCGTTTTTTAGCCCAACGGCCATTCCCATCCATGATCACACCGATGTGGTCTGGCACCATTAATGGGGGTTTCTGTTGCTTTATCTTTTTTAAAAATCAAACATGATTGTATTCTATTCAAAAATCTATCGTTTCATTATACCATATTTTTCACTTTTCTTCTATTATCGCCTATCATTCTACGGCGAAATTTCCCATATATCTCCTATATTTCCAGTATATCAAGCCTTGCAATTCCTAAAGAAAGTTGATACAATAAAACCATAGAGATTCGATCCTTGTTCAGCACAGGGATTTTTATTGAAAGGTTTTATCATGTCAAAAGACACTCCAACGTAAAAAACAATTAAGAAACAGCCTCCGTCGCTCAGGTGCATTTTTCAAACACTGTAAACAAGGTTGTCGAAGAAACAAAAAAAGTTGTAAAACATGCTGAAAAAGCAGCAAGCGATGCAGGTAAAGCTGTCTCTAAGAAGGTTGAAAAAACTGTAGAAGCAACTAAAGAACAAGCACAAAAAGTTGCTACTTCTGTAGAAGATTTCGCAGCCAACCTAGGTGGACTTTCAGTGGACCGCGCTAAGACTTTCTACGATGAAGGTATCAAGTCTGCTGCTGACTTCAAAAACTGGACAGAAAAAGAACTCCTTGCTTTGAAAGGAATCGGTCCAGCAACTATCAAGAAATTAAAAGAAAACGGCATTAAGTTCAAGTAATCTTTCTTGTTCCTTGCTTTTCCGTCAAAAACTTGTTAAAATATAGCCATTAGAGGTGTTTTGAGTCCCACATTTTACAGAAAGTGGCGGTGCTGAGAAGTCCACAAATGTGTCAAAACTGGTTGCTAATGGATGAAATTAAAAATTGAAATATAAATGTCTTTTTGTTTTAAAAGACGAGAGATGCGGGCATCTGCCCGAAATTGGGTGGTACCGCGGATTAATACATTCGTCCCTGTCAGATTGATGACAGGGGCGATTTTTATTTTACACCCTAGCCAAAGGAGGTTGTCATGAAACAATCTTTTAACACCAGCAAACTCTACTATGGTTTTCCAATCTTCATCTTGGGATATCAGGACCAGAACTTTGGGCACAATATCACAACCTGCAGTTCCTCTTATAGCCTGGGAGATTGGCTGGTCATCGGTGTTGGCGCTGAGGAAAATGCGGCTGACCAGATTAAGCATTATCAACAGTTTACCGTAAACATCCCTGATGAAAACTTCATGCTCGAAATGGAGCAGGCTGGCTTTATCAGCCATCGGGAAAAGTTAAAACACCTAGGGCTTGACTACGAGATTTCTGTACGGACTCAGGCACCGATTTTAGAGGCTTGTCCAGTCGTTTTGGATTGCCAGGTTGATCGGATTATCGAGGAAGATGGCATCTGTCATATTTTTGTCAAGATTCTAGATCGACTGGCTGATCCAGAACTCTTGGACGACAAGGAACATTTTAAAAATGACTGCTTTGCGCCGACTTACTTTATGGGGGATGGCCATCAGCGCGTTTACCGTTATCTAGATGATCGAGTCGATTCCATGGGAAGCTTTATTAAGAAAGCGAGGCAGAAGAATGACAAGAGCTGAACTGCCAGAACGAATCGAAACTGAGCGACTGGTCTTGCGAGTACGTACAGTGGCGGATGCTGAGGATATCTTTGGCTATGCTAGTCATCCAGAAGTCTCTTACCCAGCAGGGTTTCCACCTGTCAAAACCTTGGAAGATGAGATTTATTACCTAGAACATATCCTTCCCGAGCGTAATCAAAAGGATAATCTCCCAGCAGGCTATGGAATTGTGATTAAAGGGACCGATACAATCATTGGTTCTGTCGACTTCCCCCATCGCCACGAAGATGATGTGCTAGAGATTGGCTATACCTTGCACCCAGACTATTGGGGCCGAGGCTATGTGCCAGAAGCAGCGCGTGCCTTGATTGACCTAGCTTTTAAAGAATTGGGTCTTCACAAGATTGAATTGTCTTGCTTTGGTTACAACCTTCAAAGTCAACGAGTTGCTGAGAAGCTTGGTTTCACCCTGAAGCTCGCATAAGAGAACGCAAAAGATGCCCAAGGCAATCGTTATGATGATTTGAGATACGGCTTGCTGAGGAGTGAGTGGGAGGCGAATTGATGCATGTTTTCATCATTGGAGCTCCAGCCTCAGGGAAAATGACCATTGGTCAGGAACTTTCAAAACTCACCGGTGCAACTCTCTTTTTCAACCATCAACCAATTGATTTCGCACTCGAAATCTATCAGGATTTTACGGAAGAAATGTGGGAATTTGTTCGTAGCGTTAACTTTTCTTTTTCTTGGAATAAGCGCCAGGCATCATCGGTCGGTGATTTTAACAGGCGTAACTGATTTTTCAAATCAATACCATCTGATGTATTTGAAGGACATTCAAGATTTGTTAAATGAGTATCATCAAGAGATTCTTTTTGTTGAATTGGAAACAAGCCTTGAAGAGCGCTTACGTCGAAATCGGACGGAGAATCGGTTAAAGTATAAACCCTTGAAACGGTATTTTTGAGGTATCTGAAAGAGAGATTTTTAGAGACTGATAAAACGAATCAACTTAATTCTCAAAAAGCAACCGAGTGCTCTTCACCACTACCTGAAAAATTGATAATACGAATCTGTCTGCAGAAGAAGTCGCAAAGCAGATTCAAGAAAAAAATGAAAACAATAGAGAAAGGACACACACATGTCTAAAAGAACTTTCACCTAAATACAATCCAGCCGAGGTTGAGGCTGGTCGTTACCAAAAATGGCTTGACGCGGATGTTTTCAAGCCTTCAGGCGATCAAAAGGCTAAGCCTTATTCAATCGTTATTCCACCACCAAACGTAACCGGTAAACTCCACCTTGGTCACGCTTGGGATACAACTTTGCAGGATATCATCATCCGTCAAAAACGCATGCAAGGTTTTGATACGCTTTGGCTTCCAGGGATGGACCACGCTGGGATTGCGACTCAGGCTAAGGTTGAGGAGCGCTTGCGTGGTGATGGCATTAGCCGTTACGACCTCGGTCGTGAAAAATTCCTAGAGAAAGTCTGGGAATGGAAAGACGAATATGCCACTACTATCAAGGAACAATGGGGCAAGATGGGGCTCTCTGTAGACTACTCTCGTGAGCGCTTTACTCTTGACGAAGGTTTGTCAAAAGCCGTTCGCAAGGTCTTTGTCGACCTTTACAAGAAAGGCTGGATCTACCGTGGTGAGTTTATCATCAACTGGGACCCAGCTGCTCGCACAGCCCTTTCTGATATCGAGGTGATCCACAAGGATGTCGAAGGTGCCTTCTACCACATGAACTATATGCTAGAAGACGGCTCACGCGCCCTTGAAGTTGCGACCACTCGTCCTGAGACCATGTTTGGGGACGTTGCGGTTGCGGTCAATCCAGAAGACCCACGCTACAAAGATTTGATTGGTCAAAACGTCATCCTTCCAATCGCTAATAAACTCATTCCAATCGTTGCCGATGAGCACGCAGATCCTGAGTTTGGTACTGGTGTCGTGAAAATCACGCCTGCCCACGATCCAAACGACTTCTTGGTTGGTCAACGTCATAACTTGCCGCAAGTCAACGTCATGAACGACGACGGAACTATGAATGACTTGGCCTTCGAATTTGCGGGCATGGACCGTTTTGAAGCTCGTAAGGCAGTTGTTGCCAAGTTGGAAGAAATCGGTGCCCTCGTCAAAATCGAAAAACGTGTCCACAGTGTTGGTCACTCAGAACGTACAGGTGTTGTGGTCGAGCCACGCTTGTCTACTCAGTGGTTCGTCAAGATGGACCAATTGGCTAAGAATGCCATTGCCAACCAAGACACAGAGGACAAGGTAGAATTTTACCCACCTCGTTTCAATGATACCTTCCTCCAATGGATGGAAAATGTCCATGACTGGGTAATCTCTCGTCAGCTCTGGTGGGGTCACCAAATCCCTGCTTGGTACAATGCTGAGGGTGAAATGTACGTCGGTGAAGAAGCTCCAGAAGGCGACGGATGGACTCAGGACGAAGACGTCTTGGATACGTGGTTCAGTTCTGCCCTTTGGCCATTCTCAACTATGGGCTGGCCGGATGTCGACTCAGAAGACTTCAAACGTTACTTCCCAACTTCAACCTTGGTAACAGGATACGATATCATCTTCTTCTGGGTGTCTCGTATGATCTTCCAATCCTTGGAATTCACTGGCCGTCAGCCATTCCAAAACGTTCTGATCCACGGTCTTATTCGTGACGAGCAAGGACGCAAGATGTCTAAATCTCTCGGTAACGGGATTGACCCAATGGATGTTATCGAGAAATACGGTGCCGATGCCCTTCGTTGGTTCCTTTCAAACGGTTCTGCGCCAGGACAAGACGTCCGCTTCTCTTACGAGAAAATGGATGCATCATGGAACTTCATTAACAAGATCTGGAACATCTCTCGCTACATCCTCATGAACAATGAAGGTTTAACTCATGAGCAGGCAACTGCCAATGTGGAAAAAGTTGTCAACAAGGAAGCTGGAAATGTCACAGACCGCTGGATTCTCCACAACCTCAACGAAACAATCGGAAAAGTTACTGAAAACTTTGATAAGTTTGAATTTGGTGTAGCTGGACACATCCTCTACAACTTCATCTGGGATGAGTTTGCGGATTGGTACGTTGAATTGACCAAGGAAGTCCTTTATAGCGATAACGAAGAAGAAAGTTATTACACGTTCTGTTCTCCTTTATACTTTGGACAAGATCCTTCGTCTCCTTCACCCAATCATGCCATTCGTGACTGAGGAAATCTTTGGACAAATTTCAGAAGGCTCTATCGTTACAGCAGCATACCCAACTGTTAATCCAGCCTTTGAAGACTTCGCTGCCCACACTGGTGTCGAAAGCCTCAAAGACTTGATCCGTGCTGTTCGTAATGCGCGTGCGGAAGTAAATGTTGCTCCAAGCAAGCCGATCACCATCCTTGTTAAGACAAGCGATAGCGACTTGGAAGCTTTCTTTAACAGCAATGTTAACTACATCAAACGCTTCACAAATCCAGAACACTTGGAGATCGCATCAAACATCCCTGCACCTGAACTCGCTATGTCAAAGCGTCATCACAGGAGCAGAAATCTACTTGCCACTGGCAGACCTCCTCAATGTCGAAGAAGAACTGGCTCGTCTCGACAAGGAACTGGCTAAATGGCAAAAAGAACTGGATATGGTCGGTAAGAAGCTCTCTAACGAACGCTTCGTAGCCAACGCCAAACCAGAAGTCGTCCAAAAAGAACGCGACAAACAAGCCGACTACCAAGCTAAATACGACGCGACCGTAGCACGTATTGATGAGATGAAGAAGTTGGTGTAATATAGTATTGACGGTATAAAGTAACCATTTAGTGTAATCTTTTGCTAATTTTCACTTGCGCAGTTTACACTAAATGGTTTTTATTAAACTAAATAATCCAGAAATAAATATGAATTAAATATTCTTTTTAGGAGTGAATTTTTCATGTTAGAAAAAAATTCAATTTATAAATTATAAATGTTTTGAAAATGCTAAAATCCCGTTAAGAGATATTACAATTGCTGTAGGAAAGAATAATGCTGGGAAGTCTACTATGATTGAGGGGTTGCGATTGCTATCTCTTGCAATAAAAAGTGGTTCAAAAACAGACTTATAAAGATTTGCCCTCTATTTTTTCAGCAGAGAAACAAAAAAATCAAAAGAAACTTAAGTTAGATTCTTTGAAGATTGATCTACGGACAGTATCTCATTTTTACAAAGAAGATACTATTTCAAAAATAATAGGATATTTTAATGATAAGAATAAGATTGAAATTTATATTTCAGATGATGTTGCTTATGCTTGTTATTATGATAAATTGGGAAGAAATATAAAAGTGCAAATAAATTTCTAGCAAGTACCTTTTTCAAGAGTTGAGATATTACCTCAAATTGGATTAATTAAAGAAGAAGAAAGACAGTTAGCTGGAAGTACAATTGTTAATGGTCGAGATACTTATTTGTCTAGTAGGCACTTTAGAAATGAGATATTAGATGAGAAAACAAAGGATATAACAGTTTACGAAGAATTTTGTCAGTTAGCAGAGCAAACTTGGCAAGGTTTGAAAGTAAAAGAATTGATTGCACCGTCAAAGAGGATTTACAGGGGATAGCACTCCTCCGATTCAATTGATGATAGAAGCAGATAGATTTACTTCGGAGATAGGCTATATGGGGAGTGGTCTTCAAATGTGGCTCCAAATTATTTGGTTTATTTGCAAATCTGCAAACTCTGAGACTGTGATATTAGATGAACCAGATGTTTATATGCATCCTGACTTACAGAGAAGTTTAGTAAAAATTGTAAAGAATAGATTTAAGCAGGTAATTATTGCTTCACATTCAGTGGAAATTTTATCGAAGTTAATCCTGAAAATGTACTAATGATTGATAAATCTAAACAAACAATGAAATTTTTCTTCGGACATTATTTCTGTACAAAATACATTGGAGAACTTAGGCAGTTCATAAAACATTACATTATTAAGGATTGCGAATTCTAAAAATGCATTTTTGTCGAGAATTCAAGTGATTTAAAAATCTTAAATAAAATTTATGAAAAATATTATCCAGAAAATAACGATTCATTATTAACACTTCCATTCGTGGAATTAAAAAGGAGCAAGTAATCTAACACAAGCCTTTGGGTTATCGAAACTATTTGCAGAGTGAAACTAAAAGGTAGATATACAAGTAAAATGCATTTTAGATAGAGATTATTTCCCGCAGACTTGGTTAGATAAAAAGATATTTGAAGCAAAAGAAGCTGACTTAAATTTAAAATTCTGGAATAAGAAAGAAATTGAAAATTATTTTCTTATTCCAAAAGTTTTATTTGCCATCTCAGGGATGGAAAAATGAAACCATTTTTATCAATATTTGGATAAAAAAATTGATGAAAACTTCAAAGATGAAGTGTGCAGATTCGTTGTCAACAAAACTAAAAGAATTAAATAGTAAGTGGGACATTGTTAAGGCTAATTCTGAAGCAAGAAAAAAATACGTGATAAATCATGGAATACTTTAGAAAAAGTTATCTATTATTGGTGGAAAAAGCCTTAACAATGATAAGAGCTTGGTTCCAGAGTGAGTTTAAAAAGGTCCTGCTCGATTGATGATATAATTAAAAAAACGCTCAAAAAGAAGATTTTGATAAAGAAATTATTGAAATGATTGAATGGCTTGAGAATAGAATATTATTGGGAAGTTTGAAATAAGTATTTTGTCCTTCAAAATTTCATTGAAATAATTTTCTAAAGACCAACCCCACCTCACGATGCCATCGGCTGGGTAGCAAAATAGACTTGAATAATACAAAAATCTCTAGAT
>BNJU01003233.1_pt1 | contig 37767 bp, 48 predicted proteins | sample 8539281 | NCBI WGS metagenome assembly BNJU01 (sample SAMD00202456, study PRJDB9452) | human saliva metagenome | isolation source: human saliva | place: Japan
GCATTCTTGTCTCTCTCCAAGATAGCTCAGTTTCATCTTCTCCATAGCCTATCTGTTTTTCATATTCTTTAAATCCTATCCTGTTTCCCAATCGTCATAGCTATAGCTTCTTGCTTTTCCCAAATTTGAGTAACTAAATTTTTATTTTTTTAACAAAGATATTAATCAAATTTACCAACTACATGCTCTTACAGACATTTTTATTTACTATATCAAAAGTTTTCATTTACCATCTCTCTACCAATCAAGTTCTATAAAAATCTCTATACTTTAACAAATCATAAGTTTTTGGATTTTCAAAATCGCCTTTTTAATATTCTTATCCTCAATAAGTATAGCTATTCCAGATATCCACATTTCATCATCATCTCTATATGCAGTCCATAGTGCTTGCTCTACAAATGGTACTAAATCAGTTTTCTTATAGGACATAAGTGATGAAATAGTATATCTAAATACTGGCCAGTTACATCTTGCAAAAACTCTATTAAAAAAATGGTATGTATTCTATTCTTTTAACATAGCTCATTCTTTCTATAATATATAAAATATTAACCCATAAAAATTTAGATTTATATCTCCTTGTGTTAAAATAAGTTTCTAAATTATCATCCTCCTTTTCTAATAAAGAGCTAATTCACATAATTTCTCATCTCTATATACTCATTTACATAAATATTATACTCTTCTTTACTAATTAAATTATCAATCACTGCTGACATTACATGGTCCTCCATTATCTCTTATAGATATTGATGCTAATATTTTTGTTAAGTAGTATGGATTCTCTTTGCTGTTGGCTACTATTAATCCATTCCATCATCTCCAAAGGATTTACAGGTCTTACTGTCTACAGATATTAAATTTACCCTAGTTCCCTCAATAATTTGATATCCTACCTTCTTCATCAGCAGCTTGCTTTTGCAATTTTTCATCATAAAAATATAGCTGTCAAGTACTGTTGTATCATCCATACCTACCAATCAATTCCATAAAATCTGTCTCCATTTTCCCATTTTACCGTTCTTATCTTATTTCCTGTATTTAAATCAACTATAAAAAGCTCATTCTATATCCGCTTGACCAAAAATGGAATATCTCCTACCGTATATAATACATACTTCTCATCCTGAGAAAACTTCATATCTAAAAGTTCCTTCCCAAAACAGCTTTTTGATTAACAACGCATCTTTTCCTTCATATTACAATCATATATGCATATTCCCGGAGCATCATAATAGACTATTTTATCTCTTATTATATGTTATATCTATATTCCCATCAAAATCAAGTACTCCCACATTCTCGGTAGGCAATATATTCTCTTCATCAACAACTGTACATTTTTGTAACCAGTGCTTTCAATTTTATATTTTTGAAATGCTTTTTCTGATTCAACAAACAATAAATCTTCCGAATCTCTACCTTCAATAAAATAACAATAATTCCTACCGTCAGAACTGTATAATATATGCATATTCCAAACACCATCTTCTTTAACAAGATAGCAAAGTTTATCTCTCCAATCTCCCCAAAAGAAAGTATACCCATCCTTAAAGTATTTTGGCATATGTATATTAGCTGTATCAAAGGACTTATATTTAATCTCATCTAAGCCTATATCCCTGGCACAGTTATTTAAAGTTTCAAATCTATAATAGGATTATATGTATAATCTTTCATATTAAGTTCTACCAAAGCCTTGAAAGTCATCCTCCCATTTTACAGCAATAATAGTTTCATAATTCTCACTATATGATAGTTCTTGCAAAAATATCCTCTGAAAATTTTTCAAGATCTTTCTTTCCAATACTATATTTATATGTTCCTTATCTCCACTGTGAAAATTCTGCAGAAAATACTATATCAGGTTGTTTTTCTACTGTTTGTATCATATGATAATCAATATTTCTTTTTATACAGGAACCATATACTACCAAGAAATATTAAACATATAAGTATTGTTATTGCTATTTTCTTCATACACTATACCTCTTAATCTACGGTTGTACAGTTTTTGCTCTTATGGATTTCCTCTTTTTATAACATCCGCATACCCAATTTTCCAAAATACCATAGGCACACTTCACAAGCTTTACTCCTTCCTTTAAATTGCAAAAGTCCACTTAGTAGTTATCTTTTGTTATATTTATAGATATTCCTCATATAGCTATACAGTACTTTACCGAATTCTAATTGGGTTTATCTGCTCTTACCACTTATAAAATCCTCTACCCTTTTTCTTTAAAACCTTTTATTACAAGAATAAATCCTCCTATCAAAAATATATATATATACATTCTAAACAATATTTTAAAATATACTCAACATTAGTTATATATGATATCCACAATAATATAAATACTATACTTTCACTAACTATAAGTACATATACTAACCAATATACTTTTTCATTCCTTGACCATAAAAAATAATATATTTGTATACTTATTAAGCTTTTATCTTTCTATTATGTTTTTCTATATCTGTTTTTATCTATACTCCAACAACCTCCATAAAGTAATATATACAATGCAAAAATCCCTAATAATAAAGTCAATATATCCGGCATAAATTTCTCCTATTCTGTAAAGCACTTGCCCTTTTTACCGGCTGGGATTTATATGTTTTTAAACTTATCTTTCAGTTCCTCATCTAAGTTTCAGCATAAGTTTCTTCTTTTCACCCGGTACCCGATGCCTGATGACAGGCATGGCACCAAGCATCATTGGAAAGCAGTCTTTTAAAGTCCTTTGACATATCCTTATAAGACTCTTTTTAAGTCTTCATACTTGACCTATAGCAGTATTATCGTCTTTCCTTCTGATAACAAACATTGTAGCCTTTTCTTTCATACATTTTTGCTGACTTCTGCTCTCAAGTACAATTAAAAATTGCAGGGTAAGATCATAAGTATAACACTAATTATTACTCCACAACTTAAAGAGCTGCAAGCCCCTCTCACTATATCTACATATAATTTGTATACAAAAATAGAAATATAGAGTATAAATAAAATTATACATATAATTTCCGGAAATATTGTATATTCTATCTTACATACATTATCTTGTTCTTCTATGCTGCCTTTTACATAGCACAACCCAATATGCTTAAATCCACTTTTTACCTTGTAATATCATTTTAAATTTTTACCTTTTAATGATTTCATGAAAGATAACTTGTCAAACATTTTCCATATTTCTGTTGTCGTTCTATTTGTTATACATGAACCATTTATTGTAAAAGCTTATCATAAACATTTAATCTCCCTATGCTAAACATTGCTTTGGCAGAAATTATTAGAATTTGCTATTAACGATCCAGATCCAAAAAGGATATGATAATCTCGGATTATGCCAATTAATTGAGACTTTCCCCATATCCCATCCTTCTGATAACTGCTTATACCATGAAATTCCCACTCCTGCACCACCTCCAAGTCCCTCTCCAGAAATGATTTCACTATAAACAGGATTTAATGTTAATGCAGGTGCAATTGCTCCACCTTCAACACCTACTGCTAAATTAATTGAACCTCCAATAAATAATACAGCATAATCCTCCGGATTTTTTTAACATTATAGACATATCCTTTTTGTTTCTGTGTAATCTATAATACCGGATAATTCCATACTTTTTCCAAAACCACCAAAAGAATACTCACAATACTTATCACTATCCATAACAATTCTCTCACCAACTATTGCCAATCCAACACTCTTTGTCATAAGTATAATCCACCCTTTTTATTTCCTGATGTAAGGCTTGTCAGTCTTAAATATTTATCATATTCATATGATACACTACTTCACGTCAGGATATTCTGTCTTTAATCTCTCACCATACTTTTCCAACTTACTTCATCTTTTGCTATAATTCACTACCTTTGTGGCTCTGCCAAACTTATCACCTTCTATATTTTTAGTACCGAGTGCATCCTTTACCTGACTCAACTGTCTTAGCTGTTGTAGGGTGTACTCCACACTTTTCCCATCATTGTATATAATGCTTTGATATCTCCGGCTTCCGTGTAGGAATAGGCGGTATTATAACCTTCTCTGTCTTTCTTTTCTATCACTCTTCCTAAAAGGTTATATGAAAGTACAAAATATGATTAAAACCCCACATCAATTCCAATGTTCTTAAATGCTCTACTTCACCTTCATACTTGATGTCCAAAAATACAGTGGTTTTCCATTCTTATCTATTATGATATATACCCTTTTTATTACTATGTAATGAGTATATGTTACTTCTATACCACCCCTTTTTCACTAATATAATATGAGTAGATTTCCCAACTTTCTTTATCTAAAGTAATCTTGTTCATCACTTGTATTTTTAAATAACTCATAACGTATCTGTACGCCAGATCATCTACTGTATCATATCTAACATGCTGTATTCCACTATATCCAAACTATATAATTCACCGTCTTTAACAAGGCATCTTTTCCAATAGGTTCGTCACTTAGTACCTCAAAAGAAATTATATAATGTGAATTTTTTTAAATATTCATATTCAAACTCCATATTTTTCTTTCATATTCCCAATATTTGGTGCAACGTAGTAATGTGTATTTCCTATTACAACCGCATTAACACCTCTTTCATGAATACATTTTATCTACAATACCTATAGATTTTTATTACTGACATTTCTTTCAAATCTTTTTAAATCAACTGTCCGTTTTTAAGCGCTTTTATCATCGGCATAATAATTGATAGACATATAATAGCAGACATACCTGTAGAAAATAAAAAGGACATTGTCAACCTGATTTTTCTTTTGTATATTCTCTTTCTTTCAATTTTTGTCTTCTAACCACACAAATACATGCTACTATTATCAATGCAATAACTACAACAATATCACAAAATTTGTATTTAATATACTATTTCTCTCTATTAAAAAAATTTATATCTTCTTTCATTATAAAACACCTACAAAAATATTATAGCCTTACTTAATATACCTGTGTACAATAAGGATTACTTTTTGCGGAACATCTCCTGTATCATGGAAAATAACTACTATAAATCAATCTTGAGTATCTAACTCATAATAAGTTTTTGCTATATCCCAAAACTCATCTGAAACTTTGAAATAGCTAACTTCGAAACAGATGTAACCTTTTCTCCTGTTCTTGCACTAACTCCAGTTGCTGTAATTTTTCCACCTTTTTAATATATTATATGTATATAGTGCATCGAATTCTCCTTTAAAATCTACAGGTTCATAAACATTACGTACAACCCCAAGTGATATAGTCGTATCAACTACCGGATTTCCATAGCTAATATTAGCTGCAAATCCCCCATAATCATATCTGTAACCGGTATACCCGAATGGCTGCAAATGTCCCTGTAAAGCCATAGGTATCCTCTTCATATTCTTTTAAAACCTATCCTGTTTCCAAGCACGTCATAGCTGTAGCTTCTTGCTTTTTCCTGATTTTGAGTAAATTAAGCCAAGCCTACCTGTGATATCATATTTTTAGGCTCTTACTCTCTTCCTCTATCTGTTATGCCGATAAGATTTCCTCTTTTATCGCATCCGCATACCCAATTTCCCAAAATACCATAGGCATACTTCTCAGCTTTACCTTCCTTTAAATTGCAAAAGTCCGATTAATAGTACTCTTTTATTATATCAATAGATATTACATACCTCATTGAGATATACTATCTATACTACATTATCCTTAGGTTTTATCTGCTCTTACCACTTATAACATCTTTTATTCTTTTTAAAATAATTATACCAAGAATAACCATTCCGGATAAGTATATTCGTATGTATAAATTAATTAATATTTTATATAAAAACACTATATTTAAGAGGTATGCTATCCACACTAATATAAATGCGACACTTTTCAGTAATTAATATTATATATATTAGCTAATATACTTTTTTCATTCCTTGCTACAAGAAAAATAATATGCTTTGTATACTTATTAAGCTTTTATTTTTCTTATATTTTCTATATCAGTTTTATCTGTTCCCAACAGACACCCATAAAAGCAGTATATCCCTAAAACCGTCACTATTGCTGTAATACTGAAATTTGACATGAAAATCTCCATTCCGCGGTCAAGCCATGGCACAAATAGTAATGAAAGTGTTTTTACATCTCAACTCTGTGATTTAAAATAGATAATAGAAGCTATACTACAAAGCACGTGAGGAGAGTTGTAAAAACTTTCTCTGTTTTTGAGACAGCATAAAAATCAGTGTAAGTTCTGCCTTTTTCAAGCACAAATAAGTGGTATCACGAATCCGTACACTAAAATTGTTAAAAGCTCTTCGTTTTATTGTGTGGCAGTTCAGTCAATGGCTTCTTATCTTTTACGAAAGGAGTTACACTATGAAAGTTACTTATCCAACCTGTTGTGGTGTCGATGTTCACAAATCTTTTTCTCGTTGCCACAATCATCAAAACTACCGGTGGTATTGAACCTTCTTATCAAAAGAAGAGATTCTCTACATTCAACAATTCTATTTTAGACTTTTAAATCATGGCTTCTTGAAAATGAATGCCATGATGTCTATATGGAATCTACAGGTAAATACTGGGTTCCTGTCTTTAATCTTCTCGAAGACCAAATCAATGTTACCATTGCTAATCCCAAATGGGTTAAAGCTGTTAAGGGTAACAAGGATGATACCAAAGATTCTAAATGGATTGGAGACTTATTTTCGACTTGGACTTGTAAAAAGGCAGTTATATTCCTTGTAAGTCAATTCGTATTCTTAGAGAATACACAAGATATCGCTACAAACTTGTTTTCTTGCCGTTCAAGTGAAAAAGAATAGATATCAGAATCTCTTACTGTTTGTAATGTCGCATTGGATTCTGTTATCCGATATCTTTGGAAGTCATCCTCATCCATTATCGATTATCTGCTTGAACAATCAGGTACTACGATTAACCACGAGAAAATCGCTTCAAACTTCTTAGAGACTCAAATCCAAAAAGACGTTGTGATTGAATCTATCGAAGGATATCAGATGACTGATGCCCAAAAATATCGTATGCGCCTAGTACGCGCACATATAGATTATATCACGGCTGAAATCAATGATGTAGATAAACAGATTGAATCTTTGATTTCTTCTGTTCCTGATTATGTTAAAAAGCTATCCGGTTCCTAACTACCATTCGGGTGTCAAACATGATGGTGCAATTACTATCATCTCGAAATTGGTATTGATATGTCTCAGTTTTGTAATTCTAAACGCTTATGTTGTTGGGCAGGGTCTTACCCCTCGGCAACAATGAATCCCGCCGGTAAGAAGAAATCTGTCCGTATTACACGTGCCGGTATTCTACCTCAAACCTGCATTAGTACAGTGTGCTCATGCAGCCGTGAAAATCTGACAAGTCTCCTTACTGCAAAAAAATATGAATCTCTTGTTAAACGCCGTGGCAAGAAAGAGCTATTGTGCCATTGCCCGTATGATTCTTACAGCCATCTACCAGATGCTGTCTACCGGAGAGGTATGGAATCAAGCGATCTTTACAAAATCGATATGCCTGCACCTGGTTGAAAGACAGAAGGCTAAGGCTATCAAGCAAGCTAAAAACTTTTTACAAAAGGAGGCTTACTTCCTCCTGATGAACCTTTAGCTTCTTGATCAATCTACTAAATCTATATCCTCAAATAAGTTGCCTACTTAAGACAGCTTATTTAAGTGCTGTAATTGTATAGCTTACCTCTACTTTCTTTCACACTATCTCCTATTCTGCAAAAGCATTTTTCCAACTTTTGGTCGATCTATTTATATATCTTTCAAATTTCTCCTCAGTTCTTCATCAGACATATTATTGTTTTTGTTTTTATAAACTTTATCTTTAGTAAATTTCAGTAATATATCTGCTAATGTAGATTTAACTGTTGCTAAAGCCATTTGTTTTTAAAGCTTGCTAATATCATCTTCTGTACAAACTCCGTATACTGCCACTTGCCCTACATCAATCATATTCTCTCCCACTGCTTCACCCATATATATATTAAACCCTACTGACCTATAGCAGTATTATCGTCTTTCCTTCTGATAACAAATATTGTAGCCTTTCTTTACATACATTTTGCTGACTTCTGCTCTCAAGTACAATTAAAAATTGCCGGTAAGATCATAAGTATAACACTAATTATTACTCCACAACTTAAAGAGCCACTAGCCCTCTCACTATATCTACATATAATTTGTATACAAAAATAGAAATATAGAGTATAAATAAAATTATACATATAATTTCCGGAAATATTGTATATTCTATCTCTACATTATCTTGTTCTTCTATGCTACCTTTTACATAGCACAAACCAATATGCTTAAATCCACTTTTTACCTTGTAATATCATTTGAAATTTTTACCTTTTAATGATTTCATGAAAGATAACTTGTCAAACATTTTTCCATATTTCTGTTGTCGTTCTATTTGTTATACATGAACCATTTATTGTAAAGCTTATCATAAACATTTAATCTCCCTATGCTAAACATTGCTTTTGTAGAAATTATTAGAATTTGCTATCAACGATCCAGATCCAAAAGGATATGATAATCTCGGATTATGCCAATTAATTAGAACTTCCCCATATACCCATCCTTCTGATAACTGCTTATACCATGTAATTCCCACTCCTGCACCACCTCCAAGTCCCTCTCCAGAAATGAGTCCACTATAAACAGGATTTAATGTTAATGCAGGTGTAATTGCTCCACCTTTCAACACCTAATGCTAAATTAATTGAGCCTCAGTAAATAATCCAGCATAATCCTCTGGATTTTTAACATTAATATATGCAACATTAAAGTCCCAAACATAGCTTTGTATTGCCTGACTGCCTTTTTTCCGGTTCTTCTTTGTAAAAGAGTGTGATATGCCTTGTTCTGTCAGGATATAGTTCTCTTCATATGACGGTGTCAATTCCGATAAGTTTTCTTCCATAATAGTCTTGGCTCGTCTTCTCCATAGCCTATCTTCCTTTCATACTCTTTTATTCCCATCCTGTTTCCAAACCCGTCATAGCTATAGCTTCTTGCTTTCCCCAAATTTGAGTAACTTAAATTTTTATTTTTAACAAAGATATTAATCAAATTTACCAACTACATGCTCTTACAGACATTTTATTTTACTATATCAAAAAGTTTTTCATTTACCATCTCTCTACTAATCAAGTTCTATAAAAATCTCTATACTTTAACAAATCCCATGAGTTTTTGATTTTTCAAAAATCGCTTTTTAATATTCTTATCCTCAATAAGTATAGCTATTCGGATATCCACATTTCATCATCATCTTCATATGCTCTCACAGTAGTCTTTCTACATAGGCAACAAATCATTTTTATTGTAAGACACCAATAATGAAACAGTATACTCAAATGTAGGCTAATTTGCATCTTGTAATAGCTCTATTAAAAATGGTATACTCTAATTTTCTAGTGTAACTCATCCTTTCTATAATATATAGAATATTGAACCATGAAAACTTACTTTTGTATCTCAAAGGATTAAAATAAGTTTCTGTATTATTACTTTCTTTTTCTAATAATAATGCTAATTTGTCTAGTTTTTCCCCAGATATATTCTCGTTAATGTAAATATTATATTCATATTTTTAATTAAGTTATCAATCAATTTTTGACATTACATGGTCCTCCATCATCTCCAAAAGGATTTACAGGTCTTACAGAAACATGATTTGGTTTATCTATAACTGCCGTTAATACTCCTGTTGCATTTTATTGCCTCCATAGTTGTAATGGTATATCCGTTGCTGCTGGAACTTTCAACTCATAAGACAATCCTGTATGTAAATCTATGGGTATAGGAGTTAAATTAGTTGCATTTCCATTTCCGCGTCTATATATAACTGTTTCATTAGGTCTTTTTGTTGTTACTTGTTATAATGCAATTACCCTAGACTTTTCTTTCTCCCTTTTGCTGTACTATTTATATATGTACCAACTGCTCCTCCGGATGCAACTAATGTTATACCTAATGCAACTAAATCCATTGGTCCAGGTGCAGGACTATCAGCTAAGGCAGCTGCTCCTGCCATTTCAATTCCTGTTTTCAGTATATCAAATACTTGTGAATAGTTACTAGCCATTTCCGGTGTTTTTCCGTCCATATCAACTAATCCAATAGGATTTCCCCAACAGTACCCATACTGATTAAGGCTAAAAGGCTTTTCTATATTTCCCTTTATCCAATCTTCTCCTACAAATCTTCCTATTTTCGGTACATACTCTCTTGTCTGTGCAAAGTAGGTATCAGCTACCTTATCATATCTGTAGCCTGTATAACCGAATGGCTGCAAATGTCCTATGTGTATAAGCATCTTCTCCAAACTCATCATAGCCATATACAGCTTGACTTTCTCCTCCCTGCTCAAGAAGGCGAATTGTACTTCCAAGTTCATCCTGTAGATATGTAAACTCTTTTTCCCCTTCTTCCATATATGCAACATTAAAGTCCCAAACATAGCTTTGTATTGCCTGAATGCCTCTTTTTCCGGTTTTATTTTTGTAAAAGATTGTGGTATGCCCTTGTTCTGTCAGGATATAGTTCTCTTCATATGACAGTGTCATTTCGACAAGTTTTCTTCCAGGATAGTCTTAAGTCCGTCTTCTCCATAGCCCTATCTGTTTTTCATATTCTTTAAATCCTATCCTGTTTCCCAAACGTCATAGCTGTAGCTTTGCTTTTCCTGATTTTGAGTAACCAAACCAAGCCTACCTGTAATATCATATTCGTAGACTCTTACTCTTTCCTCTATCGCTTATGCCGATAAGATTTCCTCTTTTATCGTATTCGTTCAGGAATATATACTAACAACTTATCAAAAGTAATGTTCTTTTCTAAAAAGTTTCAAGTCTGCCTTCTATAGTACCCCCGTATCCAAAGACATAGATTCAGCTTCAGAATTCCTTACTTTTTAGAGGATGATTTGCTTATCATAATAATTTTTCTGCCATTTAATCTATGTATCTCACTTTCTTATCGCTGATATACCAAAAATTTATCTGCAACCTTCGTCATAACAACTTCCTTTAATCTGTCACAGCCTAAAAAGGACATTTCTCCTATTTCCTTTACGCTTTCAGGGATATAAATGTATTCTAATTTGTCGTAAAATTGAAATTCATAATCTCCTACAGATATCAAATTTTGAGGTAATTCAACCCTTCTTAGAATTCTTACAAAACGCAAAAAGCGAAATCTCCAATGTATTTTTAACTCTTTAGGAAAAATCACTTTTTCAAAAAGCAACCTCGGAAAAACAGAATCAGCTATACTAACAGTACCTTCCTTTTATAATAATCTCTTTTTCCTTTATCCACCAAAACCTACAATATGATTTTTGTACATATTTACAGCCATATTGATCTTCTTCAATCTCTTTATAATATTTTGTGCCATAAAACGAACTCCCTATATACTCAGGATTATCTTCAAATTTTACAGCTTCTAAGTTTGTCAACTCCCGAAAAGTCTTGATTCTATTCGTTTAACATACTTGGGAATTATTATAGAGAACTGCAGCCTCCAAATGTGTTTTTCTCCAATGTATGCCAACTCCTTTGGCAACTCTATTTCAGATAAATTTTCACAGTCCTCAAAATGTACTCTCATATATTTCTCTGACCGAATCCGGATGAAAATTCTCTTCAAGCTTTTTGCACTTATAAAATGCCGATTTTTCTTATCCAATTCACATTTACAGGTATGTCTATATTTTTCAAGATTAGTGCAGTTATAAAAAGTATAACCTTCATACGCTTTATAGTATTTGGTAAAAATAATATTTTTAATTTTTCAAGAATCCTAAATGCACTTCCGACTATAAAGTGTATATCTGAGCTAATGACAATAGTTTCCTTTATATCTGTTGACTTTAATAAATATCTCTATAAATTTTTTTAAACCATCTTCATTTGCAGGTATATTTTCAAAGCCATTTGGTTCCTGTAAAAACAATTGAACCGAACTTTTTCTACACTATTCGGTACGATTATATTTTTCAAATTTACACAATCATAAAAAGCAAAGAGTCCCTATCTCTTTAATTCCTTCCGGTATCTCTATTTCTTTTAATGAGGAACAATTATATAAGATTTCTTCTTCTATAGTTTTAAGGCTATCAGGTAGCTTTTATTTCTCCCAACTCTACGCACTCTCTAAAAGCGCAGTTCTGATTTCTATCACAGAGATCCGCATATTACATCCTTGAGTTTTGTTCTTGAAAAACTAAATTCACCTATATTTTTAAGTGAGTCTGAAATACTATACCTTCTAAACTTTTACAATTATAAAATGCATAATCTCCCACCTGCTCCAAATTATCTGTTAAATCTACAACTTTTAACTCTTCACAATTTTCAAACGCTTTATTCTCTATTCTCTTTATAGATGAAGATAAATCTATGTGCTCAAAGGTTTTTACATTCCGAAAATGTACTGTCTTTAATATCTTCTACCGATTGTGGTAATTCAGCCGATTTTAAAGCAGTATTTGAAAAAGCTGGATTTACCTATACTTTTTAAGTGAAGATGGAAATTCTATTATGTCTAAGTTTTTACATTCAAAGAAAGCATAATCACCTATCTGTTCCAACTTATCAGGTAAAATTTATACTGTATAAACTTGTGCAGTTATAAAAAGCTCCGTTCTTTATTATTTCTAAAAGAGCCATGTATATCAACTTCCTCTAAGTTACTACAATTCATAAATGCAACTCACCTATTTTTCACCCTGAAGGTATAATTATTTTTATCGATTAAATCATTATTTGCAAAAGCATGGTCTCCGATTTCGTAACATCTTCAGGTATTGCTATATCTATTTTCTTTTACTCTCTCTATTATTCCCACTCTATATCTCAGTACAACGCCTATTACCAGATGTCCTCTTAAATTCATTAATATTGATAACATAATAAACAGTGTTATAAATACAATAGAGACAATTTTAGCTTTTTACTATTCATATGCCTCAATTCAAATCTAATGCTATCTCTTTTTAATTCAGTTCCTCTTTATATATCTAAATCAAAAATTATGCAACAGGTTTTCTCTATAGTAAAAACTTCTATAGCTCTACTATATATATATTAACTAACATTTTCATTAAATTCAATCACCGTCAGCTATCGTCTTACTTACAGTAACTTCTTTTAATTTTTACAATTAAAAATATTTCCTTCCGACAACTTATATAGACTTCGGCATATAAAACCTTTTCCGGATTTTTTCACAATATGAAAAGCAATGCTACCTATATGAGACCACTTTGGGTCTTGATACTATCTTTATTATATTGAATAAAGTAAATGTAATTGTCACTAATATGATGGCAAAAAATAAAACTTTTATTGTTTTTCATATTTTCATTTCTCACCCTATTTTAGTAGTATTTTATCCTTGCTCTCCGTTATAAATAAACATTCCACTCAAATGATTTGGTACTGCTATATTTTTATATTTATCAAACTATGCCGTTACCATACCTCAAATGAAACGCGTTTTACACTTTCAGGAACATAAATTTCTCTTAAATTTTTACAAGATGAGAAACACATCATACCCCAAATATTCCACACCGTCAGGGTATAACAGCGAAGGATAAATTACTACAGTTTTCAAATGCCCCATATCCAATTATTTTTAATTCCCTTTGCAAAAATCTAAACTGTAAATTTTGTACCTTCAAATGCCAAATCTCCTATCATAGTCATGACCTCTTTAAGTTTTTATATCGGTCTTTTTCTTATCTAAGCATTCTATAAAGTACATTGCCTACATATTTACATCCGCCACTTCTTCTTGACTCGCTGTACTGAGGGGTATCATCTAATGCATTATAACCGACAAAACTTACACCGGAAGAATCACCTATATCAGTCAATTTTTACAGTACTCAAAAGCTCCCTCACCTATATATCTTGTTTTTATCATTTAAATTAATCGACTTTTAAATTTTCGCATTCAGCAAATGAATTATCTAAAAATATCTTTTAAGTCTGATCCCAATATAACTTCCTTTAAATTTTACATTGATGAAAAACTATATTGCGGTAAAGACAACTTAGCCTATCCGGTAATACTATTCTTTCAAAGAGAATCACATGCTTCAATACTTTTTATTTCCATTAACTCACATTATCCGGTATATCTATATATGAGTTTTTGGCAACTATCAGATGACCCCTATAACTGTCAGCTTTCCGGAAGACTACTTCCTCAAGTGTAGGCGAGTCAAAAAGCTCCTCCTGCTATACTTTTTAATCCCGTCTTTAACTGTTACCTTTCCTCTCATTTCCTTCATACTTCATTAAAATATTTGAAAAATATTATATCCGTCATCTGTCGGAGTTTTGATAACTATAAAGTATTTATAAAGTTCCGCCTCAACAAGATATCTTCTCTGTTTTGAGACAACTTCTTTCAAGTTTTTACAATCCATAAAGGCTCGACTTCCTATAGTTTGAGTATTAAAAGGTATATAAATCTTTTCAAGACTATACAATTATAAAAAGCTTCATTCTGTATTTTCTGTTAGAATTTTTCTGATAATTGTACTTTCCTTTAGTGACGTGACAATTTTAAAGTCATCAAACCTCATATATGTTTTTGATTCTGAAAAATCAACTTTTTAGGTTTACGCAACCTGCAAAAACTTCCCCCGATTAAATATTCAAGGAATCCGGAAATACTATATCTTCTAAACTCTCACATCCAAAAATGAAAAAGGCCCTATTTTCTATTTGTGCGAAATTTAATTTTCTTCAACGTGGTACAACCCGCAAAAGCATAATCTTCTATACTCAACCAGTGATTCGAGGCAAAAATCACCTCTTCAATATCTGTATTATCTATAAAAGCATTTTTACCTATACTTAACTCCTTCAGAGAATAATCAGTATTTTAGATTTCTCATCTTTATTTATAATACCTCTTTTTATTCCTTACAGTACTGTATATATAACCATATGTTCCAAATAATATATTTTCTTACACAATATTGTAATGCGGCAGTAAAAATAATTATAAACATAAAGGCGATAATTACCCTCAAATATCCTTTCCTGTAATAATTTCACTGTTTCACTCCTTCTGGCCATTATTTATTCAGCAACATTGGTAAAAATACTCCCAGATTTTTGCATCAAGCACTTCCTTTTGATAAAGATATGTTTTATTCGCTTTCTAATCTATGTATCTTACTTTCACATTTTTATAAAAATCAATCTTCTCTGCTATTTCTTTGCTAACAAAGACTTCTTTACATTACCTGAGCCTAGAGTATACTTTCACCTATATCATCCACCGACTTAGGTATATATCTCTTTAATTTCTGCAATCTATAAAGGCATGGCTTAGAAATATATATCAATGCGTCCAGAAACTCTACATCTTCTAATCTCTAGCAACGACCTAGAGCGGACTCTCCAATCATTTTCAGTTCTTTTGAAAAACTTTTCTCTTATCTTGGATTGAGAAAATGACTTTTATTTGCTATACTGACTGTTCCGTCTTTTATGATAACCTTTCCTCTTTTTATCTACAAGTTCTATAAGATGATTCCCGATATATTTGCACTTCTCTCATCCTCTTTTATGCTATTATAATACTTTTTGTGTCATAAAAAGAATTTCCTATATAGAGCAGTTTCCCCTTCAAACTCTACATCCTCTAAGTTCATACATACTGAATGCACCATCATCTATTTGCTTTACATTCTTTGGAATAACAGTGTTTTTATCAAGTACAACCTTTTAAATGCTTCTTTACCGATATATTCAAGCCCTTGAGGCAATTCTATATATTGAAATTTCTCACAATTTTCAAAAGTGTTGCCATATATGTGAGTGATATTTTCAGGTATTGATATATTTTTCCAAGCTTTTACAATTGGAAAATGCTGATGAACCGATATATCTCACAGTTTTCAGTATTGCTATATTATAAAGGTTACTACACCCTGAAAAATGCATACCCTCCTATAGTCTTTTAATCTATCTGATAAAATAACTCTTTTTAATTCACCATGTCCCATAAATGCACCGCCTGCAATTACAGTAATCTCGGTTGGAACCAAAACCTCTTCCATATTGTGAGTTGCTTGAATAATATATGTTTATAATATTTTTAATCCCTCTGAATCTACAGGAAGTTTTTATACCATTCTGTACCTTCAAAACAATATGCTCCTACCGATTGATACTGTCAGGTATTTATTTCGCTAAGTTTAGTACATTCTCCAAAGTATTATACCCAAGTTCCTCAACGAATCACTTAAGTATATTGATGAGAGGCTTGTGCATCCATTAAATGTTGCATCATCTATATATTTTTAAATTATTTTGGTAATTCACATTCTCTCAGCTTTACAACCGGAGAAACACATAACCTTCTGTATGACTTAAAGTGTCCGGAAGTTTCGACCTCAAATTTTCACATCCCATAAATGCACCCATTTCAATATCGGTAATATTTTGTAGAATTCTATATTATTTAAGTTTTCCATCCGTAAAATGTCAGCTCCTTTATCTTTTTAAGTGATTGTGGCAATGATATTTCTTTTTAAATTAGTACATCCACTAAACGCTGATTCCCCAATATATTCTACACTTTCAGGAATTCGTGTACTTCCAAACTTGTGCACCCATTAAATGCACCTCTGTCCTTGTTCCAAACTTTCCGGCAGATTTAGTTTCTTTTAAATTTTTCGCAGCCTATGAATGCCCTTCGATGTATTATTTTTACACTTTCCGAGGGTATATACTTTCTCTATACTCTTACAACCTGAAAAAGCATCCTCCATAATTTCCAGTTGTACCTTCAGGTATGTATACAGTCAAGTTTCTTATATTTTTATCCACTAACTTGCTTTATATTCAATAACTTTATTATCCCTATAAAACTAAATGCCCTCTAAAATTTAAAGCTATATAATATAAAAACAGCAATTATTCCAACTATAATTATCCCCAAAATTTTATATTTTGATTTCATATATACATCCCTCAATTCAGCTTGTAGATATAACCTTGACCCCTTTATGTTCTTGACTTATATATAATCTCCTTAATAAAACACAAGTTTGGAGTCTTAATCCCATCCGTCTCAATCAGTGATATTCTCCCTTAATCTCTCAGGCAACTCTGTTTCCTTTAATAAATAGCATTCTCTGATAGCGAATGAGATCCAGATATTCTACATTTTCAGGTATTTTTATTTTTGAGTGAAAGAACAATCTCCAAACGAGTATGCATATATTGCTGTTGAAAACTATTAGGCAAATCAATATTTTTCCATCTTTTACACCCGACAAATATAAAATAATAATTTCTCTTAATTTAATACCATCTTCAAAATCTACTTTTCTTAAATTTGAGCATTGAAAAATGCCTCTGCATATTGTCTCTACACTTTTAGGGATATAGAACTTCTTCAATATCTTTTCTATTTTTAAAAAGCCTGTGCTTTAATTAATCTGAGTTCCTGCTTTAATATAGATTATTGAACTTTCATTATTTTCAGAAGTTAAAAGTATATTATCTACATACTCCATCCATATTCATCCCGGTTTTTATATTGTTTAAATACTTTGTATTTTTCGAAAACTGTAACCAGCAATTCTCTCTATTCCTGATGGTAAATTAATACCTGACAAGTCCTTACAATTATTAAATGCTCCGTATCCAATTTCAGTTATACTTTCAGGCAATTTAACCTCCTCTACTCTGGACCCCGCAAATGAATTTTCTCCTATTTTTTTCAATCCTTCTTTAATATCTATCTTTTTCAATGCCTCACAATTCTCAAAGCAGTTGTCTCCAATTTCAATTATTCCTTCAGGCAGTTTAATCTCTTTCAATCTATAATTGTTTATAAATGCGGCATTTGCAATTATCTTTGTTGAATCTTTAACTTCAACTGTATCATTTGAACCTTTATTATATAAAGAACTTTTCCAAGGTATAGAGATCCGTACTCGTCAGCTACACTGTTTTCAAAGACTTCAGTGCCATCAAATACATTCCCTCCTACACTTTCAATCCCTTCAGGCATATTCACTGTAGATAAGCTGTTGCAATTAAAAAAGGCAGCACTCCCAATCTTTTTTAAGCTGTCCGGTAAATATATACTTTTTAGACTTATGCAATTATTAAATGCTATCTCTTCTATTTCAGTTGTATTATTTGATAATTGTAAGTTCTCTAAAAGTACATTCTGCAAAAGTACCTTTCTCTGTATTTTGACTCCACTTGGAAGTCTAACATCAGTCAATGATTTGCAATTTGAAAATGCATCATTTCTTATTTCAATTTTTCAGGTAATTTAATATCCTTTAAAATTTTTGGCAATCATAAAAAGCTCCCATTCTAATCTCTTTAATGCTGTCGGTAATGTAACTCTCTCAATTTTCGTACAGTATGCAAAAAGCAAAAATTCAATCTCAGTTACATTATCGGTACTTACAGTTTTTAAATCTTCTTTTTCAATAATTCCCTTTTATACCTATAAAACATCGTCTTTAATTATTATCCTACACTTTCAGAATTTGATAATATAGCATAAAGAGATAAAGGCAAGTAAAAATATTATAAATATATATTTATATAAAATTTTAGCCATATAATATACTCTATAATATAAATACTTATTCAGAAATTTTTCATCTATATGTTAAAAAAATTTCTTCTATATTATCCTAATCGTTTGCATCTTTTGAAAAAGATATTCCCTGAGTTTTAAGCATATGATCAAGAACAAACTCTCTTAACATTTCATAAAATCTTTCATTAAGAGCATCTATATTCCTTGGAATATCCTTTGAGATATATCTCGTATCCCCCTTGTATTTTCAAAAATTTTCTTTTTATATAAAAATATGAGTTCCTTTCATAGTTTCTCCATAATTACTCTTTTTGTTTATATTCATCGTCTTTGCTTTAAACACATACACAAATATTTTTACGAAAATAATACTACCCTAATTATGCAAATTCTACTATTTTTCATTATGTTTTAATAACATATGTCATATATATTTTCTATAAATAACTATATATTATTGGTTTTTATAGAATAAAAAGCACAATAAAGTTTATATTTTTATTGTCCTCTAAACACTACCATACCTTTTCCACTCCATCTACTTTTCCAAGCATTTTTGCCTTTCCATTATTCAGATATTAAAGTTATTCGTATTTTCAGCTTTTACCCTAATATAAATATTTCATCAGTGAGTACGACATATACCCTCATTAAACAACTTAAACTATCAGGTTAAAAATTCTATATACTTATTGAATGGGTTTCTAACAACTTCACCGTTTTCATCCATTTACTAATATGAGGGTTGCTTCCATCCTTATTAAATCCTAACTATACGCAATGTAGTGCTTTCCTCTATTTTATATTGATATGAAAAACGTAATCATCACTGCAATATAGTCCCGGTGTACATGTATATTTGTTTGATTTTTCATCAGTATAAATTATATTGGTGATACCTGTATCTATATCTGTAATGAATAGCTTTGTTTTTATAGCTTTTCTTCCCCACTGTAAAATCCACTTGCTACACTATATAAATTTCTACTTACCTCATAATTTTCGACAAAATCCTCTGTTTTATTTTTGAGATGCCGACTATTTCATATTTAAAAAGTTTCTCCACCTTTCTCCTTCTCCTATCCTCAACTTTTTGCACGTAACATCGCCTGTGGATGAAATTTGAACTCTACTTCTTTTTTTCTCTTCTTCACTAAATCCTTCGCTTGTTATTCTTATTTTGTCTTTCTATAATTTTATCTCTATAAGTAATTTCTAATCGTTGGGTAAAATATATGTATCCATCTAATACCCTGTAATAATTTGGTTTAAATCATATAATTTTATACTAACCAGCTCATATCATCAACATTCCTATCATGTATCTCTTCTTTCCACCAACTTTTATCATTTCTTATTATGTAATCCATCTTCCAGTCCATAGCAGAATCAGGTTCTGTTCTCTTGCTTTACTAAAAATAACAATCAAGCGATTCCCATGGTGATGCTTTCACTATAGTATCTAACTCTTCCCAATCTTTTTGTTTTATATTTTACCTTATTCCAATTAAATATGTAATAACATGGTACATCTATTCCACATTTTCCATGAGGGTTTTTGGTTACCATTTATGCACATACTATAACTCATTAAATACCGTGCTGCTCAATTCCAGAATAGGTCTAGGTTCATAAAAACACTTTTGATGAGTGAAACTTTTCTTCCATCAATGCCTATTTCTCAAGCATACTGTTGCTAGAAAACAATGTATATACTTATCATCAGTATAAAATCTATCATCTTTTTTCTCACTGATAAAATCTCTATTATGTCTACTTTACCTTCTATATCATCATGTACTGCTCGCACTAATCTTACATAATCCTAGTTTATCTCTAAGAACACCGAAGACATCATTTTCAATTCTCATAATTCCTCCTATTTGTTTGCCAATCAGGCTACTTCTTTCACCTCTGTACCAACACTATTCATATACATAAGTCTACCTTTATACAAAAATATATACCTTCTTTTGTTTGTAGCAAACCTTTCCTATGCTCCTTGCAGTTACTTTTTCATTGTCGTGAAAAGAATATTTCTCTGATAATATTTGGATACTTATCTGCAGGAATATACATAAAATCAAATAATGACAGAGACAAAATATGCTATAGTAATTATACTTATACATATAATCCATTTCTTTTTCATATTGAAAAGCCTCCATTCCACCAGATTCTGTTGTTAATATAAATTGATGAAAATTTTTCAAAAATAATAAAAATTCTCATATATTTATTGAATGGGTTTCATAACAACTTCACCGTTTTTCATCCATTACTAATATAGAGTTTGCTTCCGTCGCGATTTATCCTTGTAATACATTGTTTTTCACCATAATCACCATACTCATATGTGAATATGTATTTATCTGTAGCAATATTTCAGATGAGTCATTCCAAGGAAAAACCTCTTCTTTTTATAAGACTTCCTTATTCAATCCGGTGTCAACATCTGTAGAATAAATATATAGATTTCTATATGCTTCTTTATCTGTATATTCATCCTCATTTATTACACTTATACATTGTGTCAACAATAAATCTGCTCAATCTCCGGTATATCAGGTCTTTTACTTACTCTTTCATAGTTTACATATAGTTTCATTAGAGCTGTTTTTATTTCATCTATATGATTCTAAATACCTTTTACATTAATTTGGTAGGTAAACTCTCTCTGTTATCATCGCTGTATTGTTCTTCCAAAGTCATCTCTTCAGCTTTCTTTTATATTCCTTGTCCAAGTCAAAGTGATTTTCTGATTTCCATAAAGATAAATATACCCGTCTCGCTTCATCTGAAAAATTCAAACAGATAATTCTACTACTCTGTAGTCATAGTATCCGGATCTTTCCCATTTACTTGTTCATACATTCCTCCTTCTTGCCTTTATCAACTTCTTTTTGCCGAAATCATCATATTCTGTAACATCTTCTCTATTATATGGTCCCGATTTCCTCCGATTCTAAATAGTATCTCGAAAACTTCACCTCATGTGTAAGATATTTTATCTTAGTTGCATCATACTTATAATACTGTGGAACACTAAGTAACATCTGATTATCTTCTCCTTTGAAAACATAATCATCAAACATTGTATTTTGTAGCAAATCTAATTGCATCTTTTACGATTAGCAATTCTATTTCCATTAAAATCGTATTTCCTTAATCCATGTTTGTTTAATGTATATATACTATCCTTCCATATAAAGTTTTTCCTGTATCACATCAAGTTTTACTATATTCCCATATGGACTGCCTTATAGATAAACGAAATATCATCGCATTCTCCAACAGTATTATCTTTTGCTAAAATACCTACTATTTGATTTGGCATTTTGCGATTTCATTTACATTTTCATCGGGACTTTCCATATACATGAGTCGGTCTTTGTATGGCAAAATATACACCATTTTTCTATCTGTTCTACCGAACCAGTTCTCTCCCTCCCTGTTTTGCCACTCCATTTCGCTGTCTTATTTTTCTGCAGTGCTTATCTGCTGGTATACATATCATCAAGTCCCACTGATGTATAATATGACAACAACTATACTATGGCAATAACTATCAGTAGAAATATATATAGTCTCATCAATATTTCTCCTGTTCTATTATTACTCTGATACTTAGAAAAATTTAGTCAAATATTATATTGTTATTTTACATAATAAGTGCAATGCATATACTAAATTGCTTTTAGTATCTCTTCGTTCTGCATATTCTAACGGTTTTCATAACCACCTCACCATTCCCATCAATTACTAAAATGGGATTAACTTCCGTCTTTATTAACTCTGCTATACATAAATTATCAAATTATCAATGCATCCATAAATAAATATATATTTATCTGTTACAAACATTTTTATTTTCTGTTTATCTGCATACAATCCCTTCATAGTATAAATTTCTTTTGATAAATTTGTTTCAGTATCAATACAATATATGTAAATTATTATATTCTTTATTATCTTTTATATAATCTTCAATACTTGTAAAGTGTACTTTTCCCATTCATAACAATAATATCATTGATATAACCTTTTACTTACTAAAGGGTACATCTACTTCACAGTTAATAAAATCTCTGTCCAATATATATATCTTCGACCTTAACTCTACATATGGGATATTCTTCTATCTCATATTTTATTTTTGTCTATCCTCATTCTTTATATTCTCATACATATCCTGCTCAAACTTATCTTTATAATTTTTATCTCTGTAAAGTTAGTCTGCCGTCCTAGAAAATAAATGTATCCATCTGAAATTTCCGAAAAATTACGTCCCGATAATTCTATACTTTGAGTTCATAGTATCCAGATTTTTCAACTCTATTCCCATTTATTTCCTTTGTCGTGCCTTTTTATCAATTTTTGCATTAAATCATATGGTATAACTTCTCCTTCTAAATAAGAATCCCATTCTTCAGGGTTCTAAATAGTATTTTGAAAAAGTTTGCTCATACTTGCTATTTTTATTTTGCATCAAATAGATAATAGTTGGGGACAGTGATATTGGCTTTATGATCATATCCGTATATAATCATCAAATATAGTATAATTCCTTACAAAACTATTGTAATATATAAAGTCATTTTTAAAAATCCTTCTCCCTTTCAAGTCGTATTTTTCAGCAACTCCATTTTAATGTATATATATATCTCCTTCAAAGTATATATTACCTTGGTTACTGATGATTTTTCTAACATCCCTCTTGAGTTATTTTATATGCGTAATCATTATAATTATACATATCATTGTCTCTTAGCTTTGCAGATATCTCGATATCTACATATTTCTCTCTACCTGCATCTTCATTTCCTATCATCAATTTGTTTTTATAAACAAAAATATGTACCATCTTCCATTTGAACAACTTTTTAATCCTTTTCCGGTTTCATCTGCATCATTATCCGCTATCTTTTCTTTTTGCTAATGCTTATCTGCGGATACATACATAAAAATCAAATCTAGGCAATACAAAAATATCAATACTGTTATAAAATAATAATGAAAATACGGTGAAGAATACTGCACATAGCATCCCTCATTTGATATAATCTCCTTTTTCATAGCATCATACAATTTCTTCAAATAACTGATCAAAATACGCTGTTGTCTTCATTTATAGCAATCTTAGTATCACCTCTATCTATCTCTACTAAGTATGGTTGTCTCAGTCAATTCTAAATTTATATAATGTCATTAACATACCAACCCCTGTAATAGTCTTATCTGTCTTTATTCCCAGTACTGTCATGTCTGATTCCATTTTTCTCATATCTTCGATTTTTAGCTCTTTCCTTAAATAAATGATTTCATGCACTATATAAACTACCTTGTACTGCTGTCAAAATATAAACAAGTTTTTAGTGTAATGCTTCCATACCAATAATATTATCTACCTCAAGAGTTGTCTTTAAACAAATCCATTATTCCAATACATCATTTTCTTCTCAAAATCTTCTCTTCTCCATTTCCATAATCATATACAATCTTTGCTCGAGTTGACTTGTTCCGTCATAACCAATTATATCCAGCTTTGCCCATATTTGGTTCTTCCCATCAGGAACCTCAGTAATCATATATTCATATAAATTCATCTATATTTTTCACTTCAATAAATTCTTCCATTTTCTCATTCTCAGTTGTTGTTACATATTTTTCATCATAATCCCATAACCTATATGATGTCATATTATCATTAAAGTTATTTATTCTTTCCTGTGTGTATTCTCCTTCTATAAAACGATAACTTCCAAATTTATCCGTTTTTCCCGGTAATATATTCTTCCTCCTCTGTCATCTATATGTTTCATATCATTATCATCTTCTATTATAAATACCTCACCTTTATGATTTGTAAATTCTAATTTTGCATACACAAATTTCTGAAAGTCTATACCTCAAAAACCATCACTCCTAAAAATTATAAGCCTTTTGTTCTCTATCAAATCTTACTTGTTCAATATGTGCTTTTTAATTTCTGCGCTCCCAATATCAAAATACCTGCAAAAATAAAAATAAATATATACATATTATATTTCTTAATTTTCTTTTGCCTCACTACTCATTTTATTCTCATTTATCGCTACCCACAAAAGCTCCTTTTTCTTGCCTAATACTTCATATATTGTCAGAAAGCTATATCAATATTATCCCAATCCATGATATTTCTCTCTTCATCAAAATAATCAACAATCTTTCTTCCTCTATATAAAATTCGACTGCGGTACTTTCATAATCATCTTTTGTTACATTAATATATCCTTTATCTCCATTCTCCGTTTTAAAATATATTAAGTGTTGCATATCTGTTTCGTATAAATGAAGCACCTCTCCTTTTCTGATATACAGTCGTTTTCATAACAGGCGGCTTTATCATTGTACTTATATGCTTTTAAGTTCTTTCACTAGTGTATGTTTGGAATCATTTATAACATAATTTCCTTCTGAAACAATATTCAAATCAAGATAATTAAATATATGCCCATTGTAGTTTGAAAACCTATGATATATTTTTCTATCTTCCACATATAAACCCAAGTCCTGATATGCATCTTTTTATATATCCGTCCACAGTTGACAGTGTATTATAGGTCTTTATTCAATCTGTAGAATTCACTTATTCGTGTATCATTATCATAATGAATTGCTACATTCAATACAATAATTCCCATGGTTATCACCTATAATTGCACTTTTTACTCCTTCTTCACTGTAGCCTATTGCATTTTTGATTATTTACCTCCACCCATGTACAGCCATCTTCATCAATAAATACTTTTACTGAATCCGTCTCACCATCATTATCAATATCAATTTTTGTATTTCTTATTATATTCTATAAAATTTATAGCATATTCAACTTTATTTGCATCAGTTCCTTTTTAAAAATACTACAACCGTTTAATATAAGTAAAAATATGCTTACAGATATAAATCAGTTTTTATTCATAAACACTTCCTCACTATAATACTCTTTTTATTCCTGTTTCCAAAGCCGGTCGTCACAATCTTTATTCAACTTTTATTGACATTGTTATTTCAAAAGCTACCTATATAATGGCGGGATCATGATATATTTAGCACTTTTTCTCCCAAAGTTCCTCAAAACACTAAAAATCCATTGTTCATAATCATTTTCTTTATGAAAACTTCTTTAAAAACTCTTCGCTTCTTTCAAAAAATAACTAATTTTGCATGACTTTCAATATACGCATGATCACCTTACCCCCATAAAACCTGAAAAGCTCTCATTATGACCAATCTTTGTACTTGTCCTTAAATAATTCAAATAAAATAATCACATTCTCTGATATCTCTTTACTCCTCCATTACCATAATCATATATAAACTTTCCGGGTCGACCTGTTCTGTCATGTCCAACTATATCATCAGGAAATTTCACTGTACTCTATCTCCAACTTCAGGCATACAATACCAGCTACCTCCTTCAGGTGAAAAATATACTGTAGCGTAGTTTGGAACGCCTTATCATCAAATTGTTTTTCATCATCATCAATACTCACTTTTTACAAGTTCATTTTCAACTTGCACACCTTTTAAATAATGCCGCACCCTATAAGTTTTTTCATTCTGATACGCCTTAGTCTTTACATCACTTTCTTTCATTAATATGTACTCATTAATCACTTCTCTATGTTTCCAGTCTACTGACTCTTGCTACAACAGCCTGTGTTTCGCTCAAAAATGTTAATCTTTCACCTATTTCATAATGTTCTCTTAAAGCAACCCTATAATATACTTTTAGCATGAATTAGAAAAGAACTCATCCCACTGTCAACTCCAAGTTCGTAATATTCCGACCTCAACAGCTTTTCCTGTCTACATGGAAGTCCTATCAAAAACTTAACACCCTCTACACTATAGTCAGGGTATATAACTGTATTTGCTGAGCCAACCTTTTCAGATACTCCCAATCAATTTCTTTTATACTGACGACATAAAGCCCCTGAGTTCTCTTATCATCACCTGAAGTCATTATAATGCACTGCTATTATAACTTTCTATGATAATATCAATAATATCTCGCTAGCTAACTCCTACATTTTGAAATGTTCTTATATGCTCTTTTCCATCCACAGTATACTTTTGTGTCATCAATCCCAGAGTCATATAGTGAACACCTCCGTTGACTTTTTATATTGCATGAAGTAACAATATAATTTCTAATCTCTGTTAAAGCTTTCAATATAATCAGAGATTATCTTTTATATTTTTCTTTTTCGATGTCATTAAATCGCTCTCTTTAAAACTCTCATTTTCCCTCATACCAGCTTTTTCTTATAAAATAATTATATTCCGGACTGTTTTTAGTATACATCTTCCCATGCCTGACTATATCTCTTCTACGAGCCATACATACCGCCAACTTGGAAAGTTTTTTCAGCTTTTCTAAATTTGATTGGCTGCTGATAATATCCGTATCACTTCCCATAAAAATCTCATCATTATCATCTGTACTTATGTACATACTGATTCTATTACCTTTTGAATCATAGCCATATTTTTCTATAAATTCTTTATACTCAGGTAGTGAACTATATTCCGGATCAAAAACACCTTCATTTCATTTCCCAAATCATAGTATGCCAAATCATTAAGCCATTGAGAAACTTTAGATATTCTCCATTTATTGTCCTCACACAGTTCCAAATACACCTCACCGTCACTGATTTCCGGCATATCCTCAGCCAATATTACCTTTTTACAAATTGAATTTGAATACATATACTCTGCTTCTACTCTTTTCACTAAACTCACCATCTGTATAAATTTTATAGTATAAGCAGCTACTTAAACTGCTCATTGATGTTCTTGACTGTGTACATCTCCCTCTATAAAACCTTATATCATACATTTCACACAGATAATCATAAGCTGCATCTTTAATATAATCTCTGTGGTATTTATATAGTTTTCTTCATCCTCCTTATTTTTAAAGTAATAATCATTATATCCATCCGACTCTCTGCAAGATATCTCATCACCAATCTTTTCTCCTGAATCCATAAAAATCAGCAATCTCTTTAATAATCTCTATAGCTCTTTCATCAGTCATTTCAAGTTGATTATCTTTATTTTTCAATGGTAACGGTTTTAACATTGAATAACAGAAAGTAATATAAAACTTATGCTAATTACATAATAATTTATGTTTCATACTCTTTTCTCCTAAAAACTCTTCCAAATGTGACTTTTATAATCTCTAAATTATGCCTTTCAATATCACTTAAATCATCCTCACTGAATTCTTTATTCTCTTTATACCAGCTCAATCCATTGAAATAATTATATTCTATAGAATATTTCGGATACATTTTTCCCATGCCTGGCATATATCTCTTCATAAGCAATATAGGTTGCAAGTTTGAAAAGATGTTCCAATATATAACTGTCGTCTAAATTCTCCAACACATCAAAACTGCTGCTCGCCAAGATCGCGTCCTTTAAAGAATATCTTAACATCTGCATAGATATTCTATTTCCATTTTGTCATGCCCATAATCCCCTAATAAAAGTATCATAATCCTCTTTTTACATTATTTTTGACTGTCAAAAATTCATCTATATATTCTTCCAATTCATAGAAACACTAAATCATCATGCCATTGAGATATCTTTAGAAATTCTCCATTTATTGTCATCATAAAAAGGTGAGAAATATCTGACCCTTATCTGTATCCGGCATCCCGTCTCCAAGACTGCTGTCTTTTATTAAAAACAGCTTCAATACATATTTCATTATTTCTTCTCGACAGAATATTGTAATCTTCTTCAGCTTCCAATTTATACCTGATGGTTCCACCGTCAAATCCTGTTTTCGCCTTTCCCATGCCGGGAATTAAACCTTGTGATTTTATACATTGCAGTCAAAATAATTATAAGCACTATCTTTTATATAATTTTCTATGATAGATTTCTAATTTATCTTCATCTTCTTTGTTCTTAAAATAGGCAAAGTTTTCCCCATTAATACCTTCGACAGCTTCACCCGTTTCTATACCTGTATCCATAAAAGATACTATTTCTTTTACAAGCTTTATTGCATCTTCATCTGAAAGATTTTTCTACACTATAATTATAATCAATAGAATTTTTTTCTGTTTTTGGAATATGTATTTATCCCGCATCCATAAACAAAACACATCAGCAAAAGTATTATTGTGATATATGTATTTTTATCTATCACTTTCCCTCCTCTCAATAACAGTCTATTCTGGTTCATAAATAGAATATCTTCAACTTTTTCTTGTTATGACTTCATCAATTCTCCCATAAACTCTTGGTTTTTCAAGATTTTCTTTTTATATAAAAATATGGCAAGTTTCCTTTCATAGTTTCTCCATAATTACTCTTTTGTTTATATTCATGTCGTCTTTCAACACATACACAAATATTTTTACGAAAAATAATACTACTCTAATTATAACAAATTCTGCACTATTTTTCATTATATTTTTAATAATACATGTCATATAGATTTTCTATAAGCAACACATTAGTATTAGTTTTTATACAATAAAAGCACAATAAAAAAACCTCCAAGTCCCCAGTTCAACACAAAAACTATACTTGGAGGAGGTGTCCATATGAATATAGTACATACATAGTATCAATTTCCAACTATATGTTCAGTATGGTAATTATAATTTATAAATTCATGATAATCATTTCCATCTTTAAAGGTATCATTCCAATAAAACACATCACCATAATTCCTATGTGTTTTTATACCCATAATAAAGTCCCTCTCAATGATTAACTATTTTTATGTTTTTGAAATATCAAATGATATAACTTTGGTCTTTTTACATAGCCATAATATATTTCATTTTATTCTAACTATGCCATAGTTCATATCTGTTCCATTCTTTATGTCAGCAACTATCATATATTTCTCCATATATGTCTTCTATGTAATCAAATATTGGTTTTAATACTTCCTCTCCCTCTAAATTTAAAAGACCGTACTTTCTAATCTTCATACTTGAATCTGAATAAATGTAGCCAATCATTGCTGAATGTTCTTTATAATATTTTCGCTTTTGAAACAAAAAAACAAGGAATTACCTCGAAAAATATTTTCTCCATTCTTCCTATAACAGATACTAAATCTTTTTGTTACAAAGGCTTTTCCCATCATGAAATTCACCAATAATTAAAGAAACTCACTTATAGCACTGTATGAGTAAAAAGGAATCACAATGTCTCCATGTAGTATCTATGTAGGCCCATGCAATATAACCGTCATCCAAATAATTATTAATTGCAACAGCAGCAAGACCTTCACTAAAATTATGTGCATCATCATATTTGCATCTCTATGACCTCTTTACCATTTTTGTCTATATAGCTACATTTATCTTGCCTTTTTACAGCGGCAAAAACCTTCATATAAATCACTAATTTCATCATAAAAAAAGTATTTGTTACTACAATTCCTTTCTTGTTTATAAAAGTCCATTTATCCCCTGCCTAACAGCTGCCAAACCTTCATGAAAATTCATTACTTCGTCATATTGAAAGTCTATTACTACATTTTTCATTTATATCTATAAACCCCCACTTATTATCCTTATCCATAACCGCAGCATAATTTTCATAAAAATAAATGTACATCATAAAAATTAAAATCAATAACCTGATTGAAGTTTCTTTATCTATGAATCCCCATAAACCCTTAAATTTAACTGCTGATAAACCATCTTTAAAAGAATATATGTTTTCATAAGTTTTATCCGATAACTTGTTGCCTGATTTTGTCAACATAGAAAAAGAAGAATTTTTATTTTGCAATAAATACATTTTTCTCTATCAAAATCAATATCATCAAAAAGCGGATACTCATAGATATCTTTGGTACTTGCATCAATAATACAAACTTCTCCACTGTTCTTATAAAATTTAAATAAGTTTCCCTCTAAAAAAACTTATATCTTTATATAAACTTGGTTTGATTACCCACTCCCCATTGAGTATTTGTTTTATTAATCAAATTTGATACCATAGTACTAGAAAATATTAGAAACAAAAGCAAATATTAAAAGTGAGATTTTTCTATTTAGTAAATATTTGTGCCTCTCCTTCCCTTCTGTCCTTATAATCATATTTAATATTACCCCCTTTGCTATTTATAAATAACTCTTTCATCTACGACAGCCTTTACTCCCCCTTCATCATATATATTCTTAAGTTCTTTCAGTCTTGTATCACACTCACTGTCATCCTTTGCATAATAACCTGCCACCGCCCAAATATCTTTTACATCACAATCTGTCGGTATATCCACCAAATATTTAATCTCATCTATACTGTTATATCCGGTCTCGTCCTTATTATATCTCTTGCCTTTCCATATGATTTGGTTTGCATTTGCGTTTTTGCTTGTACTACACTCTCATAGAATCCTGTCAACACATTGACTACGCATACAATAAGTATAAACCTAAGCAACCAATATATACGCTTTTTATACTCTAATTTCATCTATGTCTCTCCTAACCGTAAAAAAACTAGTCTATAAAAACTATTGTCTCGGACATTCGTTCTTCACACTCTTATCTGCGTTCAGATGATATAACTGTACCCTTCTAAGCTTATTAAAATCCCTTACTTTATTTAGATTATCAAGGACATGTTCCTCATCATACATACCGATATCTTCCTCATTATCGCCCATATATGTCAAGATAATTGTCTCAACATTCTTAAAATATTCAAGGTCACTTACATCCTTAACATGGTAATCCTTAAAATTGATTGATAAGAAGTTCATATTCTTTAAATCCTTTTTCCAAATGATACCCTTGATAGGCTTCTCTTTTTATGTGCCAGAGACATACGATTTTTACCCATAGTATCTCTTACAGCTCTGAGAAACTCCCTCATCCTTAAAAAGCTATTCTGCTTACCACAATCATGCATATTATTGTAAATATTCCCAAGTAAAAATGATAATGTATAATTCATTTTCCATATTTTCTTTCCGTTAAACTTCTCTTGCAGACTTACCATATTATTTTTAAATGCTTCTACTATTTTTCTACATACTTATTTACTACTGTAGCCTCATAATATATGTAGTTATCTAATTTATCAGAGTCATGTATATACCTTGCAATCTCAACTATCGAGGTACATCCTGTAAGCAAACATACTATTAAACAAACTATAATAATTTTAATTCTCCTTCCTGTTTAAAAATCACGTACATTTCAGTTATTATTATATATTTATTTTTATAAATATTTTTTGCAATATTTCAATATTTTTTTATATATTAAAAGAACCCCATGCCTTTTTCACATAGTGGCTCTAAATAATAGTATTACTTTTTCACTTTCTGTAGTCATAACATCATCTGGGTCTACATAGTCTGCCCAAAACGGATTGTCTACCCAAAGATAATATCCTCTGTTGCTGTCATCCATAGTGATCTGCCAAATCTCAGGTGAAAACATCATAAAGCTGATACCTATCTCATCCGTATCCTCATCATCCTTGGCAACAACCTGAAGGTACATAAAATCTATATTACCATAATTTTAATTCTCATTAATTCCTATTACCTCCTTCCCATTTCATTACGGCATTGCGAAACTTTACTTTTTTATATCATCCATCCTCAGATTATCACTACTTTCAAGAATAATATATGACCCTCCTGCATCTATCGGAACACTTATAATTAACCCTATCTTATTATCTGTAAAATAAAAATCATAATTATGAAGTTCATCACCAGATATCACATGATATTCCAAATAATGATCAAATAGTTCTCCCCATCCACTCTCATCTAAAGGAATATTTTTCATCAAGCACCCTTTACTACTGTAAAATTATCTTTTTAAATTTAACTCTCAATTTTTCTATGTCTATTACATCTTCCAATCCTATTACTTCACCCTTTATTAAATCTATATTTAAACAAAAGCAATCATAATTAGGTCTTCTCGCCTCTACTGTAGTAAAACCTTCATACTTAACACTGATATACTTATCATCATTATGAATAATTGTATAATTACTATTTGTTTTTAAGCTTATTATGTACATATGTATTATAATAAAGTCCCACTGATGTTAAAAATCAGTTTATTGATCCACTCCTGCTTTTCAATGTCCGACATATCAGAAATACTAGGATATTCTATATGCATCTCCATATTAGTAGTGTTTAAAATAAATTTATCTTTTTATTATCCTATATTTGGAAACACTATTAATAGCCTGTTCTTCTTTTTGATATATATGTATCTCTGTTTATATTGCCATTCTTACAAGATGTACTAACTATTATCACTAAAAATATCACAGTTATCTGTAGTAACCTACTCTTTAATCTTTTCACAGCACTTTTTATAAGCCTTTTTCCTTTCGTCTAAGGCATTATCTCCTCCATTTACAATTTTTTTGTTACTTCTTCAACAGAAAAATCTGGATTTTCATTTATCTTATTATTTATTTTTGAGTTTTACTCCAATACCATCCTGCAGATTCCCATGGATAATTGTTTGACACATAAACTACAACCTTGATTTAATATATCATCATCACCTATATATTTTTGCAAATTTATAATAGTCTCTTTCCATGTTAATTGTATATATCCTGCTCCTCTGTATTTAGCACCATCATTTTTCCTTAGCAGGACTTCCTGGAGCATTGTTTCCTTCTTTAAAATCTCTTGAGCTATAATATTCTTCAGGCGATGAATAATCCCTACCATACCTTTCCACTAAAATTTCTCCACAACCACTTTCAACACTACATTGAGCTAAAAAAATGTCGTATACTATTGATATTAGTAATATCATATTCTGTCATTGCTGAATTTAATTTAAGAATTATATTATCAGTAATCACTTTTCACTCAACCTATATCTATTAAATTTTTCTTTGTAATTATATTTTCTAATTTTCTCCACAGATGCCATCACTTTTTACATAGTATGATTTTCCTTCCCATTCAATCTCACCTCTGGTAACCATGGCATCCGTCTTTTCCAAGATAATAGCTATTTCCATTTGTTACTCTCATTTGAGATACAGCCAATTCCCCACTACTTCTTAAGTAATACCATTTTTACTTTGTTTTTATCCTGTATCCCATTCAGATTCTGCCATATTACCTGCTGCTATGGAAATAATGAATTTTTCCATCTACAGAACGCCAACCTGTTGACATATAACCACTACCGTCAAAAATAGTACCACTTTTCCATCATGTTATAAGCCTCATCATCTATTCCATAACTTTGAAAGTCAAATCTGTGTATGATGACATCTTTTTCCACGTCTTCATTTTCTTCAAAAACTCATAACTTGGGTTGGCATTTTTATAATCTGTTTTATAAGTCCGGTTGCCAGCCTTGTATCTTGGTCATTTCCATAAATTCCAAGATCTGTAAAAGTGAAGTTTACAGACATATCAAGACTTGTATAAATCTCATCAGGTCTTTTTCCTGAGAAATACTTAACCTCTACTATCTCGGGTAACATTGGACAAAGTTTTTCCGGTAACATGACACTTACTCTGTCATTAAAAAGCAGGGTTTTATTAAAATGAATTAACTCATTATTTATGTATAAACCCTCATCTATACTGCCGAAAGTATCCATTCTTTATATTTGAAGTGCCTTAACTATATGCTCATCATAATATTCCATAAGCTCTATTACCTCTTTTTAGTAAAATTTTAATTTCTTTGAATATTTATATTCTTATCTGCATTTATTTCACCATGTCAGTTTAATCTTTGCTTTTCTTCCTTGCTGACATTAATAATGAATCAGACGAACTGAATGTCATGTTTTACCGGATATATTCACCTTTTATTATCTGCTTTTAATTCCTCCTGTATCTTTTATATGTATTGTTTTCACCGTCTTTTGTAACTATACCCTTTATTTCATTGGAAAAAGCTGACTATTTTCACATTCTATAGCAAATACATTTTTACCCTCATCACTGTTTCCAAAGTATACTTTTACCTTTGCTCCGACTTCCGGCATGCAATGCATAACATTTCCGGTAACAGGCAGCCACTCAAGTTTATACTTTTCTTTTCCACCCCCTGCTCTCCATGAAAACTTTACAAATACATCCTCAGCTTTTTACATCTACATATACAATTATTGAACCAGCTCCACCGATTTCATTACGACTTCTCCTGTATAATCTACAACAAGCATCAGATTTTTGCCATCCTTATCAATTCTTGTTATACGATTAACTTTCATCCCCGATATATAACTATATTCATATAAGAAAACATAATTATCACTACAGTATAACCCTGGTCTGTATCTATCTTTATTACCTTTAATTCTACTATATATTAATGTAGTACTACTTGTATCCATATCTGTAATAAAAACTTTTATTTTTCTTCTTCCTCATACTTACTGAACCTTCCATTTGATGTAGTATATAAAAATTGTCATTTACTTCATAGTTTTCTATAAATCTTTAGAATATATAGGATACATTGGTGTATTAATGATTTCATATTTGGATTTGAGCCATCTTCTGCTTTTTCATATCTTCGACTTTACCCTAAGCATAACATATATACTAGTCACAAACTCTACTTTATCTATTTCTTCTGAACTTACACTCCTGTATCGTTAAACAATTTTTATCATATAATTCTTATCTCTGTAGCAAAAATCCATCGGCTGATAAAAATATATATACCCGTTTACAACTCTATAGTAGTCAGGATTTTTTAGATAATCCCTATGCTACTAAATCATACTCCTTCATATTTCTGTCTTTCATGCCATCCACTTTGCTTGCATTCGTTCTTATTTCCTCATTCAATTTTTGCCCATGTATCATAATGCTCTAATGCATTTGATGTATTGTTATGATCCCATCTTGAAGCATCTTTTATAGTAATGGAATGTATTCAGCCTTTTTGACTTATATTTTACTTTATTCTAGCCAAACAAATAATGATATGGAACATCTACACCCATGCCGGGATCATAACTTGAACCTATAATCATACGCATGCTATATTCATTAAAGTACAACACTGCCAAATCTCCTGCTCGTATTCGGTCATAATGAATCTTAGATGAATAAACCTTTTTTCCATTCATAGTATATTTTCACTAAGCATATCACCATTAAACAAGTATATATACTTACTATCAATGTAGTACTCTATCTACATTATCTTTTTATTAACAACTCTATTGCTTTTTCAATGCTTTTGAATAGCCTTGTTCTTTATTAGTATCTATCTGTAAAGTACAGATGGATCTTCCTTAACACAAAATATATCTGAATTACTTTTCATAATTCCCCCATATAGGCTGTACATCTGATTTCATGGTTTTCTGCGATGTTTCCTTCATTATCCATATGCCATTAATCTGCCTTCAGTATATCAGATATATACCATCTTCCACCTGACATACATTACCCATACTCTTTACAGTAATATTTTTATTATCTGTAAAAATCCTAATAACCGCCGGATATTTGTCAGCAGGGGATATACATAAATCACATAGCGAAAGTGCAAAATATCCTGCAATAATAAAAGCATAAACATATAATCCATTTCTTTTTCATATTGAAAGTCTCCATTCCATCCGATTCTGTTGACACTATAAATTATGATGAAAAATATTTTTAAAAATAAATAAAAATATCCATATATTTATTGAACAGGTTTCATAACAACTCACCGTTTTCATCCATTACTAATATAAGTTGCTTCCATCGCGATTTATCCTTGTAAGTGCATTGTTTTTCACCATAATCACCATACTCTATATGAATATATATTTATCTGTGGCAAATATTTCAGATGAATCATTCAGGAAAAACCTCTTCTTTTTATAAACTTCCTTGTTCAGATCATGTGTCAATATCTATAGAATAAATATATGATTTATATGCTTCTTTTATCTGTATATTCATCCTCATTTATTACATATACATTGTTTTTGTCAACAATAAATCTGCTCCAATCTCCCGATATATCCGAACTTTTCACTACTCTCTCATAGTTTACATAAGTTTCATTAGAGCTGTTTTTATTTCATCTATACTGATTCTAAATACCGCTTTTACATTAATTTGGTAGGGTGAACTTCTCTCTGTTATTATCTTCTTCTTCCAAAGTCATCTCTTCCGACTTTCTTTTATATTCCTTGTCGAGATAAGTGATTTTCTGGTTTCCATGAAAGATAAATATGTCTTCTACCTCATCCGAAAAATTCCAAACAGATAATTCTATACTCTGTGAGTCATAATTACTCCAAATCTTTCCATCTACTTGATCATCCATTCCCTCGGTTCTTACTTCTTTATCCACTTCTTTTGCCAAATCATCATATTCTATAACATTTTCTCTATTATATGAGTCCCATTCCTCCGGTTCTAAATAGTACCTGAAAAACTTTTAATCTCATGTAGAAGATACTTTATCTTATTTACATCAAGTCTGTAATATTGTGGAACACTAAGAGCTACACGTTCATTTTGATACCATTTATAAAAATGTAATCATCAAATATAGTATGACTTGTCGTAAAATCTAATGCCTCTTTATTGCTAAAAATCATCTTACTAAAATCATATTTTCTCTAATCCAAGTCTCGCATTTAATGTATATATATTTTCACCTTCCTATACATCTTGCCCGAATCATTGGCATTTTTACTATTTCTCCATTTAAATTCAACTTATAAATACTCGCAATATCATCACATTCACGCACAGTATTATCTTTGCTAAAACACCCACAATTTCACTTGGTATTTTTGCAGATTTCATTTATATTTCCATCAGAGTTTTTCCACTATACATACGTCTGCCTTTATATACAAAAATATACCGTTTTCTGCCTGCTCCACTTTACTGATTACTTTTTACACCGTTTTTTCCATCCTGATTTGCTATTTTTCCCGGTTGTATGTGTCTGATGAGATATCATGGAGTTGATTTTAGGCAATGTGTAAAATATTAAAAAGCAAACATAGGCAATACTATAGCAACCACTACCACCATGTAGATATTATTTTTCTCATAATTCTATTTCTCCAACGCTTGCATTACTACTTCT
>BNJU01003753.1_pt1 | contig 37752 bp, 45 predicted proteins | sample 8539281 | NCBI WGS metagenome assembly BNJU01 (sample SAMD00202456, study PRJDB9452) | human saliva metagenome | isolation source: human saliva | place: Japan
TCTGCTACTAAAAATGTATTAAAATATATTTAATACACTAGAATATTACTACTTCAACGAGTATATTTTCAATACTTTGTATCTACTCATAGTTCCTTGTACTCTCCATAGTCGTAAATTCCCGACTAGCCATCGGTACATATAGATATTTTAACTTTGCTATTTCGTAGCTTTCTCCTTTTCTTTTTATTTTTCAAAAATATCTATGCTATTACTTTATATATTTTTGCTTTTTCAAGATTTATACTTGCATTGTAATCTCTATCTGTTTCTAAACCATAATTACAGCACTTATAAATCCTATCATTAAGTTTTAAATCTTTTTTAATTTCTCCACAACAAGAACAAGTTTTTACTACTTGGATAGAATGTATCTACTAACCTTAGTTCTATATTTCTTTCCTTACATTTTATTTATAAGTTTAGTTCTTATCATAGAAATTCTGTTCTTGTATAGCTTTTTGAAAGATGTTTATTCTTCATCATATTAGATACTTTTAAATTTTCAATAGTAATGTATTTTAACTTGGCTCTTGTTATTTCATCTACTATTTTATTATTATAATCATCTCTAATACAATTTAGTCTATAAAATAATTTTTGTACTTTTCAACTTTTTCTTATTAAAAATTCTTACATTCTTTTAATTTTATCTTTTTAGATTTAGAATATTCTACACTTCTTGACATCTTTCTTTGTTCTCTCTTAAGTTTCTTCTTCAATTTTTAACTTTTTAGTTTTTATTTATATTTTTAAATACCTTACCATTAGAACATATAGCTGTATCTTTTATACCTAAATCTACTCCTAATCCTTCACTACTTGCATTAGTTGCTTTCACAGTATCTTCAACTTCCATAATAAGTGATAGAAAATATCTATCAGCTATTTTTAGTTATAGTACCACTTTTTAATAATTGCATTTTTGAGGTATATATCCATATTCTTTTACTCTTACAAAATTTTCAATGTAGGTATTTTTATTTTATGCCTATAAAACTCAAAATCAGTTTTATTATTCTTAACAAAATATACACCCTAGCTCATTCTTACCTTTTTTTCTTAAAAACAGGAAAAAGCACTTAAACCCTTAAAAAGTTTTAAAAGCCTTTTCTCCATAAATCATAGCTTGTTTTACTGATTTAGAAGATACATCTTTTTATCCATTTTTTTATCAGGATTATTAGGTAGATAGACATTGTTAATATACTTTAGAAAAATCATTAGCACTTACAAATTTATTACCTAGTTCATATTGTTCTTGATTATATTTAATATACTCATTATATATAAATCTTTCTGTTCCAATGGTCTGACAAACTTTTGTCTTCTGTTCATTTGTTAGTTTTAATTCTATCTTTAGTGCTTTATACATCTTTATCTTCCTTTATTTGCTTTTTATATTTTCTAAGTCCCATATATGCAACGAGAAAATATATGTATATTGGTTTATATCTTTTTCATATAAATATATTAACATACATCTAAATATTTACAATATGTTTTTATCAAGTGTTTTTCTCCTTTTCTACAAAATAAGGTGGTCTTTCTCCACTCCTTAGTAACTCTTACTTGATTAACTTATTATATCATATTTATTCTTATAAAAGCAATTTTTATTTTACAATAATATCACTATTTTTGTTTGTAAATAAGAGTTCCTATATATGCAGTTAAAGGAACAGAAATTAATATTCCTATACTTCCGCAAACAGATCTCATAATCTCCACTGCTATATCTTGGAAATTTAAAAGTCTAATAATTGGATATTCTCCTGCTTGTGCATACACAAAGTAAAAGTAAATACTGAGCTTGCAATGTGAGGCTAAGATTAAAGTATTAATCATAGTTCCTATATATCTGTACCTATATTTATAACAGACTTAAACATGGCTTTTTGAGACATATTTGGATCTGTTTCATGCAATTCATTTATAGATGAAGCTATAGAAACTGCCACGTCCATTACAGCTCCCAAACTTCCTATTATTACTCCTGCTGGTATTACTTCTTTTAGATTTATATTCTTTAAAAATACTTGCTGAGGCTAAAAGTTCAGGGTCTAGATAACCATTAAGACGCATTCTATATGTAAATATATACGAAAGTATCCCTGCTACTACTACTCCTCTATAACTCAAAAAGAGACACAAAAACTTTTATTCATACCCACAGTGTAATATATCGTCACTAAAGATGAGAATATAGCAGTTATAACAGCAAAAGTATGGGACTATATCCATTAAATACAGCTGGTATGAATATTTTTAGATAAAAGCCACAGTTACTATTAAGGCAAAAAGTGCTTTTTAAACCATTTTTCCTTGCAATCACAAGAACAAGTGCTACAAAAATTATTCCCATAATATAGATTTCCATTCTCTTATCTACATCAGAGATATAGTACTGCATTTGCATTCATCATTTCCATAGTCATCCAAAGTTTTGAAAACTACAACTCTATCTCCAACCTTAACATCTATATTATATTCTTTGGCTGTATATATAGGAAGTCTATTTCTACTAACTTCTCCCTTTATCACACCTTCTAAAAGTTTTACATTAAACTTTTTGTAATTTTTGCCACCCTCTTCATCTGGTTTCTCTTCAGATACTAGAGTTCGATAACTTTTCCAGATAAATACTCTTCGCTTAGTACTTCTGCAATGATAGAACTGAACTCAATAAAATATATATGAGTACAAAAACTTCTTCATAAATTTCACCTCTTATAATATATAAAAACAGTTCATTTGCTAGCTTCATTTCTTAACGCAATAAAAATCAGGAATTGCGCAATTTCGGCAGAGCACTTGCTGACAGTCAGCTTCAAACACGCCGACAATTACTCGGCTCATTCTGATTTTGTTTTTGTCTAGCCAGATGCAAAGTTCACTATTTTTATATTTTTCGACTCATTAATTAAATGATATAAAAATAGGGGATAAATTTTCTTATCCCCCTTATTATCATAGTACTATTTTCTGATACCTAATTTAGCTATTAAAAGCTCTGTATCCTTCAAGATCTTTTCTTAGTTAGGTAACGCAAGTAATCTTTTTCTTTGCCCAAATCCATTTTAAGTAGTCCTAATCTTGGGTGAGAAATCTTTCTTGTGCACTCTTAAGTGTTCTGTTAAGTGATTAATCAGTAAGTAGAGCTATTTGAACCTCAGTAGATCCAGTATCTGCTTCTGATTTTCCAAATTCTTTAATAATTTCTGCCTTTGTCTCATTTCATTCCTCCTAATATTTAATATCTAAGCTACAGTAATACATGAGCTAGTTGTAAAACCGAGCTTAAATTATGATTATTCTACAAAAATATTTAAATATGTCAATACTTTTAAAATATGTTCGTTTCTCATTATGGCTTCAAATTCATCTCCATAATAGTTTCTTTTTCAAGTAGTATTCTTGTAAATCTTCAATTTATCTATTTTCATTCAAAATACTTAATGCTTTTTGGTATCTTTCATTGATTATACTTCTAATTTCATCATCAATTTCTTTACCTGTTTTCTTCAGAATAATATTTACTGGAACATATCTCCTTCTCTTGTTCCATCTAGTAAAATAGGTCCATTCTCACTCATACCTAATTTTGTTACCATTTGTTGAGCCATTCCTATTTACGTAACTTGCATATCGTGCTTGCTCCAGAAGTTATATTATCCTTACCAAAAATAATTTCTTCAGCGTCTTCCTCCAGAATACCAGCAATTTCATCCATAAAATACTTCCTAGAGTATGCTAGTTTTGTTCTGCTGGAAGTGATAATGTATATCCTCCTGCTTGTCCTCTTGGAATCATAGTTATTTTGTGAACTTTATCTTCTCCACCTACAACAAAAGTTTACAATAGCATGTCCCCGATTCTATGATAAGCTACTATTTTATCAGTATCTGAAACAACTTTTGATCTTTTTTAGGATCCATTTGAGACTTTTTCAGATGCTTCTTTCTAAGTCAACCATAGTTATTTCAGTTCTTCTTCACTGCTCTTGCTGCTAGAGTAGCTCCTTCGATTTTAGTATATTAGCCAAGATCAGCTCCAGCCATTCAGCTGTTTTCTTAGCAATAATTTTTGAAGTCTACATCTGGAGCAAACTTTTTGTTTTTGGCATGGACTTTTAATATTTCTTCTCTACCCTTTATATCAGGCATATCAACAACAACCTGTCTATCAAATCTTCCAGGTCTTTTTAAAGCCTTATCTAAGTACATCCAGCTCTGTTTGTTGCTGCTAAAACTATTATAGTTTCATCAGTACTAAACCGTCCATTTCAACAAGAAGTTGGTTTCAAAGTTTGTTCCTCTTTCATCATTTCCTCCACCTTGTCCTGTCCTCTTTTTCTACCAACAGCATCTATTTCATCTATAATACTATACAAGGGCATCTCGCTTTTATTAAATAAATCTCTAACTCTTGAGCTCAACTCCAACGAACATTTCACGAACTCAGATCACGACATACTGAAAGAAAGGAACTTTTAGCTTCTCCAGCTACTGCCTTTACGCAAGTAAAGTTTACCTGTTCCTGGTTCTCCTAAAAGAGAAGAACTCCTTTAGGAATTTTTGCTCCAATTTTTCTTAAATTTTTCGGTTCTTTTTAAAAATCAACAACTTCTTTTAATTCTTGTTTCTTCATCAATACCAGCTTATCAAGCAAAAGTTACATCAGAAATATCTTCTCCATTTTCTTTTTGCCTTAGATTTTACCCATATTAGAATATTTGTGGTATCCACCACCACTACCATTCTATTCATCACTTGAATACTAGTGGTCCTATCATTATTACATAAGGTATTGAGAAAGAACTATACTAAGAAAAATAATGATGGTTGAGGTGGCTCTGTAGATTGTATAAGAGCACGCATTGTTTCTTTTGATAACAGCCACTAAGTTACTATCTTCACCTAGTCTGTTTGTTATAAGTCTGGCTTTAAGTCCTTGTACTCAGTTTTTACTATCAAAACCTAATTTTTGATTTTTAGACTAGTTTCGACTTATTATCAAGATATTTTTGTTTCATTTGCCTTGTAACCATAGACATAACCATCTTTTTCTTCAACTACACCCTATCTGCTTTTCAATATATATAAAATCTGAATAAGATATATCAACATAATCTGAGTTTGCTTTCTTCCATTATATTTTGGAGCAACAGCAAAGAGTTATAATAAAGACTAACATTAATACCTTTTTAAATTAAAGTTTACTTTTACATGCTTTTCCAACTACTCTTTTTCTTTCTTCTTCTCTTTTTGTTGTTATTATATCTCTTCCTTCTTTTCTTCTTGTTTATTTTCTTTTTATCTTCTTCTTTTTCAGAATTTTCTTGAGTTTTGGTTCTTCTTGTTTTGGCTACTTCTTCCTTTTTATCTTCCTTTTTTATCTTCTTTCTTCTCTTCTTGCTTTGCTTCTTGATTTATTTTATTTTCTTGATTTTCGGGGAAATTTGTGAGTCATTTTTAAATCTTCATCTTCAAACTGATTATCTTTCATTTCATTGCCTCCTCCACTGTGATTAAAAACTTGTCTAAGTTTCACTTGTATTTTTGTTTTCTTTGAATATATGCTTTTATCCCATATATCAAAATATATTGTTCTTATACAAAAATATAGAATTCTATCACTTACGTCTCTGAACTTTCTGATTAATAAAAACTTCTTTTAGCTTTTTAGAATGTTTCTCATCTAAAAATTCTATCTCCTTCCTATACCTAATCTCTATTATATCATTATTCATAGCATATAGTAAGTACATGATATCCTGTTTTCTCTTTAGTTTTTCCAGCGAAATTCTACCTTTATTTTTATACTTATCGAAAAATAAGTTTCACTTGGAATTTTTAATTGAAGGTCTCATTTAGATAAGAAAAAGGTTCTTCTTTCTTTTTCTTCTGTATATAGATAGTGATATTCTTTTACAATTCTAAAAGATTTAGTCAAATCTATGTATCATCACTTTTTATTAGACTGTTTTATCTCGTCTATTTTGTTTTCTATTTATTTTTATATATATTCAAAAATAGACTATATAAATTTTTCTATCAAAGAGATAAAAGTCTTTATTTTTCTAAGATTTAATCTATTTTTCATCTACATATTCATCTAAATCTAAAATATTATTTTCTCTTATTTCTTCAATTAAAGAAAAAGTTTATCTTTAAATTTGATGTTATATCTTTTTCAATAAAAATTAAATCAACCTTATACTATTTCTAGTAAATTCATTTTCAAAGTTCGTCTTGTCTATTTTATGTTGAATTTCATTTTATTCAAGTATTCAAGTATATCTTTTTATATATTTCTGAAATAGGTCTTATAATATTGTTATCTTTTACTTAATCCCTCTAACCTTGTAAAGATGTTCCTCTTACTAATCTAAATAGAAAAGTCTCTATTTGAGTCATCTGTTTATGAGCTGTTGCTATCTTATTTAGCTCCAACTTTCTTCATACTTCGAGATTATCTCTTTCTTCTCTACCAACCTCTTCAAGGAGTTTTTCCTGTTTTCTTAGCAATTTCTTTGACTGGAATTCTTTTTACAAAAATTTCTAAGTTGTTTTCTCTTAGCATAGTCATAAGAAAAATTTTCATCTGCATCATGCATCTTCACTCTTAAAAGATGAGTGTCTGCACTAAATAGATTTTAAACTTAAAAAATCTTGCTAATTCTTCTCATTTCCACTAAAAACGAGTCAGTGTCATCTGAAGAAAACCTACTACTATAGTATCGTTGTTTTCAATTAGATTTATATTTCTTCATTAAGTTTTAATATTTCTCTAAATAATTCCAGCCCCTCTTCATCCTATTTGATTTTCAAAAATAAGTTATTTATTATATTTGAAAATCTAAAGTGTTCTTATAAGTTTTACTAAAAAGTGTCTCCTCCACCTTTTGTAACAAAAGAATAAGAGTCAGTATCAGCTGGATATAAGCCGCATCTACAGAGCTTACAGTTGGGTTACAGATAGTGGGTGGTAGCCTTATTTTCTATGTGTTATATGGAGATTCACTTCTAAATCCTTGTAATATATTCTTTTTCTTTTTCATAATTAAATACAAAGTTTACAGTTGAGTCTGCTGATAAAGTCATATTCTTAGCTATTCTATTATAGAAAAACTGAAGTAGTAGGGTTTTTCACTATCTAAGGCTTCTCTTTCAAGTATAGAAGCCATTATTAATTTTTGATAAAATTCTTCTTTATCAGTATATTTTTCAACAGGAATCTCTTTTAAAAATTCCTTTAAGAATATATTCAGTACTGACTTTTTCATCATAAGATTCTGGTATAAAGTATGTTTCTGGATATAGTATCCTTCAAAATTTCCTAGGAGTTGGATAAAGGAAATCTATTTCTTTGAATGCTTTGATATAATTTTCTCTAGTTCCTTTTCCATTAGCAACTAATTTATCTATAACATTTTTACTGCTTACTTTCTATAATAGTAAACTTTAAATACCTTAGATTTACCACTTTCAGAGATAGAATATAAAGCTCTACTATATTGTATTTTCTCTTAATTCATAGCTACCTTTGCCTTATATTTTCTACCACTGTTTCTAAAACTTTAAATAAAGTTTAAAAATGGATTATTGAACACAGGTAAAGTTGATAAAAGATTCCTTTAATGGTTTGTCATGTCTATTTTCTAAAACTAAATTATATTTATCTTTTTGCTAAGTTGGTAAGCTAGGTTGTACCTGCTAAAATTATAATTACTATTGATACTATAGCTAGTAATTTTTCATTTAAACCTCCTACTTCTTAGAGTATTTTTCTCTTTAATTCAGTTCCTTCGTCTAAGTATTAGACATCATAATTAGTCATATTTTCATAACTATGATTGATTTATATTTGACATATAAATCTCTATTATTAATATCATCTGTTGGCTTATCTCTCAGTAAGTTTTAGCTCTAAAAGAGTTTATAACACTTCTTCTCATTGCTGACAGATAATCTTCTTTATCTATCTTTTCCAATCTACACATTTTCCCAAAGTCTTTTAATTAACAAGAAATCAAGCCATATTCTGATGACTCTGCCATTTCCTTCATAGAAAAGGATGCATCATATTCATCTCAACATATTTTTCAATTATGTCTTCAAAGTATCTTCTTTCATATTAGATACAGTTCTTAGTTATCACTCTAAATACATGCGTGCCCTACAGAATAAAATTATCTCCTTTTCTGATATCATGTTTTCTTACTAGACCTGCTGTTTCAAAAGCAATCTTGAAAAAGATACTTATGGATAGCTTGTAAACTCTTAAAAGTTCCTAAGTCAACTTTTGATAAATATACCTTTTTCAAATAAATCTTTGGCTCTGCTTAAATACTACTACTCTTTTCATCTACCAATCTTTTTAAAATTGTTTTATCTGTTTCAGTAAATTGTATTTATTCATATCTCAATCTAAATTATTTCTTAGATTTTGCTTTTTCTATCAATGGTTTTACCCTTCTAATTTCAGCAAAAGGCTTCAACTATTATCTCAGCTTCTTTAGATGGAACTAGAAACGAAAAGAGACATCATAGACTTCTGCATTTTTATATAGCTTTGTTTTACTTTCTAGCTTTTCTTAACAATGAAATCAACTAATTTTTGAGTCATTCCATCTTTTTCTACATAGCAATGAAAAGTCTTGTTTTTACCCATGTCTCTTCCATTTTAACTGGAGATATCATTGTAATTACTTTCATCTAAAAACTATCACTGTATGATTAATTTTAATAAAAGAGGCAACTATATTCTCTGCTTCTTCCATCTTTAATAAATCTTTAGCTAACTTTTTAAATTTATCATAGTCATTATCTATTAAAATTTGTCCTATCATCTATTATTCTAAACTTTTAGCTTGAATAACATCTTTTACATCAGGTAAACTTTCTTTTCTAATTTCTTTTTACTGCCTTTTTGTATTTGTAAAAGTCTTCTATATTCTTGAGGAGTACATAAAAGCTATAGCAGCCTTCTTTTCCAGCACGACCTGTTCTTCCTATTCTATGAAGCATAACTTTCAACTGCAGGAACAGCATAGTTTATAACATGGCTTAGATCATTTATGTCTATTCCTCTTGCAGCAACATCAGTTGCTAACAAGAATATTTATTTTCTTAGTTTTAAATCTTTTTAAAGTTACTTCTCTGTAGTTTTGTCCTATCTCCATGTGAACCTTCAGCATCATAACCTCTATCGTTTTAATCTTCCTACTATTTCATTTACATCTGTTTTTAGTTCTAGAAAATTATTCCATAAATTCCTTTGATTAAGTCTATTATTCTACATAAAGCTTCAAATTTATCTCTTTCATTAACTTTCAAAATATATTTGTTCTGTTAAGTCTGTTGTTAGTTCTCTACTCTTTACTGCTAACACTTCATATTCTTTCATATGAGTTTTTGCAATTTTCATTATTTCTGGTGGCATAGTTGCAGAGAAAAATAACATTCTCTTATCATCATTTGTAAATGTTAAAATCTTTTCGATATCTTCAATAAATCCCATATTAAGCATCTCATCTAGCTTCATCTAAAACGAAATACTTTAATGAGTTTAGTTTAATAGCTTTTCTTTCAATTAAAGTCTATAACTCTTCCTGGGTAGCTTCCAACAACATCTACCCTAGTTTTTGATAAGTTTTTCTTTGTATGTCTATAGATTGTCCACCATGAGACAGGGATTACCTTCATTTTTACTTGTACTTTAAACTATTCATTTCCTCAGCTACTTGTAAAGCTAATTCTCTTGTTGGAGTTAAAACTAGCTTGTATATGATGCTGAAGTTTCAAAGTTTTCATTATAGGTAAAAGAAAAAGCAGCAGTTTTTCCTGTCAGTCTGTGCTTGTCCTATTATATCTTTATCATTTTTTAAAAGTGCTGGTATTGTTAATCTTTTGTATGAGGTGTGAGATTCATGTCCTTTTTGATAATACCTTTAATACCTTTTCACTAAGCCCCTAATTCCTAAATTCTTTTAATTTTTCTAATTGTTTCCATTATTCACTTCCTTTTATTCATTCTTTTAATTAGTATCACATAATGAAAATAACATATATATTTTGCTCAAAAACAAAAGAGAGAAACATTAGCTTCTCTCTTGTTATGACAGCAATCCATACTCTCCCAGGTAGCTTCCAGCTAAGGTACCATCAGCGTATATGGGCAACTTCTGGGTTCGGAATGTAACTGAGGTGTACCCCATAGCTATACTCACCAAGCATATATATTGTATCACATAAATCTTGTTATGTGCAAGTCTGAACACTGAAACTATATAGTAAAACAAACTTAGATTAAAACTTCGATAATTAGTATTGGTCAGCTAAATGCATTGCTGCACACACCCCAACCTATCAACCTCCTAGGCTCGAAGGTATCTTAAAGAATACTTATCTTGAAGTTAGTTTCCCCTTGAGATGCTTTCAGCGGTTATCTATTCAAACGTGACTACCCAGCTGTGCCACTGGCGTGACAACTGGTACATCAGAGGTTTGTCCATCCCGATCCTCTCGTACTAAGGACAGGTCTTCTCAATATTCTAACGCCTACACAGTGGATAGGGAATCGAACTGTCTCACGACGTTCTGAACCCAGCTCACGTACCGCTTTAATGGGCGAACAGCCCAACCCTTGGGGACCTTCTCCAGCCCCAGGATGCGATGAGCCGACATCGAGGTGCCAAACCCTACCGTCGATATGGACTCTCGGGTAGGATCAGCCTGTTATCCCCAGGGTAGCTTTTATCCGTTGAGCGACGACCCTTCCATTCGGAATCGCCGGATCACTATGTCCTGCTTTCGCATCTGCTCGACCCGTCAGTCTTGCAGTCAAGCTCTCTTATGCCATTGCACTCTATGGTTGATTTCCATCCAACCTGAGAGAACGCTTTGAACGCCTCCGTTACTCTTTCGGAGGCGACCGCCTCAGATCAAACTGCCCACCTAGCACTGTCTCCGTGGCTACAAACCACAGATTAGAATTTCAGCATTGAATGGTTGGTATTCCACCGATGACTCCGATACAGCTAGCGCCATATCATCACAGTCTCCCAACTATCCTATACATGCAATGCCAAAACCCAATACCAAGCTACGGTAAAAGCTCCATGGGGTCTTTCCGTCCTACTGTGGTAACCGGTATCTTCACCAGTAGTACAATTTCACCAGGCCTCCCGTCAAGACAGCGCTCAAATCATTACACCATTCGTGCGGGTCGGAACTTACCCGACAAGGAATTTCGCTACCTGAGGGTAGATTATAGTTACGGCCGCCGTTCACTGGGAGCTTCAATTCGAGACTCTCACTCCTCCTCTTAACCTTCCAGCACTGGGCGGGTGTCCGGCCCATATACATCGCCTTCCAGCTTAGCATAGACCTGTGTTTTTGTTAAACAGTTGCTTGAGCCTCTTCACTGCGACCCTCGAAGTGCTGTAACGCATGGATACTAACACCCAAGGGCTCCTCTTCTCCCCGAAGTTACGAGGTTATTTTGCAGAGTTCCTTAACGAAGTTAGCCTGTCCGCCTTAGATTTCTCATCCTGACCACCTGTGTCGGTTTTGCAGTACGGGCAGTCAAATATTAACGTTAGAAGCTTTTTCTTGGCAGCGTGGGATTTTGCATTCATCTTACGACTGTATATCATACCTCAGATATAACTCAATGGATTTACCTATCAAGTCATCCTACATACTTCTACGGACACTTCCGTTCGTCCGCCTTACATACCCTTCTGCGTCCCTCCATCACAATATATGACTGGCACAGAAATATTAATCTGTTTTCCATTCGCCTACGCATTATAGCCTGGGCTTAGGTCCCGGCTTACTCAGGGAAGACAAGCTTTACCCTGAAAACCTTGGTCTTCCGGCGAGGGGGATTCTCGCCCCCTTTCTCGCTACTTATTCCTGCATTCTCACTTCTGATACCTCCAGAGTCAGTTACCCTTCTCCTTCAACGGCCTACAGAACGCTCTCCTGCAATCCTTACGGATTCACAGCTTCGGTTTATAACTTAGCCCCGTTACATTGTCGGCGCAGAGACTCTCGACTAGTGAGCTATTACGCACTCTTTAAAAGGTATGGCTGCTTCTAAGCCAACCTCCTGAGTTGTTTGTGAATCTCCACCTCCTTTCCCACTTAGTTATAATTAGGGACTTTAGCTGGTGGTCTGGGTTGTTTCCCTTTCGACAATGGAAGTTAACTCCCATAGTCTCACTCCTGAGCTCTAAATTATGGTATTCGGAGTTTGATTGATTTCAGTAAGCAATACGCCCCCTAGATCATTCAGTGCTCTACCCCCATAATTGAACACTCAAGGCTGCACCTAGATGCATTTCGGAAGAACGAGCTATCTCCTGGTTCGATTGGCTTTTTCACCCTAAACCTACCTCATCCCCCAACTTTTTCAACGGCGGTGGGTTGGGGCCTCCACTGTGTCTTACCACAGCTTCATCCTGGACAGGTTTTAGATCACCAGGTTTCGCGTCTACGCCAAACGACTAAATCGCCCTATTAAGACTTGGTTTCCCTTCGGCTCCGTTATACTTAACCTCGCCGTTTAACGTAACTCGCAGGATCATTCTCCAAAAGGCACGCCATCACCATTACTGGCTCTGACCGCTTGTAAGCACACAATTTCAGGTTCTATTTCACTCCCCTCAGGGGTTCTTTTCACCTTTCCCTCACGGTACTATACGCTATCGGTTAGTAAGAGTAGTTTGCTTATGAGATATGAGTGCTCACAGATTCACACAGAATTCCTCGTGTTCCATGTTACTTGGGAGCAGAGTTATATGTGTAAGATTTACTTGTACAGGACTTTCACCTTCTACGGTTCGCCTTTCCAGACAATTCAATTCATCAATACACTATATTGAATATCTTACAGTTCTTCACTACTCTGTCCCTCAACCCCCTAAATACAACGGCTGTATCCTTGACATATTTAAGGTTTGAAAGCTTGACCCATTTCGCTCGCCGCTACTTTGGGTATCGTTTTTTTACTTTCTTTTCCTCGCGTTACTTAGATGTTTCAGTTCACGCGGTTCCCTCTTTCGTATTAAGACTCCATCTTAATAGATTGCTCCATTCGGAAATCCTAGACTCTTACGTTCGATTGCAACTTATCTGGGCTTATCGCAGCTTACCACGTCCTTCATCGGCTCTTACTACCTGAGGCATCCTTTGTGCCCTTAATTAGTTTTAACCTATTTTTTTGACAGCTAACTCTAGAAATTGTTAGAGTTAATTTTTTTCTTGTTTGTTCTACTATATAGTTTCCAATGTTCAGTGCAATGTTCTAAGAACATTACCAATAGAATAGAAAGACATATACTCCTTAGAAAAGGTGATCCATCCGCACGTTCCCGTACGGATACCTTGTTGACTTCACCCCAATCGCTAATCACACCCTCGGAGCATCCCTCCTTACGGTTAGGGCCTGCTACTTCAGGTGCAACCAACTCTCGTGGTGTGACGGGCGGTGTGTACAAGACCCGAGAACGTATTCACCGCGACATTGCTGATTCGCGATTACTAGCGATTCCAACTTCATGTACTCGAGTTGCAGGTACAATCCGAACTAAGAATAGTTTTTCTGAGATTAGCTCCACCTCGCGGCTTTGCGACTCTCTGTACTACCCATTGTAGCACGTGTGTAGCCCAGCATATAAGGGGCATGATGACTTGACGTCATCCCCACCTTCCTCCTACTCATCGTGAGGCAGTATCGCATGAGTCCCCAACAATGATGGTAACATACGAAAGGGGTTGCGCTCGTTGCGGGACTTAACCCAACATCTCACGACACGAGCTGACGACAGCCATGCACCACCTGTCTTTTAGGGTTTTCACCGAAGTGACACTGAAACATCTCTGTCTCATTCCTAAGATGTCAAACGCTGGTAAGGTTCCTCGCGTTGCGTCGAATTAAACCACATGCTCCACCGCTTGTGCGGGTACCCGTCAATTCCTTTGAGTTTCATACTTGCGTACGTACTCCCCAGGCGGATTACTTATCGCGTTAGCTTGGGCGCTGAGGTTCGACCCCCAACACCTAGTAATCATCGTTTACGGCGTGGACTACCAGGGTATCTAATCCTGTTTGCTACCCACGCTTTCGCGCTTTAGCGTCAGTATCTGTCCAGTAAGCTGGCTTCCCCATCAGCATTCCTACAAATATCTACGAATTTCACCTCTACGCTTGTAGTTCCGCTTACCTCTCAGTACTCTAGTCATGCGGTTTCCAACGCAATACAGAGTTGAGCCCTGCATTTTCACATCAGACTTACATAACCACCTAGACGCGCTTTACGCCCAATAAATCCGGATAACGCTTGTGACATACGTATTACCGCGGCTGCTGGCACGTATTTAGCCGTCACTTCTTCTGTTGGTACCGTCATTTTTTTCTTCCCAACTGAAAGCACTTTTACATTCGAAAAAAACGTCATCGTGCACACAGAATTGCTGGATCAGACTTTTGGTGCGTGTCCAATATTCCCCACTGCTGCCTCCCGTAGGGAGTAAGGTAGTGTCTCAGTCCCCTGTGGCGTTCACCCTCTCAGGCCGGCTACCCATCATCGCCTTGGTGAGCCGTTACCTCTCCAACTAGCTAATGGGACATAAAAGCTCTCTCACAGCGCATATAGCTTTCATAATCTTAGGATGCCCTAAAATCATAATATCAGGTATTAGCATTCGTTTCCAAATGTTGTCCCTAACTGTGAGGCAAGTTCTTTACGCGTTACTCACCCGTCCGCCACCCAAACCGAAGTTCAAGTAGACTTGCATGTGTTAAGCATTCTGTCAGCGTTCATCCTGAGCCAGGATCAAACTCTTCGTTCAATCTTTTTAATAGCTCAATTTTTGCTATTTTATTTAACACCAAATTTATGGTTGCTTTTTGTCTTTTTCTCTATTCTGTTGCTAATGTCCTTGTCTCATTGACATCAGTTATAATAACATTTAAAATAAAATTTGTCAACAAAAAAATTTTAAAATTTTTTTAAAATTTATTTTTTTAAATTTTTATTATATTTCAATAGAAAAAAATAAAAATTTTTCCTGTAAAAATTTCTTGATAAAAACTTTAAAATAAAAGAAAAAAACTCCTAAGTTTTTTTAGGAACTCAGGAGTTTTATTTAATTCATTTAAGATCTTATTTTTTTATTTTTTTATTTTTTTAAAAATTTTAAATCTTCTTCAAATCATTTTTATACATTCCATCCTAATCAATTCTTTTTTAATTCTAAAATTTCATTTTTAATTTTTCAATTTCTTGTAGATATTTTTTTACCTTCATCTTTTTGGAATTTTTATTTATTTCTTCTATTTCCTTTTCAGTATATAATAATAAGTTATTTACTTCTATATTCTTTAACACTTGGAAAGTATTTTTTTATATTACCTAAGTCTAAAATTTCTATTTTTTTGAACTATATTCTTTTTTATAGGAGCTAAATTCCCATTATGAGGAAAAAAATCTGATGAAAATAACCTATTATGTCTTTTTGAAATATATTGGCTATTAGATAATATACAATATTCTATTCATAATCTTTTTCTAACTCTCTTTTAAGATATTCTTTTATTTCTAGAATTTCTTTAAATGAATCTTCACCATTTGAAGATAATTCAATATTAACTTCTCCTTTATATTTTTAAAAATTTTCCTTTTTTCATCTTCAGCCAAATAAAATTTTTGTACCAATACTATTATTTTTACTATCTAAAAATAATGTAAATTTTTCATTAAAATCACCTATATTTCCATAATTTCTTCTAATTCACCAAGTATACTTTGTAACCAATTTTTCTTTTCCTTCTCTTTTTCAGTATATTCTCTTTTATTTTCTAAATCTAATAAATCCATTTTTATTTTTCATTATAAACTTATTTGTTTCTTTAGCTAGTTTTAAATCTATCTCTTCCATTTTTAGAAAAAAATCTTTTAATAATTTATCTATCTCTTTATCGTAATTATCAAATGCTTTTTATCTCAGCATTAAACATTTTGTATGCTTCAGTCAATACCTCTTTAGGATGGTAATAATATGTGTAAGAATATCCTCCTCCACCTCCTCCACCTTTATATTGAATTTTATTTTTCTAATATTTTTATTTAACATTATTATCTCCTTCCACCTTATATTTTATCTATATGATTTATTTAACATGTCATCTAATTTTGTTCTTTCAATTACAATATTTTTCTTCTAAAGTCATTGACAATATTTTTCAATAAGCCTTCCAATTCTTTATTATTTAAATTGACATCCATCTTTTCAAATTTTTCCTATATATGTTTTCATTAGATCATCAAATTCATTTTTATGGTATCTCTTATCTCTTTTTCAATATCACCTTTAATTTTTATATATTCTTGTTGTAATCTTCTAATAAAATTATCTAAATCTTTACTAACTTTTTGACTTGTCTGTTGTTCTATCTGTCTTTTTCAATCTCTTTAGTATATCTCCATTAATTTTTCAACTTTTTCCTTCTTGTTTTTATTGTAAGTTGTTTTAATTTTTTTAGTAATTTCAGCTACTCCATTTGAGTTTTTATTTGAGGAAAAAAATTTCTTTAGTTCTATGATTTAAAAGTATCTATATTATCTTTCATATTTTTTTAGTAGATTTTCATTTTTTTAGTAAGCATTTCATTTATTTTATCTAAAAATTTTTCTTTATCCAAAAATATTTTAAAACTTTCTAGAGATTTTTACAATTTTTCTGGAACAGAATATTTTTTTCTAAATAATCTTCTATATAATTTTTCAGTGCAGGAACTCCTGTTAATAGCTCAGCTAATTTTTTTCATCATCATTTTCTTCAGAATATTTTTCTATTTTAAAGTTAATTGATTTTTTATAGTATTAGAAATATTGATAAGATTATTTATATTAAATTCATTATCTCTATATTCATCAACTATATTTTTCTTTATATGTATTTCTTTGTTTTACAGTTTATTATTCAAAGAATCTTCATTTAATCTCATAAATAAAGCTGTTCTAGCTGCAGTAGGAATTATAATAGGATTTTTATGCTTTAATCCTTCTAAATACTCTTTTTACTTTTACCTAATACCTTATTTATGTCATCATCATTATCATCTTCAAATCTTGCATCAAATTTATTTTAAAACAAATATAAATCTTTCAGTGATTGAAGATCTCCTTTGTTCATTTCTTCAGATATATTCTTTAATAAATCTCTATCATCATCAACACCAAGTTGAGTATAACTTAATATGTATAAAACTAAGGTTTATAATCCTTTTTTAATAAATTATATGTTAATTCTTTATGTTTTTTATATCCATAGAATTATTAGATTAGGGGTATCTATCAAAACAAGCCTTGATTGATTTGAAGAAATATTTCTTACATTCCCTTTTAGTTTTTATTAAGCCTATATTTTCCCCATCATTAAAAGTCTTTAGATCTTCTGCATCAATTTTTCATATTTTTTATTAGCTTATCTTCTTGATCATATATTTCAGCTGAAAAAGTTTATACTCTTATCATCTTCTATACGAGTAATTTTTGGCCGTACATGCCTGATTTTTGGAAGGAATCAAATTTTTACCTAAAAAGAATTTTAAAAGAGTTGATTTCCCACTACTCATAGTTGCAACTTCTGCTATTTCAAATTCTTGTTCAAAAACTTTTCTAAAATTTCCAAGAATTTCAGGAGTTTTTAATTCTTCATAAGGCTAATCTTGTATTTTTTGAAAACACTTTTCCAACTTTTTTAATCTTTCTTCTGTGCTTAAAAATCTTAATGAACTCAATTTTTATATTTTGATTCTCATCCATATTATTTTTTTAAATCTTGAAAATCTATTTCTCTACCTGTAAATTTAATATCTAAATTTTTATAACCATATTCTTTTTTAAAATTCTCTCAAATTTTTCACCCAATTTTGTAAACTTCCTTCTTTTATAGAATTCAATTCACTATTTTTCTTCTATCTCTTTTGCCATCAATTAAAATCTTTGTAGTTCTTCTGTATGGATTATATTTTTAAATCTATTATCATTTTTTCCTCTCAATAAAAAAATTATTTCTTTAAACCTAAAATTTATCAACACTAAGCTCCTAATTTTTCAAAAGGTTCACCTTTTTATTTTTCTTTTTTTATTTTTTCTACTTCTTAAAGGTTCTTCCTTTTTTAAAATCTTCTTCTATTTTTCTTCTTTTACTTTTCCTCTAACTTTATCATGTACTTTTCAATAACTCTTCTATTTTTTCTCTTGAAAAAAATTCTTTCTTGTTGCTAGAAATAATTCATAAAAATATTCCTCATCCATTCTTCCTCATTTTTAAAATCAATTATTCCATCATCTGTAACATATAGTTCTTCACAGTTTTTAAGTAATTTTCTACTCCTGGTTTATCAAATCTTATATAATTTAAAATTTCTTCTTTTAATTGATCTCCATCTGTTTCTCTTAGATGAAGTTGTTTTTGTTATAAAAGTATTTTTGAATCTCTTTTTAAAATTTTCTTTTTGAACTTTTCCTCTAACTTTATCATGTACCTTCAATAATTCTTTCTACTTTTTCTCTTGAAAATTCTTTCTTGTTGCTGAAATAATTCATAAAAATATTCCTCATTCCATTCTTCCTCATTTTTAAAGTCAATTATTCCATCGTCTTGTTCATATAAAGTTTCACATTTTTCTAAGTAATTTTTCTACTCCTGATTTATCAAATCTTATGTAATTTAAAATTTCTTCTTTTTAATTTTTCTGAATTCATATTTACCTCCTTTAAAATAAAATTTTTCCTCTTATGTCTTTCCAAGTCTTTTTTTATTTTTTTCATCAATGAAAGATTCTAATTCTTCTAATTTTCTTTTTCTTTCTTATCTAAAACCTTTTTCATCTCTTTTTAATTTATAATAAATAGCTGAATAAACATATACTTCATAATTATTTATCTTATTTAATTCTAAAAATTTTTTGTTTTATTTAAAATTTCAGAAATAGTATCTTCCTCCGATAATAATATAGCATCTATTTTATTAACAACTACTACTAGCTTTCTATTTTTGCCCTATTCCTTTAGCTAAAAGATATGAAACTAACCGTTGATCGTCTGTGGAAAAAAAGATTTTTCAGCATTCATTATTAAAATTACTTTATCTTCTTTTTTTAATCTCTCAAATTATCTTTTTGTTGTTATACTATGCTCAATATTCATAGAATTATTAATTCCTGGAGTATCATAAAAAAATAGTATTTTTTGTAATTTGCTATAATTAGAAAGGCACTTTCAAAATAATATCTTCTCTTTTACCATCTAAATTTAAAAAGATTTTATAAGGTCTTTATTAGAACTTAATTTTATTTTTCATCTAGAAATACATGAGGTTCTCTTAGCCTATTGTTTTATATTTAAAAATAATTTTCTTTGAAGTACAAAGCTAAGTTTGAACTAGGTAAAATATCTTCTTTTAATAAACTATTTAGAAAAGTTGATTTTCCCACTGCTCATATTTCCTATAACAAATATGTTTTCTAAATTTTCATAACTTTTTCTTTTTACTTTTTCTTTTTCTCATATTGTCACTTCTTTCCCCTACTTTTTGCTATTCTTGAAATAATTGCTAAATTTTTCAAATTATCTTTATGGTTTATTGCTGGAATTCCTGAGTATATTGAATCATCAGAAATATCTGTATGAACACCTGATTTTGCAAATATAGTCACATTTTTACCTATTTTTATTCCATCCATAATTCCAACTGAGCATAAATAGAACTGTTGTCACCTATATTTGATAACCCTGCAATTCCAGATTGATTAACCATTTTTAACATTATTTCCTATTTTTTTACATCATGTGCTACTAGCAACTGAAGACCCTATTCTGCACTTTTCACCTATTTCAGTTTGAGATAACACACCTCTCTCAATTACTGTATTGGCTCCTATAAGAACATGATCCTATTTTTACTCCTTTTGTTCCTGTAAACATTTTTATTTCTCCATCTTCAGGTAATAATCCCAAAATGGATTAGCTCCCTATAACTGTTCCTGAATCAATAATTACATTATTACCTAAGATACTACCTTCTTTTTATTACAACATTAGCTTTTATATTACAATTTTCACCTAAAATTACATTTTTGTTCAATTACCACATTATTTTTCTATATTACAACTCTTAGGAATTATATTTTCTTTTTGTTTTTCTTGAAAAATTCCTCTAACTTTAAAATTATGGTTTCGTAACTAAAAATTGAAAATATAAAACTTTTTTTATAATTAAGACTAAAAATGGGTTACATATTATTATTTTTGGCCTTTGTTTTTTTCAATATACTTTTTTCTTCTAGTCTAAACATAAGAGCTATATCATTTTCAGTTGCATATCTAATATCTGAAAATCCTGTTATTTTATTTTATCAAAAATAGATTATAAACTTTTTCCTTCAAGTAGTTTTATTAAATCTTCATAAATTTTCATTTTATTTTTTTCCTTACTATACTTTTTGAATTATATTTTTAGAATTTCATCCATTTCTTCTGTCTTTTTAGTAGATAAATTTCCAGCATAAAAATCTCTTATTTTAATTAATCCCTTTCCTGTTAACTCATTTTACTAACTCATTGAAAGAAACTTCATCTTTTTCTAATAATTCTGAATTTTTCTTGACTTAACTTTACTGCATCCATTATATCTAAACCTTTTCTTTTTCTTGCAGTTCATAACGAAAAAAACTAAAACCTGCTGCTATTTGTTCATTTTTATCTCTTTCATAATTTTTCTTCATCTAACTCAAATCCATTTAATGCTTTCTCAAACTCTTCAAAATTTTTCAAAATTTTCTCTTTTTAATTCCTTTTTCAGAAGCTTGAAGAATTCTTTCACCTTTTTCTCTCAATTTCTCATCTTCCTCTTTTTCAATAATTCCTAAAAAGTTAAAAGATTTCTAATTAATTTTTTTGTCCTGTCTTTGTTGTTACTAAAAATGTTGTTAGCAGTAATGCAAAAGATTATAAAACCGCTGATACTGCTCCTGTAACTGCTCCAAATACTGTTGATACTGCTCTATAACTATCCCCATAATCCCATATTAATTCCTCCTTAAATTTTATTATTATGATTTACTAATGATTTTTTTGATTAAAATAAAATTATAACTTTCTATCCTATTATTTGGAAGACCCTTCCATAATTTTTTTATTTAATTCTTCTATTTCATCTTTTTAAAATTTCATTATTCTTTGAAAGTATAAGTTTATATTTTTCTTTCAATATGCTTAGCTATAAAAATACTCTCTTAAATTATCATTATTTTTAATTCTTCTAAAATTTCTTTAAATTCATCAATATCATCAACAAATGTATTTTTTTATCAAATTTAGCAAAAATATTTCTAAAAATTTAAAGAAAATTTCATGTTACTAATCTCTTCTTCATCAAGGGTATTTAATTTTTGAATGGTTCTAAAAGAAATTATCCCTTATCTTTTAGTTTCATTAAGTTTTTACTTCTTCATCACTATAATCTTTTTAGCTTCTTCAAGTTCATAAAGTTTTTCTCCCATTTCTATCTTTGTATGAATACATTTCATCCATCCTTGGGAAAAAGATTATTGCCTCTCCAACTCTTAAATTTGACAAATATGCTTTTTGATTTTTCGTCTAAGTTAATCATGTTTCCTATTACTTCTTTATCATCTTTTTGCAAATATTTTATGTATAATCTTAGTATTTGTATTTTTCAATACCTCACTAGCTAATTTATTAGAATTTGATCTACTATTATAAGACTTTCTCATATTTTTCTTATCTCAGCCAACATATCTGTAAACATTTCTACAGCCATTCTCCTGTTTTCAGATTCACCGGAGATACTCTCGTCAATAATCTATGTGCCTCTTCTATTAAAGTTATATGTCTTACTCCCTTTTTTGAATCTTTTTATATTCATATTTTAAAGTTTCACATAATCTTGACAAAATTAATGCCATCATAAAAGTTTTTATCTGAAATATCTTTTTAAGTCTTCTAATTCAAATACTACTTTTCTATTAATTATATCTTTTAAAATTATACGATTTTTCTAGTATGTTAACATCTGCCCTTTTGAACCATTCATCAGACTTTCTATTCTAGCAACTATTGAACCTTTATATTCTCCAGCTAATCTATCACCCATATTTTTTTCTTCATAACTTCTTCAACTACCTCTAACATATCTTCTAAAATAGGATAATATCTTCCCTCTTCTATATAATTTTTAATTCTTTTTCATCTATTTCTATTATATTTTTATATTTAATATATTCTTCATGTAAAGATTTATTTCTTTCTAATTCTTTTTAATCTTTGTTTGTTCTCATTAATTTTTCTTTCTTTTTCTATAAATTTATTTTTTTCCAGTATCAATATTCCATCCATATTTTTCATAACACCTATATATAGAAGTTTCAATAATTTGAGGCATTGCTGCTTCCATACTAAAAGCTGCTGTAAATGATGCTTTTAACATATCTATATGTGCTGTAAGGAGCTCTCCTTCAAAAGAATTCAAATGGGTTTAATCTAAAATTTGAGCATTCTTCATTTCCTAAAGTATATATTTCTATTTCTCCTAAGTCTAACTAATTTTCTATATTCTCTCTTTTGCAGGCTCTATTATTAAAAATGGCAGATCTCCTGTTTCTAACAATAATTTTTGGCAGGTTGTAGTCTTTTCCAGAGCCCTGTCACACCTCAATAAAATATGTTTATCCAACTGTTTCAAATCTAAATCAATAGTATTTTCGTTGAGCTCCCATTACTTATTAAATTTCCTAAAGAAAGTATATCCTTGAGAAGATATTTCAGGGCTATTAAGTCCATATTCAATATTCTTTTTTTAAAAGATATTCCAACTACTTCCTTTTAGAATTCCCCATTAAAATAAGAGCTTTCCATTGGAGTCATGTGACAATTGTGAGCTGATTTTTCTTATTATTAATTGGGACTTGTGACAATAGAGAACGAATCTTTATTCTACTGTCTTCCTTTAAAATTCATTTTGGTCATTTATAAAAATGAATATCCTTAAAATTTATAATTTTTCAATAAAATTAGTTCTATTTTCATTATTTATTTTTAATCTTTGAAATCTACATGGTACTAGATTGGGCTTATTATTTTGAATCATGCTTTGATATGAACTTTCTAATATTTCCAAAGATAATTTATCTTTTTGTTAATAAAACCATTGATGTTTTAGACGTCCTTTGGTTCTCATCTCATCAATTCTTGATAAAAAAATATTTTTCAAAATACTCCATATTTCTAAGATACTGCTTATTTTGATATTCTATTGTACAACTTGTATGTTCATCTTTTTCGTCTTGAAAGTCCTCTATTTTTCATAATTTTTATTTTTCGCCATCAACTTCAGAATGGCTATCACTTTTTCTCAAAGTGCTTCCTGAATCTGTGTCTTCTTTAGTATAATTATCTTGCTTTTGATAACTATCACTTTCAGAAGATTTTTCATTTTCAGAATTTGATACTCCAATCTCTTGATTTTTACTATTTTTCAGAAAATTTTTCATATAACTCTTCTAAAGCTATGTTTATTTCAGGTTAAACTTTTTAAACTCTTCTATTGATGACCTTTCAAAAGAAAATAATTACAAAACTCTAAACCTTGCATGGTTTCAAAACTCTATCTAAACTTTGAATTCCTTCTTTATCATCGTTCTCTTCCGATATTAATGATGGAATTCACTCTTAAAATAAAACCTCTTTAAACTCTGACATACTGATTAGCAACTTTTCCTTTTTATTTCTTCTTGACTCCCTCAAAATTTGCTAAATAAAGATTTTTTTAAATAATAAAAGCATATGTCATTTGAAGAATAATCTAAATCCTTTTCCCGTATCAATTGATACTCCCATATATAATTTTACTGATTTCTTATCTCCACTTATAATATATAAATATTTTTCGATCTCATTTTTTTAACGAAGACAGTAAAACTTTCCATATTATTAAGCGAAGGGTAGTCACCATTATAACCAATTTCAAGTATACGAAAATAATTTAAATTCATTTTTATACTACTAATTTCAAACTTATTGTCTTCATTACTTAGATTGAATATAGAAGTCGATAAAGATTTTTCTTTTCTGATGTATTCTCTGTTGTAAATAATTTATAATTTTCTTTATATTCTTTTTGCTTTACTTTGAAAATTTTTGATCATACTTATTCCATTTATTAATCTTTTCTTGGTTTTTATTTTCATTCTCCATTACTTTTCCCTCCCTATTTATACATTTCATAAGTTCTTTTAAAATTTTCCTTAAAACTTTCCTCAAGCTTTCTGGCTCAATTATTTCAATCTCATCCTTAAAAGTGTCCAAAATATACCTTTGCTAGCTTATCACTACATTCAAAAGTATATATATCCCCCTCCTCTTTTAGTAACTTAGGTCTATTTTGATTAACTCTTTCATAAGAGCCTTCCCTTCTTCTGTCATTCTTACTTTTATTTTCATTTCCATAAGATAAAAAGGATCAAAATTTTTCCTAATTAGCTTCTATATAATCTTCATCTTTTTACATAAATTTCATTTGTAAATTCCATATATTTTCAATATCAGAAATCTATAGTTTCTGAAGTCTTGATTTTTCACTATGTAAAACAAATAAGACCTATTCTCTTTTAGAGATAGCTCTATAAAAATATGGATTTACTATTCTTGCTGTTGGTGATATTTTATTCCTATTTTTCTTACTGTTTTTGATTGCTTCTCGAATTTGTTTTAATGTATCATTGAATATTATTTCTTCTCTTTTAAATCTTAAATTATTGATGTACGTAAAAATATATCCCTCATAAGTTCAGCTTCTGTTTCAGCTTGCTTTTCTCTTAGGATATCAAAAATATGTCTCATTTTCTTTTAGATAAGTTAAATTGGACTTTTCCATGATTCTTCTAATTTGATTTTACTTAGATTTTTATCTATGTAGTATTTAAAAAGTATTTCTATTTTACCTACAGGTAGCTTTGAAATACTCAGAATCCCTTTCAAAATTTTCAAACATAAAGTCTGAAACTATTATTCACTTTCTTCATATTAAATACCCTCAATATTTAACTGATTTTTATTCTATTTTAGTATATTTCTCTTATTTTTCAATAGTTTTGTTATTTTTTAAATTATTATTATATTTTTATCTGTATGTTTTACAGAATGATATGAAAAAACTCTCTCTTATCTAAAAAACAAAAAATATTTTTAGCATTTAATAAAAAGTTGTTGTTCCCCTCATATGCTTATAGCTAAACTAAACAACTTCTTATTTTTACAATACAATATCTTCTGAATTTTCATTTGTCTCTGTTATTATGTTCTCTTCTAAATCTTGCTCATATTTTTTTCTTTTTAAAGCTGCTATTTCATCATATAGTTCATCATTTTCTTCTTCTAAATCTTGTTTATCTTTCCTCAAACTATATACTACCCCTTTAAAACTTCTCCCACCTAAAAATTGTTAAAGTTTTTGATAATTTTCCATTTTTATTCCCCTTAATCTTTTTGATAACATAAGAATACTCCTTTTTGACTTTTGTTTCAAGGAACAGTTTAAAAACTAGATTTGTTCCCTAAAAATTTAGCCATTGATATCAATAGCTAAAGTAATTTTATTCTATTTTTGTTCCTTTATTTTTCTATTCCCTTTCTTGCCATAACACCTTTTTGAAAATAGTGTTTTACTTCTCTCATCTCAGTAACTAAATCTGCTAATTCAATAAGTTCCTCTGGAGCATTTCTTCCAGTCAAAACAAGTTCTGTTGTCTCGGTTTATTTTCAATTAAAAATTTAATCTCATCTACAGAAATTAGATCATATCTCAATGTTCCTAGATTTCATCTGCTATGACTATATCATATTTTTGCTTAAAAAGTGCATTTTTCAAACTTTCATATCCTTCTCTCATAAGTTTTATCTTCATCAGTAACAAACTCCTTACTTCTTATGAACACTCCTCTTCCCATATCTTTCATGAACAACAGTTTCAAAATTTTTAATGTATGAAGTTCTCCATAATCTCTTCCTTTTTAAAATTGACAGAAGAAAATCTTAAAGTTATTTCCTACAGCTCTTGTAATAAGTCCAGAGCAGCAGTTATTTTTCCTTTCCATTTTCCTGTATATATTTGAACATATCCTTTTTCCATATATTCATCCTTTCTATATTACTTTATTTTACCACTAACTTTCTTTACTATATATAGCAAATTATATTTCTTTTCAAAAATACTGTTGCAAAGTTAAATTTTTGAACTTAAAGTAAAATAAGTGAGATACATTATAACTTATCATTAGAAATTTTTCTTTGAACTAAATAATTAATAGTTTTGACAAGATTACTGCGACGTCCATTATTGTTGAAAAGAGCCTTTGGTGGAGCTCTTGAAACACTAATAGCAGACAAATAATCATATATATAACTCAGATACATTATAATCTCTCAAAAGAAAATTTTCTAAAATCTACTCAGTAACGAACTATACTTTTATGAATTTTGCAACAGTCCTCTATTGATATATTATTTTTATGCTGCTTTTTAATATACTTCTTATAGAACTCATCAACATAGATAGCTATAGCATTGTCTCCTGAAAACATTTGTGCAGTTCCAAAACTATCTTGGTAATATATAGAGCTATTAATAATGAACCTAAAGGTCAGTGTGCATCTATACCTATTAAGAATAGGAAAAGGTAAGCACTCTCTTAACTGCTCCTCAGGTGCTCCTGGTGCAGCAACCATAGCTATTCAAGCATACATAAGAATGGGAACATTATTGAAAATGAATGTGGCATGCCATTCAATAATAAAACTCCCATAATACAACAGTTAAAGTTATCATACTTCCTGATAAGTGAATAGTTGCACATAGAAGACAACGAAATCAACTATTTCAGAGGCTTGTACCATTTTCAATCCACATTGAATATTTACTGGGATAGTTGCAGCTGATGATTGAGTTCAACTGCTGTAAAATATGCTGGTATTTGGTTTTTAATAAGAGTAAATGGATTTTTCTTTGATATTCCACCAGCAATAGAAAACATAACAAGCATATAGATGTAGTGCATAGCAAATATACATAGATAAATTGCTGCAAATACACCAAGAACTTTAAATACTATACCAGAATATGCCATTTCACTGAATATTCCTAATATATGGAAAGGTAATAGTGTGGAATTACAAATCCAGCTAATATTTTTGATATGATTTCTTCATATTCTGCAAATAAATTAAATGTTGTTTCACCTTTCTTTTGGCTTCTCATAATACTAATTGTAATCCCCATCATAAATGCAAAAATTATTGCAGCAGTAACATCTATGAAAGTGGTTTTAAAGGAATAGTGAAATATGGACAACATCTTTTCGCTTCAAAATTAATTCCTTGAGAAATTCAGAAACTAATTTGGGGTATAGATTTGCTGCAACTGTATGGATAAATGTTCCTGCAACTATTGTTTGAAACATAAGAAACAATAGCAGTAAATCCTAAAAGTTTTTCCTGCACCTTCTGTGAGTTTTGCTATTCCTGATACAACAAACCCAACTATCATTAATGGTATAAAGAATGATAGGAATGAGCCAAGAATGTACTGAAAGTTTTAAAAATTCTTACAATCCAAAGTGGCATAAATTGTCCAATTAATATGCCAACAATTATGCGATGTCAACCTTGGAACTAACCTAATTTTTACTACTCATAACGTTCCTCCTACAAAATTAAAATATTTTATATTTATATAGAACATATCATTCTGTATAAATATAACATTTATTAATTAAATTTATCACAATATCCTTATTTAGTCAAGTAATATAATTTTTATTAGAAAAAGACAAAATAATAAAGTAATATTTTAACATTATTCTGTGATATAATAAATAGATAAAAATATTTTAGAGGATGAAAATGTATAATGAATTAGATTTACATAATCTTGACTTCAAAGTTGCTCTATCGGTTTTTAAAAGAAATACAATGAAAGCCTTAAAGAAGAAAGATGAGAGAGATCTTAGTAATTCATGGATATGGTGCTAATAAATTGGGGCACTAAAAAGCTGTTTAGCAACTAACTTAAGAAATTTTTTTGTCAAATAATAGAGATAAATTGAGTTTGCAGGCTGAGACACCAATCCAGGTGTAACCTATGTAACCCCAATATCTAGGTTAGAATAGAATGTGAGGAGATATGTATATAAGATTAAAAATAGCAAAATGTCAGCTAGATTAAATGACTTTTTGGATAAAAATAATATAAAATATTTTACAATAATGGACAAAATTGATATAAAATATGCTATATATATATACCAAATGATTTTTAATCAAGAAAAATTTTTAAAAGAAATTCAAGACATAGCTGAGTTATAAAATTAACAAGCCCTTATAAATTTGTTAGTAGAGAATTTTAAAAAGCAGACACTATTATAGATGTAAGGTCATCTAATTGGTGGAGATAATTTTTATGCTTATAGCTGGATATTGTTCTGTAGAAAATAGGAAATCTTTCAAATATAGCTAAAGAAGTAAAAAGGGATTGGAGCTGTTGCCCTAAGAGGTGGAGACATACAAACCTAGAACTTCTCCTTATGACTTTCAAGGACTTGGTGAGTAGGATTAAGATATTTAAGGAAGTTGCTGATGAAAATGATATGCTTGTTGTAACCGAACTTATGGATAGTGATGACTTGAACCTTGTTTCTTCCTATGCAGATATAATTCAAATAGGGGCAGAAACATGCAAAACTTAGTCTGCTTAAAAATTAGAGTAAATTAGATAAACCCGTTTTACTTAAAAAGAGGTTTGAGTGCAACTATAAATGAATTTTTATTATCAGCAGAATATATTCTTGCTCATGAAATCAAAAATGTTATCCTTTGTGAAAGAGAATTAGAACTTTTGAAACTATGACAAGAAACACTTTTAATTAAATGCTATTGCTTTAGTAAAGGCTATCTCACCTTCCTATCATAGTTGATGCAAGTCATGGTACAGGAAAAAGAAGTGTTGGTATAGCTCTTACACTAGCAGGAATAGTGGCAGAGAGCTAATGGAGCCATGATGAAGTACATGAAAATCCAGATTGTGCACTATCTGAGTGGAGTATCAATCATGATTTTAAATTATTTGATAAAAGTGGCTAATAATATAAGAAAGAGCTTGTATTTTTAGAAAGGATTTGGAATAATGAACTATATAGATAAAGATATAAAGATCATGAAGACTATATTGAGTTACTACCTTTAATAAATTTAATATAAAATCTTTTACTAAAAACATTATGGAAGTATTCCTGAAAAAGTAAAGAAAGATGTGGCTAAAGACTTTTCTTTGAATAAAATAATACTTTCTTGCTATCAAACACATAGTGATAATGTTGTTTTAGTAGGTGAGGATACAAGTGTAGACCATTTTCAAATACTGATGGAATATTAACATCAAATAAAAATGCTGCTGTTCTTACTAAAGTATGCTGACTGTTTACCTATATTCATCTATGATGGAAGAAACTAAGATTTTTAGACAGTGCATTTCTGGTTGGAAGGGTTCATATCAGAAATAGTAAAAAGAGCTATTGAAAATAAATCCTAAGGATTTATCGACTATAAATATATTATTTGGTGTAGGTATTTCTTGTGAGAAATATAATGTAGGAAAAAGAATTTTATGAAGATTTTAAAAATAAATTTTCAAAAGAAATTGTGGACAAAGGTTTTTCTATAAAGAATAATGAATTTTTCTTTGATAATCAACTTTTTAATTATTATCTGCTAGTATGGTGTTAAAGAAAGAAAAATGTTCTTAAATAATAGATGTACATTTAGTGAAAACTTCCATTCTTTTAGAGGGATAAAGGAACTTTCTGGGAGAATGGAGCTATAATATTTATGGAGGAATGATTATATGAAAAAGAAATTAATGGTATCTTTCTTAGCATTGGTACTAGTTGCTTGTGGAAGTTCTGGTTCTTTAGAACTTACTAAACAAGAAAAAGAAAAAGTAAACGGAGATGTTAATGTTGCAAGACAACTTCTAGTTCAAAAAGCTATCTTAAAAGATGCAAGTGCTGAAAAATTAAGTGAAGATGATCAATACAATCTTAATTTAGCTAAACAAAAGTGAAAGTAAGTTACTATCTACAAAGAAATTTGAATCTGAACTTAACAACATTCAAGTATCAGATGAAGAGCTCAATACTATGATATTCATCAAAGGCAGAAATTGAAAATCTCCTTTTGAAAGCGTTAAGGATGCTATAGTAGCTCAAATAACATGAAAAACAAACTGGTATTGTTAATAAATACTATGAAAGATTTATTAAACAAATACAAAATTGAAGAAATCTTAAGAAAGATTTCCCAGAAGCATCAAGCAACAGTTCAAACTCAAACTCCTGCTCCAGCTGAAGCAGCTCCAGCAGCACCTGCTCCTGAAGCAAAAACTGAAGAAAAAGTAATAAAGGTTGGGGGACATATAAATCCCCTGTTTTATCTATCTAAAAAGAACTAAATATCATCTTCTAAAAAGTACTGTGTTACCACTAGGTATCATGGTTCTATTTTCTCTTTTAATTAAGACTATTAATATATTTCTATCTAGTTCACGAATAGATTTGTTTATATATTTTTGAATTTTATCAACTATGCTCTCATATAGATTTATTCTGGTTCCCTTATCCACAAAACTTGAACCACAAGAACTATTCTATCTCCCTTTTTCTGACGAGTATTTCCATTAGGAATAATATTTTCATTGTTTCTTATTATTAAAACTAAAAAGTACTGAAGGCATAAGTTCAAGATTTTCTAACCTGTCTACCTACCCATTTTATGTGTTTCATCTATTTCTAGCAGTTATAAAATCAACATCTTCTGTGTCTGAGTAATCGTTGAAGGTTCTAAGTACGTCCCAAAGTCTTCATCTATCATGATTTAACTTTTTAGAAAAATATGGAAGTAGTGAGCCTTAATGTAATGGATAATAGAACAACTATAAAAGCTACATTAAATACTACCATTCCTCTTTCCTTATTTGCCACCACAACTAGTATATCAAACCTAGCTGAGGGCTGCTCCTCTTAAACCTGCCCAGAAACTAAAAGTTTTTGTCCTCTACTTGACTTCATAGGACTTATTAAAGCATAGACAACAAATGGACGAATTAATAGTGTCATCACTGTCATAATTAAAAACCAGCAGGGATAAGCATATTTTTAATGCTTCAATGGATTTACTAAAGTCCTAGTAAAAAGAATATTAAAATCTGCATTATACTTGTCAGTCCATTGAAGAAGCTAACAATTTCCTCTTTTTATTGAAATGTATGTTCCTAATAGAACTCTAAAAGATACACTGTTATATATCCATTTCCACCAATAAATTCACTTGTTGAATAGGATAAAAAGCATAGAGGCAGTTATCAAAGCCATAGACATTCCACTATCTATATTATTAACTTTCCTAATTATATGGCAAGATACTCTTGCAAATATATAACCTACAGCTAAACCAAAAGAAACTTGTTTGAATAATAACAGTGGTAAATTTAGATTTCCTTTTTGAAAGGGTCAAAAAGGCTATAGTTAAAACATGAGCAAATGGGTCATTTGAACCCTTTCTATTTCAAGTAAAGAGGCTGTATTTTCTTTTTAAGTTTGGTTTATGTGATCTTAAAATTGCAAAGACTGAGGCAGCATCTGTTGAACCAAGGACTGAACCTATCAAAGAGGGTATGCCAATCTAATTTTTAAAATATGGTGAGAAAAACAGACCTGTTAAAGAGGTAAAGATAACTCCCAATGAGAGATAAAATTAAAGATTTTTATAATTCCTTTCATTGAAAGATTTGTCCCAAAGCCCCAAAAGAAAATGATGTATATTAAAAGCAAAACTACATATATCTCTAGATAATTCATAGTTCTCATAAGGAATTTTACAAATATACCATTTACCGAATATCATACCCAAGCTTATGAAAACCAAAAAGCATAGAGACACCAAATTTACTTAAATATCTATATATAAATATCGATAAAGATTATTACAACTGAACTTAAAACAAAGATATTATTCAAACAACTGTACCTCCTTGATAATAGTATTTCTATTATATCATAGAAAAATCCTTTGTTTATAGCAGCTGAGTGACTAATCACTAGCATTATTATTATGTGGCTGGGGTGGCTGGATTCGAACCAACGCATAACGAGGTCAAAAGTCCGTTGCCTTACCGCTTAGCGACACCCCAAGAATGGTCCGGAATAGCAAGGGTGAACTTGCAGCTGCTCCCAAAGGCAGGTGCGCTACCAGGCTGCAGTATATTCCGTCCTAAAGTACCTTATAAGTCTACCATATATAAACACCATTGTCAAATACTTTTTAATTTTTAGAAATTTTCTAGTAAATATTAAATTCTTAAATTTGATAAAATCTTTATATAGAGATATATCCATCTCGATAATTTTTCTATTTCCTCCTAAACTATCTATTTGATTTTTACAAGATAATTTAAAAATTTCCCCTAGCTTTCTTACTATATGTGACTTACAGATTTATAAGTTCCATCTTTTTCTTCTTTAAAATCAATATTAATCATATTGATGAGTATCTATCATTTTTGAAAACTCTCCTGAGCTAGAATATGTGCTTCATCTTCAGTAAAGAGATTTTGAAATATATTCGATTAATTTCTTTTCCAAAAATTATATAAGCCCTTATCGACGATCGACATAGTCATATCCAATCTATATTTTTCACTAAATCAAAAAGCTGTGAAAGTCCACAAAAGTGCAGACAAAAATAAAAAGCATCCTTCAAATATTTTAAAGATTCTTCAGAATAAGCTTCTAATTCTAATTCTTTAAATGAAACTCCATTAGTACATTGAAATAGCTGGAATATATTTTAACTTTTCATAATTTTGTATATCTTTATATGTTTTAGCTAGTAAGTCAGCCTTTAATTTCATTATACTTTCTATTTCTTCTAGTGATTTTGTTTCAATATATCTATTAAAATATTAGTTTTATCTTTAAAATGGAGATTCAGTAAATTCAATTTTATTTTCAAAATATTTTCTTCTCTCATTTCTTTACTTGGAGAAAAATATTATCTTCATCTAATGATCCCATTTCCTTAATGAAACCATAATATATTTTTGGATTATTTCCAAAGACATCTAAAAATATTATCATCTGTTATATAGAAATCTTCTGTTTCCAAATCTATTCCATTGACATTGATTTTCCATCTATAACATATAAAAATACTATTGTACTACCTTTTCAAGATTGCAATCTACATCTACCTCTGATTTGTCTATAGTATAGATCTCCTCTTATTCCCTTTAGCATCAAATTAAAATCTTCAAATTTTTCCCCAAGAATAAGTTTCCCAGTCTCCTTTAAATCTATCTGTTGATAATCTTCCATTTCAACATCATAATGACCTGTATGTTGAGTTTCATATCTCCAGTTAGTTTTGATTATATCTTTCTACTCAGGAAGTTTTGTGAAAAGATTTTTCTTCATTATTCGTAGTTGCAACACTTATTCTGGCTTTAAAAATTCTATCTGCATAGCTAGAATCCTTAGGGTAAATAAAAATCTCATTTGTTGTCCTCCTGCCCAAACAGAAAACCTTCCAATCCTCTTTCTTGTAACCTTATTCATTTCTACCCTCCTGTTGCAAAAGTTTTATACTAATTTATTCCTAATTAGATTTTTACAACTTTTTGCTTTTTACAGGGCAAAAACTGCCCCTTCAATCTTACTTTAAGATTTTTGAGGGCAATATTCTAAACTATATATATTGTGAAAACATTTTTCGCATTGTGTTGTGCAACAGATCCTGATTCTTCTTCAATTCTTAGTAATTGGTTGTATGTTAGCCATTCTATCAGTTCTTGAAGTTGAACCAGTTTTTAATTTGTCCTGCATTAGTTGCAGCAGCAACGTCAGCTATTATAGCATCTTCTGTTTCTCCTGATCTATGAGATACAACTTGCAGTATATCCTGCTCTTTTGCCATTTCTATTGCATCTAAAGTTTCAGTTAACGAACCTGTTGATTTAATTTTTATTAGGATAGAGTTTCCTGCTCCTAATTCTATTCCTTTTCAATCTTTCAGTGTTAGTTACAAATAAGTCATCTCCAACTATTTTGCTACTCTATCTCCTATAGCTTTAGTTAGTTTTTAGCCATCCCAATCATCTTCCACCTAATCCATCTTCTATTGAAACGATAGGGATATTTGTTTATTAATTCTTCATACCATTTAATCATAGCATCAGTGTCTTTAACTCCACCTTCTCTTTTTAAAATGATATTCATATTTTCCATCTACTTCTTTACAAAAATTCACTGAAGCAGCATCTAAAGCAGTGATATCTTTTCTAATTCATATCACCCGCAGCCTTAACAGCTTCATATTAAATTTAAAAGCTCCTTCAGTTCCTTGGATTTTTGAAGTGCATATCCTCCCTTCATTTCCAACATTTGTTGAATCTCCATTAGCTTTTAAGATTTTTCTAAGTGATGGATTTCAGCTCCCATTCTCATAGCTTCTTGGAAAGATTTTTGCTCCAACTAGTTTGTATCATAAATTCTTGTAAGTCAACAGCTGAGTCAGCATGTGCTCCACCATTTAAGATATTCATCATAGGTAAAGGTGATTCTTTAGCATTTACTCCACCTAGTATTTATATAGAGGTTGTCCTAATGCTTCAGCAGCAACTTTAGCAACTACAAGAGAAACACCTAAATAACATTTGCTCCTAGTCTTCCTTTATTAGGAGTTCCATCTAATTCTATCATTAATTTATCTATAGCTACTTGATTTAAAGCATCCATTCCTAAAAAACTTCTCTAATTTCTGTGTTACATTGTTTTCAGCTTTTTAAAACTCCTTTTTCCTAAATATCTTGATTTATCTTCATCTCTTAGCTCAACTGCTTCATGGCTTCCTGTTGAAGCTCCTGATGGAACAACAGCTCTTCCTCTTGCTCCACATTCCTAATACTACATCTACTTCTACTGTAGGGTTTCCTCTTGAGTCTAAAATTTCTCTTCCTATTACTTCTACTATACCTGTCGTTGCATTCCTCCTTTAAATTTTAACTATGCTTTTTACTTGTATAACTTTAATTGAGTTTGTTGTTCCTTGGATAAATACACTTTCTCCCACAAGTTGCTATTACTGATCACCTTTTCAACTAATTGATGACTTCTTCCCTAAAATAAAGAAATTCTTCTAATGTTTTGGTGTTGCATCAACATAAGAATTACTCCTCTTGTTAAGATTAATTGGTTAGCTGTCTTTTCATTATTAGTTATAGCTAAAGATATCTGCTTTAGAAATATCTTCTCATATCTCTTGCAGCTCTTCCAGATTCTGTACCAACTATTATTGAGTTTTGCATTCAATCTTTCACTTATATCTGCACTTCCTTCAAGCAACAGCAGAAGTTATATCATTTTGCTTGTAACATGTTTTACAAAAATGGAACTATAGTTAGGTCCTAACTTTTTAGTAATTTTATCCATTACTGCAACTGCTTCTAAAGGATATTTTTCCTTTTGCAGTTTCTCCGAAAACATTATAGCATCTGTTCCATCTATTACTTACGCTTAACGTCATTTGCTTCCGCTCTTGTTGGTCTTGGATTCTTAATCATAGAATCTAGCATTTGAGTAGCTGTAATAACAGGTTTTCCTGCTCTATTACATTTTTAATCATCATCTTTTGTGCACAAGGAACATCTTCAGCAGAATTTCTACTCTAGGTCCCTCTTGCTACCATGATACCATCTGATTCTTCTAGATTTCATCAAAGTTATCTAAACCTTCTTGACTTTCTATTTTAGAAATTATTTGTATTCTATCTCCACCATTTTTCATGAAGAATTCTTCTAACTTCTCTTACATCATCAGCCTTTCTTATAAATGAAGCTGCAACAAAATCTATATTATTTTTTACAACCAAATTTTAAATCTTCTATATCTTTTTCGAGATAGAGCTGGTAAATTAACGAAACATTAGGTAGATTTATACCTTTCTTTTTGTCCTAATTCTCCATTATTTCTAGCTATACATATAACTTCGTTTCCTTTTATTTTCTGTAACATCTAATTCTATTAGACCATCATCTACAGAATCATATCTCCAATTTTTAAGTCTTTTTGCAAAATCTGGATAAAGTTCAGCAACTCTTTCACTATTTTCCAACAACTGATTGATCTGTTGTAAATGTAAATTTACGACCAGCTTTTAATGCTTCATCTTTTCCATCTTCTAAAGTCATTGTTCTTGTTCAGGTCCATAGTATCTAATAGTAAACCTGCTCTTTTTCCAGTTTCAGATATAGCTTGTCTAAAAGTTCTTTATTCTTGTTCCATGTTCTTCGTAATCCCCATGAGAAAAATTTAATCTCATTACATTCATTCCTCTATTTAATAGCTCTTTTAAAGTTTCTACTGACTCAGTCACAGGATACATAATAGTACAAACTATTTTTGTTTTTCAAATAACTCACCTCATCATTTTTACTATGTTTAATTTTATAACATTCTTGACTTTTTGTAAAGAAAATTAAAGCTTATTTTTGTCATTTTTGTATACGTGTAGATAATTCATCAATAGCATTAACAAATGGTGCCTAGGAAAGTAGATTCGAGACCATCGACCGTGCGAGGTATGAACCGTATGCTCTAGCCAACTGAGGCTACCCTAGGCATAATGGTGGAGAATAAGCGGGATCGAACCACTGACCTGCACGCAGTGCAGAGTGCGTCGCTCTCCCAAACTGAGCTATATCCCCCATGTTAATTGTTTTAAATTGGACAAAATCCAATGAGCGTGGTGCGGAGAGAACTTGAACTCTCACGTCTGGGACACTAGATCCTAAGTCTAGCGCGTCTGCCAATTCCGCCATCCCCGCGTATATTCGTTCGTTTATACTGGTGCCGCTTGTCAGGTCGACCAATCACCTACTGATTACAAGTCAGTTGCTCTACCAGATGAGCTAAAGCGGCATATGTAATGGCAGGGTGACGGGGAACTCGACTCGCGACCTCCTGCGTGACAGGCAGGCGCTCTAACCAGCTGAGCTACACCTACTACTGGTGGTGCAATAGGACTTGAACCTGTGACCCCCTGCTTGTAAAGGCAGTGCTCTCCCAACTGAGCTATGCGACCATATTAAATATTTAATGGTGCCCCGTAAAGCAGGAGTGAACCCTGTTTCCAGGTGAAAATCTGATGTCTAACCACTGAACGAGCGGGGCTAATATATGCGTGCGTCATAGCGGGGTCGAACCTGTGACCTCCTGATTAAGAGTCAGATGCTCTACCAACTGAGCTAATGACGCATTTATGGAGCGGGAAACGAGGTTCGAACTCGCGATTTATTCAACTTAGGCTGACGCTCTACCAACATAGAGCTATTCCGCATTGCTTATTATATTATCATATTAATTTTATTCTGTCAATATTTTTATTTGGAGGCGACGCGATATTATGGCGCGCGCGCCTGCCTGCCTGCCGCTGCCTGCCGCCTGCGGTGCCGCGGCGGCCCTTTGTTGCAGCGCGCGCGCGGCGGCCTTGTGCACGCACTTGCCTGCGGCGGCGGCGGGCGCAGCAGCAGCAGCAGCAGCCACCACCAAC
>BNJU01002014.1_pt1 | contig 37712 bp, 45 predicted proteins | sample 8539281 | NCBI WGS metagenome assembly BNJU01 (sample SAMD00202456, study PRJDB9452) | human saliva metagenome | isolation source: human saliva | place: Japan
GGGGTTTTATTCTTCAAATTCAGTTATACAAAAAGAACACCCCGAAGGGTGCTCTTTGTCATGTTTGTTATTCTATTGAATGGACGTAGGACTCTGACATTTAGAAGTCCATCTTTGCTTATATGGTAACTTACTAGATCAGCTATCAAACAGGTAGGTGGAGTTAGCCCAATTAAAATTTTTTTCTCATACATTTCCCTTACTGTGTACCTTAAATCCTCACTGCATAAAAACTTATACTTCTCTCTGATACAGTCTATTCAGTCTATCGAAAATTGATGATTTTTGTAAAAATATCACCAATCTTTGCAGGCCCAAATTTGGTTAGATCATCTATTGATGTTATACTTTAATATCCTCTCAAGAAAAAAAGCACTGCTTTTAATTATTTCCTATTATAGCATAAAAACGAACCATTTTTTTGGTGCATTTAGAATGCATACAAACCTTCTCAAAAAAATAGTAATATCGCAGCTTTTAGATATTTGACGACTACACGATGAAACTCTGATAAGTACTGCTATTATGCGGTTTCCCATCGTTTTAAAAATGTTTAAGCGAAACAAAAAGACATCCAAGAGAGTTCTCTTGAATGTCTATAAACGTTGATATATCTCTATTAATCAAAGATTAGAAAACTGTATAATATAGATTTTTCAAATATGAACATCCATTTTTGACTCTTTAATTAATTTATAGGGATCATATCAACTTTAATCTTCAACTTTTTTGCGTTTCACAATCCCCACAAGACCAACCATACCAAATGCAGCACCTAACAATACAGCAGATGCTGATTGTACTTCACCAGTTTCAGGGAGTGCCGGAGCTGGTGGCGTTGGTGATGTTGGTGGTGTTGGCGGTGTTGGTGATGTTGGTGGTGTTGGTGATGTTGGCGGTGTTGGTGGTGTTGGCGGTGTTGGTGGCGTTGGCGGTGTTGGCGGTGTTGGCGGTGTTGGCGGAATAACAGTATTATTAAACTCTGTATCTTCTGGTAATTGAGTCGTCGCTGTCAACACTTTACCATCTTTCTTCACTGTGATACCTACAGTAGCGATCATGTGATCAAAAATGACACCGGCTTCAGTACCTTTCACTTCTTCTACATGATAAACATAAGTACCTTCTTCACCACGTTTAAATGTAAGAGGTGAAAATTGGATCTTACCATCCGCATTATTCGTTACTGTTTCGATCACATTTCCTTTTTCATCCTTAAGAACAAAGCTGAATTCACCAGCCTTCAATTCACGACCTTCCAATTTCTTGGTGAAGTTGAACTGTGCTTTAACTGGAGCTACAAAGTAATTATTGAAAATTGTGTCATCAGCACCAGTTGCTTCCCCACCTGTTGAAGTCATTTCAGTCTTAGCACTCAAAAGACCTGTAGTAGTGTCTTTCGTAACAGTTACTTTAACTGTGGTAGTCATGCTATCGTAGTCAATGTCTGTATCTGTTCCGGCTACTTCGCGAACTGTATAAGTATGAGTTCCTTCTGTTGCATATGAAATGGCGTCAAATTGGATCGTTCCATCAGCTTTATTCTTCTTCGTTTGAATGACATGGCCATTTTCAAGCAATTCAAAGGTGAAGGCATCAGCTTCAAGCGTTTTTCCTTCCAATTTCTTAGTGAAATTAAATTGTGCTGTAGTTGCACCTGGTGTAAAGGTATTATTGAACTCAGTATCTGTTGGAAGGGCTTTGGTTGCTGTAAGAGTATGACCATCTTTCGTTACAGTCACTGTCACCTCTGCCTTCATTGGGTCATAAGTTACCCCAGTAAGTGAACCTTGAACCTCACGTACGATGTACTTATGCGTTCCTTCTTGACCATTCTTGAAGGTAAGAGCATCAAATTTCACAAGTCCATTGGCATCATTTGTCTTCGTTTGAAGAACTTTTCCGTTTGGATCTGTTGAAGTATCGCTTGGGTCTACCAACTCAAAGCTAAATTCACCAGCATTCAACTGACGACCTGCAAGAGCTTTAGTGAAGTCAAATTGTGCAGTGACAGGAGCTACCGCATAGTTGTTAAATTCGCTATCAGCTGGCATTGTGACATTGGCTGTCAAGACACCTGTTGTCGCATTCTTAGTGACATTAACAGTCACTTCTGCGTTCATAGTATCATAGTCAATGTCTGTATCTGTTCCTGCTACTTCACGAACAGTATAGGTGTGAGTCCCTTCTTTATCATATGAAATGGCGTCAAATTGGATCGTTCCGTCAGCTTTATTCTTCTTCGTTTGAATGACATTGCCATTTTCAAGCAATTCAAAGGTGAAGGCATCAGCTTCAAGCGTTTTTCCTTCCAATTTCTTAGTGAAATTAAATTGTGCTGTAGTTGCACCTGGTGTAAAGGTATTATTGAACTCAGTATCTGTTGGAAGGGCTTTGGTTGCTGTAAGAGTATGACCATCTTTCGTTACAGTCACTGTCACCTCTGCCTTCATTGGGTCATAAGTTACCCCAGTAAGTGAACCTTGAACCTCACGTACGATGTACTTATGCGTTCCTTCTTGACCATTCTTAAAGGTAAGAGCATCAAATCTCACAAGTCCATTGGCATCATTTGTCTTCGTTTGAAGAACTTTTCCGTTTGGATCTGTTGAAGTATCGCTTGGGTCTACCAACTCAAAGCTAAATTCACCAGCATTCAACTGACGACCTGCAAGAGCTTTAGTGAAGTCAAATTGCGCAGTGACAGGAGCAACGACATGGTTATTGAATGTCTTGTCATCCGCACCAGTTGATTCACCACCTGTTGAAGTCATCTCTGTTTTGGCAGTTAACAGACCTGAGTCCTCATCTTTTGTTACAGTCACCTTAACTGCGACAGTCATTTCATCGTAGTCTACATCAGGTTTGTTACCCTTCACTTCTTTAACAGTGTAGTTGTAGACACCAACTTTATCGAATGACAATTCGCTGAAGGTAATTTTCCCATCAGCCTTGTTAGTAACAGTTTCATTTACATTATTATCACCAGTTAATGTGAAGCTAAAGTCACCAGCGTTCAAAGTACCGTTTGAAAGTTCTTTATTAAATTCCAGATTTACCTTAACAGGAGATGATTTGAAAGTATTGTTGAACTCAGTATCAGTTGGCATAGTTGTTTGAGCTACGTAGGAATCTCCGTTAGCATTTACCGTGATTGTTACGTTAGCTTTCATTGGATCATAAGTCATACCAGTTTCTGAACCAGTGACTTCCTCAACTGTATAATGATAGGTCCCTACAGAATTAAACAAGAGTGGATCAAAAGTAATATTTCCCAAACTATCATTTTTTTGAGTGTCAACAACTTGACCTGTACTATCGTCAATCAAATTAAAAGTGAACTCGCCACGTTTTAAATTTCTTCCTTCCAATTGTTTCGTAAATGATAAATCGACCCTTGCTGGTTTTTGCTTTTTGTAGCTGAGCCCAGATCCTCCTGCCTTAAAGGCAAAAGTTGCTTGGTAACTATACTCTTCTCCATTGTTATAGGTGATTTTAATATCATTTCCGTGTTTTTGTTGCAATTCTTCAAGTGTAGGGTTCGCTGAAATATTCTTCAATCTGGTCATATAACGAACGTAAATCATTTCATTCAGTTGTGCTATCTTGAATGAAAAACCAGACGAACTTGTTTTGATATTTTCTAATAATTGAATTGCATTTCCTTTAGATACCCACGGTGAAATTGACTGAACCTTTTTCGGCTCTAAGAGCTTTTCCATTCCACAAATCCACATGATCGGAAGGAATATCATCAGCATGCCCTGCTCGCCATGTTGCTTTTGTTTTATTATCAAACTCTGTTAATACTGCATCACCATCTTGAACCAATTCTTGATCATCTGGAAGACTATCAATCAATTGGTAGTTGTTTAAAACCTGTGGAGCTACTAGACTTCCTGCATTTACACGGATGGTCCATCTGATTAATTCAGGATGTCCTGTTACTGCTTCTCCGTATTTTTCAACCTTTGATTTTGCTGCTGGTGTTGGAGCATTTTCGGGGCCTACTGTTACTGTAATCTTGGTTCCATTGAAATCTAGTTCTGTTGGAACATTTGGTTTAACAGTTGATTTCCAACCTGTACTAATGTTTAACGTATAATTTTTTCCAAGATTATTTTTTTCAAAGTAATCTGTAAAAGTGGTGATCACTTTGTTATTGATTGAATCCAAGAAAGCATTCCCGATAACTTGACCACCTGGTCCCGTCACATCATAGTGCAAACTTGTAGGAATTCTTATAGCTTCCGGAATATCAACCACCAGTTTATCATTGCGATTGATGGTTAAACTATCAGGCATATTCATGCGAATGACAGTTTCTACTGGGGCATACAATCCGTTACCATTTGGAAAATTCACCTCAACATCTGGATTTTGTACGGTAATCGTATCACCTGTTTTTACATAGGTTGTTGCACCACCTGATGAAGGCAGTTCTCTTTTAGACCGTCTTGATCTAGTTGTAGGTTGCACCTCAGTTTTTTTCTCGCTAGCTGCAGATGAAGAGGCTTCGGCATTGGCTTTTGAAGTTGGAGAAGCTGACTCAGCTGGTGCAACACTAGTGCTAGCTGGTGTTGCAACTTCATTTGATTGTTTTTCAGTCTTTTCCCCTTTAACCACATGTACAGGGGCTTCGACACTAGCTTGTGAAGTTGGAGAGGTCGACTCAGCTGTTGTAGTACTAGTTCTAGCTGGTGCTACAACTTCATTTGATTGTCTTTCAGTCTTTTCCTCTTTAATCACATTTGCAGAGTTTTCGGCACTAGCTTGTGACGTTGGAGAGGCTGATTCACTCGGCGTAACACTAGTGTTAGCTTGCGTTACAGCTTCATTTGCTTCAAGACCAGATTCCTTGTGTCTCTCACCTTGATTCTCTTGTGCGACAACTGAAGTTTGTGAATCTGTATTATTCTTCACTTCGTCCGCAAAAACACTTCCACAAGCAAAAAATAACGTCGATAATAAAACAGAAGCAACCCCGATAGAATACTTTCGGATAGAAAAACGTTCTTTTGTTTCAAAAAAATTGTGTCTCATTGCGCAACTCCTTTAATTATAGTCACTATATTGTTTCTTTTGATTATAGCACTACGTAAAGATAATTGCAAAATATTTTTATAATAAAAATAATCTAATAGAAACTAGGGCCATTGAAAGAATTATTAATTTATAGCCAACATTTATAAGAAATCCTGACAAAAATATAAGAATCCCTTAGACATCTATTTCAACTATTGCATAAGCAATATGTCTTAATAAAAAGAAAATGCCAAATAAGCTTCATCTATCAATATCCATCATATTCTATTTCAAAAATTCAGTTGTCCTCATACAAAAAGTATCAAAGAATCAAAAAGATATTAAGACGACAATCATATATCATATCAACTAAAAAAATTTAAGGTAATTAACTTCGTCGAATTGCAGCCATATTTGTAAGCGACTAAAGTCGCAACAACTGCGTCAATTGCACCAATTTAGTAAAAATCTAAAAAGAGCACCTTGAAAGGTGCTCTTTTGTAAGTATAGTAATTCTTTCGAATTAACATTTTGCGTGCAGTGGTTGCCATCCATTCAAATATCGCTTCGCTTGTTTTTCTTGGGGCAACTGTGCATAGCATATCTCTATGCGACTAAAGTCGCTAGAGCTATCCTAATTGCGCACCGCCAGTTCTCATACAAAAAAACACCTTGCAAGATGCAAAGTGTTTTTCGTTTGTATTCTGCTGTCCAGTAACGAATTAACGTTTACTAAATTGTGAAGCTTTTACGAGCTTTCTTAAGACCTGGTTGGAAACACTTTTTATTTGAATAAGTTTCAATATCCGCTTAAAATCAATGTTTTCCCACGTTTTCAGAAAGAATAATTTCATCTAATTTGAATATATTTCATTTGAATGGTGTGAATTTTACCCTAAAAATACACAAATTGAGCTAGATTTTACCAAAAAGTTCACACCATTTGAATTGTTATTGTTTTGTACATTTGATATACGGAGTGCATTATAAATTATCTCAAATATCTCTCAATATACTCTACGAAGATAAAAGGTTCTATATCTTTATAAGCGAGACCTTTAGATAGAGTAAGGCATTGTTTTGCTGTACCTTTTCCTGGTCGATGGTAAAACGTTCTAATCCCTTGAAGGAATATTCCAAAACGCGAATGACGTTCCGAGGTTGTCATCTCATCTAAATATTTGTCAACAGCTAAAGCGAATACATTTCCATAATACCTATCATCGTCAAATCTTGTTCTAGTCATATAATCTTGAATGTCATAGAGCATAGATTTCATATTTCGATAATTGGGTGCTCCCACCAATGCTCGACTAGCTCTATTTATACCATCAACATAACTGTAAGCATCATTTAATTGACCAAAATCCCAAAACCTTTTAGAATCAAAATACTTATACTCCATATCTAGTTGTGATTTTAATATTCTTAAAATGGACAGTGCTGTACTGTCATCTTTATTTTTATTGCCACATAAGCTTCTTCTACTCCAGTATTATAAAAATCAATATGTTGATTGATTTCATAGCCTAAAATTCCTGTAATATCAAATTCAAGTAAATCATTTTCCAATGTAATCATAATTGCTCCTTCAACTTTCAGTTCAACAATTGTTAAAGTTTATTTACTAATCAACTAATGACAGAACATCAACAATATCACTCTGTTCAAAAATAATCTTTAGCTTTTTCAAGAATCTGTTGGTCATTACATGGCATATAAACAATTAAGTTTTTCATTGCTCTAGTGATTGTAACATAAAATAGTTTCTTAGTTCTGTTTTGAACCTTCTCATTAGATGAACCTTTACCAAATATAGAATTAAAATTATATTGATTCCATCTTCCATTATCTAACAAAACTAAGACATTCTCATATTCACTGCCTTTAACCTTATGCTGAGTTATGACAGATACATATTCTCTAAGATAAGCAATACTATTTACATATTCTTGAAATGGTAATTTCTCAAGGCGTAACCATAAATAATAGCCCTTATTTTCTATAAAATTAGTAAATAAGTCGTCCTTTGAAAATTAATCCAGTTCTCTCTGCAAGTTTTATGACTTTTCCAATTGTAATATCATTATCAGAGATTTCTTTCATAATTTTAGATAGATTAATTTTATCAGCGGACGAGTTATTTTTAAAAGCAAGTAATACGCAAAAATTCGTTATGCTTACCTATTTTTATATAGTTCTATTAGTTCAAAGATTAGATCTAATCTTTGAAGAATCCTATCTCTATCTGTACCCGCCTCATATCTACTACTTAAACCATTAAATTTATAGGCCAATAAAGAATCTTTATTAACTTTACTCTTACTAATCACTTCTTCAAATGAAAATGTCTTAATTTCTTCGTAAATGGCTAAAAAGTTCTGGAATAGATTTGACAATATCAATTATTAATGGACCACCCTTTCTAACAACAATTTGAGCTTCTTCTACTAATTCTTCAAAAGTTTTTTCCTTTATCAACTAACTCACTTGCATTAAATTTTTTTCTTCATATCTGTAATTAATTTCACAAGCAAATCAGAACTATACAATTCAAATAGTTTAGAAAACCCAGCCGTTTCTGCATTAAGTTTGTGTGTTAATCGCAATTCCTTTGTTTTTCTGTGGTATATCAAACTCTAATTCTTTAAATAGTTCGCTATTTCTAAGATCTTCAAGGTGGGTAATTCCATCACCATAAATGAATTTCACCGTTCCTTCAATTACATTACCATTATTCATGTTTTGGAGCCGCTACATCACTAGAAGGAATCTGAACTAATCCATCGCTTCTAAATTTATTTGCTAAATTAATAACTTTTCGTGGATTACGTCTATTTTGATTTTTTTGTATTTTTCAAGACCATAGGAATCTATGTTTCCCACTCCTGAGTCATAGATAGACTGCATTGAATCTCCAAAAACCAACAATATTATCTCTAGTACTCTTTTTTGAGATGCTCTAACAAAATTTTTTTACAACTAAAGGGACTCGTATCTTGATACTCGTCAACAAAAAAATATAGTTTGCAGTATCCTTTAAAAATATCACTCAACTTCTTATATTTAGAAAACATTTTTTCAGCAACTATAAGAATATGGTCATGACTTATTTGAACTTTATTTTTGCTCAGTTATGCTCATAGAATACCATTCAGTATATTCAACACGAACACCATCAAAGTAATCAAGCGAAAATAAGTTCCTCACCTAATACTTCCTTTTGGAGCAACGAATAAGATTTGTGCATCATCATTTATTAACTCAACAAGACATTCTTTAATCTCTTTTTGGAAATTTTTCAATGACATGCCATATAAAATCGTGAATTGTTGAAACCCGTAAATTATCATTAATGATTCTAGCACTAATCTCTGCAACAGCATTGTTAGTATAAGTGATGCATACAATCGATTTTTTTGGTTCTTCCATAGATATTTTTTTCAATAATGGAAATTAATGAATAAGTTTTTCCCACTCCCAGCACCACCCTCAAGAATAAAATTTTGACCTTGTTTTATTACTTCAAATACTTTTTCTACCTCTGGTTCTACTGTTTTCTCAACCATAATAATCCCTCCGAAATATATTTAGGTACTTTTCCAAGTATTTTCTTCACCTTCAAAAATATAATAAACTTGATGCAAATGCAGATTTTTGTTTACTTTATCCCTAGCAAATTTATAGAAATCTTCTATTTCACTATCATCAAAGTCTTTTTAAAGCTTCAAATTGAATAAAACCAGCTTTTTGATCGATAATGAATTGTTTATTTAAACTGATAAAAGCATCCTCAAAACTAGCAGGCTGATAACCATTTTTCATCTTCGGGAATTTGATATGCAATACGAATTCTACCATCTGATGTTATTTTTTTCTGCCAAACTCTTTTGAGCTACTATTGAAAAAAACTTCATCTCCAGAAATATCAAAAAATTTTTAATTGAAGCATTTGTCGTAGAGGTAGCATCTACTGCTGAGCAAGAAGTTAAGCGATTATTTTCATTTTTATTTGCTGGATCAATATCCGTAATTATCAATACTTTTATTCCTAAAAATCAAATAACTTCCTAAACACTTGTGAATGGGCACCTGTTTCAATGATTGAAATATTTTTGAGAAAGCAATGGCATTGTATTAGAAGCTTGATTTATTGGATTGGTTGTATCTACCTTTTTGCATCATCGTAGGAATTAAAATCCTTTCTGTATCACCTTCAACACAAATGACTTTATCAGCAAAAAAATAATTCACTACTATTGAGAGTAAGGTACTGCTTTACAAATTTATATCCTAATTGTTCATCACCATATTCTTCTTTCAATGAATTAAAAAGCCTTTTGATACTGCTGTACCGTTATCACGTTTAAAAATAAATTAGATCATCAAAGTTACAATCAGAAACTATATGAGAGGAATGAGTTGTAATTAAAGTTTGAATACAACTAAAATCTCCACTTTCTTTTTAGTTCATCATTGTGTTCCTTTAGCAAATCTTTTAATATTCTTGATAAAAATATACTGTAATTGTGGATGTGTATGTGATTCTGGTTCTTCAATATATATTAGGTTAATATCAGCAGGTTCGTTTTTATATCTGCCATTAAAGTTTCAATTTCAAAAATGATTCCATATAAATTTAAATATCCCAAACCATTATATGTTTCAGGTAATAGACTATTGTCATGCTTATAATACAGTGTCGTATTATTACTTAAAATATCTTTCTCAGACAGTGATGAATGAATTGCTAACTCTGATTCACTATCATTTCCACCAAATCTTTTGACGCGTTCAAAGACTGAAGTAAAAAAATTCCTTCGACGCTATCATCACCACTATATGCTCTGGTTAAAGTTTCATCTGCCTTTAAAATAGCAGATTGCAGTAAATTATTTGCTTTACTGTTAATTTCTTCGCCATTATTTAATTTATAAAATCGATTTGATGTCTTAGATAATGAATGGTTATTTTTCTTTTATTAGATACTTCTCGACTAGCACTAATCCCTCTTACTTTTAATAATTTTTATGAACATCTTTCATTTCATGTAAATCAGACTTTTTCTTCTGTCATTTCTTGAGTAATAGGATTATATCCACGTGAATAAATCTGTATTTCGAAAAAAATTTATTCAGATTTTTCTTCATAAATGATTCAAATTTTGAAAAAAATCATCTGCAAAATCACAAGTCAAACTACTTATCTCATGAAGCTTTTTGAGTAGGAATTATATACGAAAATTCAAGAATAATAAAAATTATTTTTCGGATTTAAATCCATCATAAATCCTTGGATATTTTTGATAAGAATCTGATTCTGAGTATTGAATCCAAATTTGAAGATTAATCCCTAAAATAGACGATAATTCTGAATCAGGAATATCAGAGACTCTCTTTATATTCTCAAAGATTTCCCTTCTATGATTTAAATTAATATCTTCCCATACCAAATTGCGATTGGAATTTTTTTATTGAATATTTTTTTCTAACACAGATAAAACCGAAGTCTTGCCACAATTGTTTTTACCCACAATTAAGGATAAATCATTTTTTTCAACTCTAAAGAAAAAAATCGTTTAATAAACGATAATGTTGAATATAGATTTTTTAATTTCCATCAATTATACCTTTTTCATTTCCATTAATTCTCTCAACCGTTCCTGACCCATCTTCAACATATCTTTTTCCACCTTGTTCCATTTTTCCGAAGAGGCATTCTTGTAAAACTTCTGCTGCTGAAATTTGATCTACTTCCGAATCATAAACGCACGATTGATCTCTTTGATAAATTTGAATTTGTCTAAAAAGCTGATCCTTTTCCAACTCCCGTAAATTCTCAACCAAATGTTCTACAATTCCATCATGGTGTGCTTTAGGAGTTGCTCTGGCTTGACTAGGATTTATAGCATAGAGCTCTTCATAACGTATCAAAGTGCTGAGATAGGACAATTCAGGCTTGGTCGCAATCAGTGCTAGTGAGACTTGGTAACCTCTAGTTGTCAATAATTGTGCCGTTTTTCGAGGAACTTCTGTTGTTCTCAAGGTGCCCTCGATTAACAAATGATAACCTTGTTTACTCAATTCATCTACGAGATATTCAACCATCCAACCCGCAAATACTTTAGTATAATCCACACTATCTTTTCCATACTTTTTCCTGTAGGCCAAGGTAGTTCGGATGAAAAGAGCGATAACTATCTCCATCAATGATAATGAGATTCCCTTGAAATTCCCTTTGTTTCACACGATGAATCGTTGTTTTCCCAGCACCACTCTGTCCACCTAGCAAGATAGCCTTGGGCTGAGACGAAGTTGTTTTACCACGAGTTAAAGAACGAACGAGTCGTCTGGATGCTAGTTCAAAAATCATCTTGACTAAATTCTTCTAGTTTCATTAAGCCACCACCAGATGACGAGCTTGTTCTAACATACGTTCAATGCCATCCAAATAGCCATTATATCGCTCCACATCCTCAAAAGTTGCAACAAGATAAATCTTCGTGTTAATCAAATCAGAAAGATCATCGCTTATTAGAACCCAAGGATTATTAGCATCATCAAATGCAATTTCTAGTTCATCTTGTAAACGATAAAGTTGCGCTAAGATATTCGCCCCTCGCTCTTTAATCACTTCAATTTTCAGAGTTAACTGATAATCTTCTACTGGCGTGAGCATCTTTTCCTCTCCTACAATATCGATATAAGAAACATTAAATTTCTGACAAATACGATCTATTAATTCTGTCGAAACTGAACTTGTCCCGTTTTCATAACGACTCAGGCTATTTCGAGAGATGCCAACAATCTTTGCGAACTCAGGCTGGGTTAGGTCATGTGTTTTACGTAACGCTTTAATATTTTCTCCGATCATGAGAGCCCTCCTTTTATTTATTTCTATTATAGCATTAATAATTTAAAAACGCACCATTATTGGTGCGTCGTTGCTGATGGATAGAATACCACATATTTAGTTATTGAAGAAAAAGTACTATGAGGCTGTTCAAAAAGTCTTTGAGAATATAAAAAAAGTAAGAAAACTACAATCGAAAAACATATTGGATATATGAATCTATGGTATACTAGTGATAATAAATAGTTATCGATAGGAGAACATTGTATGAAAATTCTATTCTTAGCCCAATTTGCACCTAATCATGATTTTTATATCGAACCACAGAATGATATGGAAGTTTTTCTATGCTGAAACTTACCATCATAAGATTTATGAAGTATTATCCAAAACAGGCCATAAGATAATCACATCAAATAATGTTGACTATCTAATTAAAAACTATGAAGAAAATTGATTTGGTATGGTCATTTTACAATAGGATTGGATTCAGAAATTCAGAGATTTTTGTACAATCATTGTGTGAATATTTAAAAATACCATATATTGGAGCAGCACCTAATGTCAGAGCTTTGGTAGAAGACAAGAATTTATCAAAAAATCTGGCTGAGCATTTGGGAATAAATACTGCAAATTGGCAAATTGGTAGCATAGAGTTTCCATTGGTAGAACATCCACCATTTTCTGGCCCTTATTTCATAAAAACCACGATTTGGTAGTGGTTCAGAAGGTATTGATGAATCATGCTATTGTGAAACATGGAAAGAAGTTAAAGAAAAAGAGAAAGAATTTTTATCTCAAGCAAACTGAAATAATTGTTGAAGAATTTATTGATGGAAGATTGTATGGTGTTCCATTCATTAAGGGGGTCAATGGTGAAATTATTATAGGAACTCCGCATTTTTTTCAACTTCAGATAAAAAGGAAACATTATCAGTACAAGTCAAAAAAACGAAGAACTGAAGCAGGTCTGAAAACAGAAATAAGTAAGGATGAAGTATTAAACAAGGAATTGTTTACTTTATCAATGAAATATTTCCAAAAGTATGCAACCATCTGACTATGGAAGAATAGATTTTATTATAGGAACAGATAGAAAACCATTCTTTTTTTAGAAGTAAATACTATGATGAACCTTGGTATTCATAGTGGTTCTGTGCTAAGCTTCTTAAACAGTGGTTTTGAGACTTATGAAGATATTATTCTCACTCTATTACAAATTGGTATAGAACGAGTAAAACATCCAATAAAGTAAAAATACCAGTTTACCCCCACAGTTGATTTGGTTGTAAACTGGTTATCTTTATTTAATAGCACAATTTTTTTCAGGAAACAACAGTTTTTACATCATAATATCTATAAAAAGATAACCTGGGCAAAATAATTTTTTCCAGTCCGAATCAGTATATTTTTGACCATCCTCAATTTTTTGTAAATAGTGAAAGGCTAGCTCTTCAACATAATGATCATCGTTTCTAAATGGGCTTGTATCTAGAGTATCCAGATATTCAGAAATATCTACATCGTTTATATAGAAGTAGAGAAGTTGATTAATCTCAAAAAAATCGCTTGGTTTGATAAACAGGAGATTTATCTACCAGAGATTTAACTTGAGAAAATAATTTATTTGCTTCTAAAGACGAAACTTTAGCTAAGTAGAGTGTTAGATTGATCCTAGAGTAAATAAAGGGAGTCTCCGAACCAGTTTCATCTTCTGATATCATATTGAAGTATAGTGTAGGATTTTGATTTGTAAAATTCATTAAATATAAGGAAAAGTTATTATATAAATATTCATATCTACTATCCTTTAGCAATAGTATTTGCTGTATTTCAGTTTCTAAATTTTGCAACTCTTCTCTAGCATTTTTCTATTGTACTAAATTTCATTAAGAAGCAAATATAATTCGATAATGTTCGATTATAATTAATATCGTCTGCTCCTTTGAAAATCTCTAAAATATTCTTATAGGCTATCATCCCCTCTTCAAAAAGGAAGATAAAATGCAATATTTCGTAATAAGTAAGGATAATATTCAGAACCGACAAAGTTTTTTTATAGAAAAATTTTCCTGTTCTATTAAGTATTTCTCGATACCCAGTGGAATTATTCCTGTTAATATAAGCAACGAATAAGTTTGACAATACTAAGCATTGCTCATCTTTGTCTACTGAGGTCTCTAATAGATGTTGTAAAAGGTCAAGGTGGTCTGACGACCGCAATCGCTCTTTGACTAAAAGCTTGTAGTAGCAGATAACTTCTTTCATTACTATATTGCGGATATTTTTTTGAAGTAGGTGAAAAAAACTTCATTGAAATAGAAACGATTATACAGTAGTCGACCAATTGTTAAGAGCTCAGTTAAATTATCTAATTCACAAGAAACTAATTGTAACAAATAATCAGTATCTATTTCATCTCTCTGAAGTTTTAGGAGACCCTAATAGAAAATATTTTTTTCTTTGATAATTGCTTATTGGTATAACTAATTCCATATTTACAAAGTTCTACAGATAACTCTTCTGTTTCGGAGATTACATCAACAAGCGTATTTATAAGTAATGTTTCTTCAATTTGGTTTTGTGTAAAGGAAAAAAACCGGTATTAGCTAAAATAATCCTCCCTGAATCTAAATATTCTATAAATCCATCCTGTGATAGTTTACGAATTAATTCCGAAACGTCAGAGTTCTCTTCATTTAGAGTTAATGTTTTTTGGAGATAAGTCCGATAAACTTTATCTAAGAATTTTAATGACAAGGGACACCTTAATTGTGTTAGAGAACCTAAAACGATTTGTTCAAAGATAGTCAATTCACGCTCGAAATCATATTTCTTTATGCATGACATAATAGCATGTATGCTAAAATTTGAAGCTGATATTTTAGACAAACTCTTTTCATCTAATTCGGCTTGATAGCTTTCGAAAAAAATGGTATGTTTCTTGATTATCTGGGCGTAAAAATTTCTGTTTCCACGTATATGGATTAGTTATTTCAGATTTTGAAAGGAACTTAATAACTTCATTTTTGTCTTTATTTGGAACCGCGACTATTAAGTCAACTTTATGCTGTATAAGTATTTTTTTAGAAAATCAATATTTTCTCATCTAATTCTTCTATGATAAGAGCAACTCTTGGATTAATCTTATTTAGGTATTCAATAAGAGCTCGTTCGAGCTTATAGTCTTCATAATGTATCGCATCTACGCTAAGTGTACTATCAATACAATCAATACAATCAATAATATTTACAATTGTAGAACCTATATTGGGAATAAAAAGGGATGCAATCAAGTGGATATACCATTGTCTTGAGTATCGTCAAAATAACTTCTCGTTTAGGATACTTTTGATATTTTTTTCTCAACTTCTTCAATAGTGATAGCATTAAAAATCTGTCTAAAAATTTGTTTTGCAATATTTTCACTACCACTAATATAAAAACTTGTTAATTCCTGGCTATTAAAAAAACTCGGTTGTATATTTTTAAAAAAAGTAACTTAGTCCGCTCTCATCATCAGACTGGAGTAAAATAATTCTCTTATCTACATTATTTAGAAGGTCTTCCGGAGTAATTTTTCGATTTACGTAGACTTCATTCATATGCAAAATTCTCCTTCTCCTATCGATAACTATTTATTATCACTATACAAAGCATTCAAATAAGTTTATAATAGCATGATTATTGATAAAGGAGTTATTCATGGATTATAAACATATTTCTACTTTCTTAGACTACTGCAAAACCCATAGACGCTTGAGTTCACATACGATTCGAGCTTACAAAAATGATCTTTTGCAATTTTTACAATTCAAATTACAGCAGTGTGGGAAACCTATGTTGAACATTTGACGAAATCCAATATTAAATCTAATACATTACGTCGCAAAATTGCTAGTCTGAAGGTGTTTTACAGCTACTTAAAAATATCATAATTTAGTTGATGAGAATCCTTTTTAATCAATTACGTTTTCAATTTAGAACGGAAAAATATTACCTAAAAACGATTCCTCATGATATTTTTGAAAAGTATTTTTACATCTAGAACAGAAAATTACCTATTCAAAAACTAAATATCAAAAAAACAAAAAGCTGAAAAGAAATTTGCTAATCATTTTCCCTATTGCTTTCAACTGGTATTAGGATTTCGAACTTTGTCATATTCATCTTAAAAATATTAATCTTTCAAATAGGACTCTCCATATTATGGGAAAAGGTAAGAAAGAACGTATCCTATTTTTAGGAGATCAAATAACATTTAGCTTACTAGAAACATATATAAATAACTACTGTTTTCAACCCAGTAACTACCTATTCTCTGGAAAATATTCTTTCAAACCATTGTCAGAGCAAAGTGTACGTTTAATTCTAAATACCCTTGTTAAACAACATAACTTAACTACACCTATTACCCCCCATATGTTTAGACATAGTTTCGCAACAATGCTTCTAGATAGTGATGTAGATATTCGATACATTCAACAAATTCTTGGACATAGTTCTATCTCAGTCACACAAATCTATACTCATGTATCTCAGTCAAAGCAAAAAGAAATTCTAACTCTGTGTAATCCCATTGCTTCGATTCATTCACAGTCAAAAAAATAGAGCTACCTTCATAGAGGTAACCCTATCCTGAATAGTCAAGTCCAGTATCGTCACGGGCTTTGCTGTTATAAACAAAGGGATTCCCTGTTGTGTCTGTACTTGCCTTGCTTGCCCCATAGAGATGATAGCGACTGATCCTTGGATCATTGTCAACTGTAGTGGGTTGATATAAAGTTACAATCTGGAGAGGACTAAATTGGTTCTCTCCTTTTTAATGTTCAAAGTGATGAGAATTATAGTTCCTATAACCGTCAATTACTTGTAAGCCTTTTTCATTTTTTTGTATAATATATTTGAAAAAAAGGGTGACATAAAGTAGTAATACCCAATTTGTAAAATTAATAAGATGCGCAAGTTTTTAATTAATTTGGGCATTTTTGATTACTCAAAAGGGCTGCCATCCGATATTGACTTCATTGACATGAAGGTGTTCATTATACTAAAAAGCAAAGACGAGGTAATTACTTCGTCTTTGCTTTTTTTACGATTTTCCGCTATATATAGTAGTATACTTCTCCTGATAAAATTCTTTTTTTCTTATATTTTTTAGTGAACTCCATGCTAAATCACTGAAGTCAAACAAGTTCTAAAATCCTGAAATTCTAACAAATGCCACGTCACCTCATCGTCATCTAAGACTGTCACAGTCTCGCCTTTAAAAACAATGTGGGATAGGGACAGTTTTTCTTTTGAAATGAATGTAAAACAACCATATCTACTAATTTATTGTTGAAAAATTATATGCAGACAAAGGATGTCATCAATATGATTTTTCAACTACTAGATAAGTTTATAACTCTAGATGATTGTACAAATTTGGCTGTTGTGTCATATAGTATTCAAAAATTTTCATCCTTAAACTTCCACTTTCTTCGTTGTTCTATAGACTAAAAATGATTGTCTCAGTTGCGAGTGAGTAGACTAATTTACAAAAGCTGATTTCAACGAGACAATTCGATCACATTGTTTCGCATGGTCTAAATTATGTGTGACGATTAGAATTGTTTTTTCCAAACTGATCTCTCAATGACCGAATTAAGTCAAATGATTTTTTTGAGCCATATCAGGATCCAATGAACCTGTTGGTTCATCTGCCAAGATGATATCACCTGGTTTTAGAATAGCTCTCACGATGGCGATTCTCTGCTGCTCACCTCCAGATAATTCATTGACCTTGCTATCTAGTCTATTTTTCCAAACCAACAAACCGCAAGGTTTCTTTAATCTTTTTCTCCTTCTCTTCCTTAGAGAAATTAGTAAAGTTCATAGCAAGCATGAGATTATCTTTTACACTGGATGTAGAGATGAGTGCATTTGATTGAAATAGATAGTTGATAACATTCTTTCGATAGTTAACCGCAGAACGCGAATTCACTTTTGGTAAGATCTTCCCGTTGATTAAAATCTTACCACTATCAATATTATCCAAAAGGCCAATCATATTGAGTAATGTAGATTTTCCAGAACCAGATGGACCTACTAAAAGCTACAAATTCATTTTTCCTCAACATCAAAACTTAAGTCTTTTAAAATCTCACGTGACCCAAATTTTTTTGATACATTTTGTACGGAAATCATAGACATTAAATCACCCCTTAAACGATTGTATGAGACTTTCTACTTCTTTACGGAATAGATTGAAGTAAAGAAGTAATAATTGGAAAGCAAATGTAACTAGTGTTAAAACTATTCCCAACTTAGAGCCTAGTAAGATAGAAACTAGTAGTTCTATCGCAGAAACACCAACTACAAGAGAAAAAAACTCCGCTATACCTCTTCCAAGGAGAAAAGCCCATGAAGTATTGTACATACAGTTTTTCTTCGAAAAGCAAGCGATAAATCAAGACAAAACTCCAAAAGATAGCCATCATAGTAAAGACAATAATAGCGATGATACTTCCAAATAGGTAGAAAGTATAGCCTAGATCTTTCTGAAGTCCATTGATATAATTCTTAACCGTTGTAAATTTCAGTGCATTGTCTGATAAATCAGGGAACTCATTATCTAAAATTGATTTTACCTGATTCATTGTTTCCTTATCACGAACTTTCAAAATTCCGTCATATCCACTCACAGATAGGTTTGCTGATTCCATGAAGTACAAGTTTTCAGGAGCTGCTACAAAAATAACAGGTTCTTCACTAGTTACACCACGATCGATTGATCTTGACCAAGTAAAAATGGACTTAGATGGCTGATAGGTTCTAAATAAAAATCTTGGATTTTCTGTAAACTTAGTCCCTATATCCCTGGTTTTTACTCGAACAACTTCTTGTAAGTAAGCCTTTCATGGTTTCAACATCCGCTGAACCTAGAGTATCAGGAATAAGGTACAATCTGGCACCATTACGTATTTCGGATAATTCTTCATTACTTAACTCAACTCCTAGTTCAGATAAGTAATTATAAGAATAGGTTAAATACCAAAATGGTTTTTTAGGAACATTTTGATACGTACCATAGATTGTATCAAGGTATTCTTGCCCGAGATATTCTCCCTGAGCAATATAAACACCTGGAATCTCTGAAATTCGTTGGTAAAGTGATACATGCTGCTTTCTAATGAATTTGTATTACCAGAGTAGGTTCCTATATCATCCCCTTCTACAAAATCCGAAATAACATACATATTTTCGACACTTTTCCACTCCCTAGCTACTTTGACATTATCAATGAACTGATTCATTGGCGCATCTAAGGAATGACTAACTGCTATTAATAAACCAGCTACTAAAGTATAGAATAACAAACTGGTTGCCATTAATGGTTTCATTGGTAACCGTTTATGAATTGCAGCTAATGGAGAAACCAAATAAACAACAATACTTGGAATAATTAATGTTAGCAATAGTAACAAGATTGAAAGACTTGTACCCGCAAAGACTAACACAAATGATGATAATCCAAAACTAGCCCAACCTGACAAAAACCAAGTTGCTAGTGCGGAAACAGGTGCAATATAAATAGAAAACAGAATAGAATCCTTGAAGAGGGCAGACCACAACTCCTTCCTATCCCATCCAAGTAGTATCAATGTCCCAAAATGTTTAAAGGATTGTAAAACACATATTAGGAAAAGAACAAGAAGAACCATAGCATTTACTGCAATACTAGCAGCTAAAACGATTGGCACAATTCCCTCAACAGTATTACTGCCAAAACTCTCTCTAGTCAAGTCTTCAACAGAAATCCCAGTAATAGATGAGAGATTTGATAAAAACGTTTCTCTTGAGAGGTCGTCCTGAAGACCATTGATATGATATATCCCGTTTATTGTATTTGTTTCTTGAAAAATATGGTCTAACCGATTAATAACAACAGGGGGTTGTAAATAACAAGCTCGGTAATTCATAGAGCATATTATCAGTTCCCTTATCAAGTCCAATAGTCAAGTTATTGTCACTATGGGATAATAAATCTGAAATTTGTTGGCGTGATAAAATTATTTTACCACCGTTTGTAAAATCTGAAAAACCTTCAGGATTGCCAAGAACATCTAAATATATTCTATTTATTGAACCATCCCTACTACTATTTGTAGTACGTTTCGTCCAAATAGACAAGTCACTTTTGTTCCAAAAAAAGTATTGGTATACACTTTGCGCCTGTTCTTCAGATAATCTTTGAAGATAAACTGTAACTGTCCTAGAATTACGGTTATAACTTTGCCATGCCTCCTCATACTGAACACCTGTAAAAAAATTGCCATCAGAGCAAGTAGTACGCTCTGAATGGCAATCAAAAACAGGATTAAGTACTTCATTTTACCTAATAACATGTTTTTTTGTATGTCATAGGCGCTTACCTACAATTCCAGTAACATTGTGCTGTACCACTTCCAATATATCTAGATGCACGTGCTTCAATTCCTGGCCGTTTCCAACCTGAGAAACCTCCGTTAGCACTTTGCTGCGTGTTCATACACACCAGATTGAACGTGAGTAACTCCAAAGTCCTACTGTACGACCATAGTTCCAATAAACGGCAGAACCTTTTATAATAAACTGTTGCGGCAGAAGCGATTGAACCACCTGCACCAGCTAGGGTAAGAGCAAGTAACGATGTTGAAATAATCTTCTTAATTCTTTTCTTCATAACATAGTTTCCATTTCATTTTTGACTAAAACTAACAATTACAACTCTTTTTAGTAACTTATGACAACTTAGTACATTGGCAACTATCCTTTCTTTGAACTGGTAATACTACCAGCTTATTCATAAAAATTGTACAATTCATATTTTAAAATTTTACAGAATATAATTCTCCAGGATCAAAAGCCTAAAGGGGCGGGAGCGGGATTTATCGATGGTTTACAAACAATAACTAATAAACCCGCTAATAAAACTGCGACAACAAACTTTTTAGTTGCTTTCTTCATATCTTGCAACCCCTTTCATATTCCTTGATTGTATTCTATCACGCAGAAAATTATTTGTCAATTATATTTATAAAGATTTTTATTTTATTTTTATTATGAATAAGTTTATTTTAACCGTAGAAATAACTCGTTTCATGAGAGATGTTATAATAAATGCATATAAAAAAACAACACAGTAAAGACTGAGTTGTCTATAACAATTATGCTGGGAATGTTTCATTGATAAAACGCTCAAGGTCTAAAGCCATCTTATCATTTCCCTCTAGCAGGTATGCATGCTGCGCTGTTACAAAAGTACTGTTTAACGGCATCTTTATGGGCAAAACCTTCACTAACATTCCCAAGTAAACAGTAAAGATTAGCTAAACAGTAGAAACTATTATTTTTGAGACAAATACCAATCGTTTCAAAAGTCTCACTTATCGCTCTCTCTGTTTGCTGGTTTAACCATAGATACCGACAAAAGTTATACCGACATTTAATCAGAATTTCAAGTTCATCAATTGTCCGAACCTTAACACTCTTTAAAAAGATTGGTCATGCGATTATAGACTTCTTCAAATTTTGAGAGTTCATCCGTCTGAAAGTAAAAGTGTAATAAACTATTTGAGATATTCAAATATTCCCAATCATATTCGCTATATTTTGACAAAATAGCTTCTAATTTTTTGATCGCTTCATTCTGTTTAAGGTCATGGTTAAACAACACAATAGCCTCTATCCACTGAAGGTATAACTGATCGGAGAGAGGGAGTTTTACTGTCTTCGCAGCTTCTAACTCATAGATATATTTTAGTGAATCATAATCTCGTAAGTCTAAGAATTTCTTAGATACAGCACGAAATTGAGTCAAAAACTCCGATTCGACATGGATATCCTCGTCAAAAAAGTAGTCCATTGATACATTTAGCTTTTTTGCAAGGGCATATATTAAGTCTGAGCCAGGACTATAGTCTGCATCTCGCTCAATTTTACTGATTTGGGCCTGTTCACAGATACCAGCAGCCAATTCAACCTGAGACAAATTCAGTTCTTTTCTCCGACTACGCATTCGGCTCGCCAATAGTTTCCCCATATGGCCACCTCTATTCTATGTAATATTTATCTTTATATCACAAATTATAACATTATGACTTTTATTTTTCAATTATTCATACTCACCTAAAATCTAAAAACTAATCCAACTTCTATGAACAATAGTACTGTCCAATGCAAGCTCCTAATCACTTCTTGCAACTTATCAATGACTTCATTGAGAGTTTTAAACATCTTGTTCTTGAACCCTCGCTTCCGAATCTCTGCCCAGACTTGCTCAAGAGGTAAATTCTTATCCCCAAATTCATGGAATTTCATATTTCAACTCCTTACTGTAGGACTTTCACTAGCTACATCCCTAGTTTGATGTTATTGTACTGATATTTTTAGACAGAGTTTTTATTATCCAACCTACAAAAAAGAGAGAACTTGCCACTCCTTTCTGAAACCTATACCTCCACCTATTTCTCCAGTTTTATCACCTTATCATAGCGCTTCAAGTCCTCTTCACTATAGTGATGAATCACTTCTACGAGTGCTTTGAGGGAGCGAGAAGAGAAGTTGACTGATTTTCTCTTGATTTTTTTAAGGTCCAGATTGGCTTTGACTTCATCAGCTAGGATAAATTGGCGATTGTGATAGAGAGCACGTGCAATTTCTAACCGCTGCTTCTCACCGCCTGACAGAGTCTGGTTACTAGGGGTTTTGCTTTGAAGAGCTTTCAAACCAGTTTGTCGCAGGATTTCATCCATCTTTACGGAATCCAGTTCTTGTCCCAAAGCAATATTTTCCTCTAGGCTCAAAACCATCAAAAGATATGACTAGACTGGAGAATGTAGGCTCCTGCCTGATAAAGTTCATCCGAGGTTAGCTCTTGCCCATGGTAGCGAATCCGACCATGACTGGGCTTAATTTCACCATAAATTAGGTTCAGTAAGGTGGTTTTCCCAGACCCACTTTCTCCGATAATAGCAATCTTTTCGCCTTCCTCAATAGTTAGGTCACAAGGGGCTAGAATTTCTTGACCATCACGCACTACACTTACTTGCTTTAACTGGATAGGAAAGACAGAACCTTCGAGAACAGAAGGCATTTCAAAGCCCACTCCCAGCAATTTTTGATATTTATCACAGAGAGACTTAGCTGATTTTCTAGTATTGATAAAATAAGACAACTCCTGAAATTGATAGCCAATATTATACGATACTAGGTAAATCCCTACAAAGCTGGCTGCAGATAGGTAGTTATAATAGGTCATGAAACCACCAATGACAATAGGCGCGACCGAGCAAAAAGCATCAATTCCATTGATAAAGAGACTATTTATGGTCCGTTGCTTCTCATAGGCGATTTCTTCCTTTAGAGTCTTATGCAAATCTTTAGAAAACAATTTGAAAAACAAACTTTGTCCCCGATAATACCGTATGGAACGAGCACCTGCGATCATATTGGTTGCTTGAGAGACATAGACTTGGTTCGCTAGGGACTTCTCCTTCGTAATTTCATCCAAACGTTTAGAGCCAATTCCACTACAAAGAGTAGGTATCGAATAAAAAACGATAAAGAGCAAGCCAAGATAAAAATTAGTCCAAAGAGCATAACAGATAGAGACGGTTGTAAATCCCAAAGAAGAAATGATAATAACAGTCGACTCAATATAATTATCTTCTAGCTGTTTTACATCATTTTCCAAGTCTGACAAAACTTCCTCATCCGCAATCCGATGACTATATAAGAAAGTCTGAAAGATATCCTTCTTAATACCCAACTTGAAGTCTGTCAGTACTCGTGCATAGTAATAACGTTTCCCCGCCAAACCCAGCAAGAGAATCAAATTTCCAATAATCCCCCAAACCAAGACTTGCCATAGCAAATGCAACTGGTGATTGGTAAAACTAGAGACAATATACTGAATCAAAGCTGGTGTAATGATAGCCTCCAGCCAAGTAATCATAATCGCCACAAAATAGAAGAATAAGTGCTTCTTGGTTACATAAGATCTAAGCATAACGTATAAACCTCCTGAAATTATTTACCAACTTAGATAGTCGCTCTTTATCTCTAGAAAGGTATATAATTTGTTGTATGCAGTATTCCATAAGTTCTGGCTTGTGGCATTCTATGAATTCTCCATTCTCGTTAATGACAGTGGAATAACCATCAATTACATTGGCAACACATTCTATACACATACCTCTACACCAGCAATCTTTACACTTAGAAAAATTATCCTTATTATTAAATGTTTCAACATTTGGACTATTATGACTCCCCAGAATCTAAAGCACAACTTCTTACTTCCATCTACGTCAAAAAGTAATTGTATTGGAAGGATCAATATCATCGCAGAAAGTATGGTTTGTACTCTTGTAAATCATAGATATTAAAACATCGTATAAGATTGGGCTAATAAATGCTTTCTCATTACAATCAATTACATTCTGAATAGATGTATCTATAAAAGTTTTTTTCTTTCAGATAAACTTTTTTTCCATTTCTTTAACAATAAGTACTTTTATTTTTTTACTGAAGACATCATTAACATTAAAATGAACATCCATCTCAGTAAAATATTTGAAAATAGCTTCTCTACTAATACCATTTTTGATGAATACGAGTATACGTTGATGCAATTTCGAAATTATCATAATCAATACTTTTTAAATACTTAATGAATCTCAGAGTCTTTCTGTGACTTCCTTTTCCCTTAACCTATCATGAACAACCTCTGGTCCATCTAAACTAATTGTTAAAAATGGATGAAATTTATTTAACATATGCTTTACTCGATGATTCAAAAACAGTACCATTAGTAACAGTCTCAACTTTTAATATATTTAAAAATTTAGATAATTTCTCAATAAAATATACAAACAACTCAATATTTAAAAAGGCTCTCCTCCAAAAAGTATTAATCGATTAATTTGTTTTTATTCCCTTACTTACAATTTCCTGAATTATCTTATCAGCAGTATCAAAATCCATTACTCGATTGTCCATGCCATAGTTTCCACCATCAGCATAACAGTACGAACACGATAGATTACAGCTATTTGAAATATTTATTACAACTTTCTTCAAGATTCCATCATCAAGATTATCCAAAGTATTAGACGTATTTTTTTATATTCAGGTGAAGAAGACAAAGTAAAAGAAATGGAATCAAAATAATATGTACCAAAATCAGTATCAATTTTTTTAATCATAGCAATCCTCATTAATGAAAAACAGAGATGGGGAAATTTTTCCCCACCTCGGAAGAAACTATCGACCGCCACCACAAGAATGACTTGGTCCACAGTTATTATTAACAACATAACCTTGATCAAACTCTAAAAGATCTTCAAGGTTAATAACTTGTAGTTCTTCCATTATTTTCACCTCCTATGTTTTTATATAGATATCATATTACCATTTTAGGAGCGCTATAAAAAAATTCCCTTATACACAATTTATTCTAAATCGTTCAACACTTGTTCTAAAATGATGTTCAAACGTACATGCTAACTGTTGACTATTTACTAATTTCATTGTTGCGATACATTTTCTCATCTCAATTAAAAGCATATTGATTATGAGTTTTCTTTAAATCGTACAAATTTTTTTCGCATAATGAAACACTAGTTTTTCATAAATTTCAGTTTCTGAGAAGTTACAAAAATTTTTAGTTGTTTTTCAAAAATAAAGAGCATCTATTAGCTCGTTTCGTTCAATACATGTTATATAGGCATTTAACAACATGGTCGATAGTAAACGACGATTATTTGGAATATCTCTATAAAATTCAGAGCGATGGCACATTTCTTTTGATAAAACCATCATAGTTTCATGATTTAAAACATCTAATGTATTCATAAACAACAACAATTCATAACACCCCCAGTATTCTACAGAAAATAAGTACTCACTGATAAAAACTAATATCTTGATCTGTCACATAGATCTTTCCTGATAAGTCCTGTAAACGAATCTTAACCAAAATCGTATTTAGCTCATAAAAAGGGCCTTTCTTCTTTTTATTTTCCAACAAACTAATCAGTAAATTTTCCATACCAACGATATCTCGCTTTGCTACTAATAAACGAATTTTCTCTAACAATTCATTAAAGTCATCTCTATGAAAATCGCGCGCCGCGTATATAAATTCTTCAATTGGCATATTAATTGCTTCAAGTGCTAAAATGAATTTAGTAATAGTTAAATCAGCCTCTTCATGCTCAAACCTTGACAGGTGAGAACTTGATACTCCACATTTAGAAACATCTTTTAGTGACAGTCCTCTTGATTCTCTAAATTTTTTTAAAAATTTTTCCGAATTTCATTTAAAAGTACCTCTTAAATTGTGTATAAGGAATTTATTACAATATCTTGAATAACATTATATCATAGGAGAAAAAGAAAAGAGGTTGCTATTATGAATAAAAAAATTATTTTTTTACTTATCTTTAGTAATACTTGGAGGAATCATAGTTATAGGAGTTGGATAATTTCACTCTCTTATAAAAAAATTCTAGTGACAAGCATGTCGCTAGAATTTTTTATAGTGTTTGACGTGCAAATAAATTAATCTAACGAAAACTATCTTTTTAAAATCAATTATTTTTAAAGGTCTTTTTAATATCATTCGTAAAGTCATTCTCAAAGTTCCGTCTTTTTAATTTAAATATATCTTTTTAAAATTTACCAAGCAATTTACTGATAAGCTCGTTCTCTGAGGCAAAAAAATAATATTACAATATATAAGGTTATCTATTTTTATATTATCTACTAAAATCATTTCTCTCGAGCCTCACAGAGTTAGACAGACTAATAGTCTCACAATAAAAAGAGCAATAGATAGATTGCCATTTTTGTAGGTTGGACACCATATAGTTAAAAATCTTAAGAACACTGATGTAGCGCTATTCTTAAGATTTTTTTACTTTTTCTATTTGATAAAATCTCAATAAAAAAAGACTTAGAATCATGTTAACAATAACATTAATTCCAAATCCTTTTTATTATTTATCTTCTAACTATATTTAAGATAGATACTTAAATTATATTACTGTTTTTCAAAAGTTCCGTCTGCTACACGAAAATCACTGTTAACAGTTTCAATTGAATTAAATTGAATCTTTAAATATTTTACTTCTTTTTCATCTTTTCCAGGTAATTCAGCTTTTTGCACTCGCTGCACTAGAAACCTTTAATTTGACATATTTTTCCAGCGATTTTCCAAGTTCCATCTCTAGATTCGTCTTTATTATTTGTTACTTCTAGTGTTTTTATCGCTATTGAAAACGATAGTTGAATCGTGTTTACTATCATACCAAGTACCAATAATTTGCTTCTCTGGTCCTGAATTTTGATTCAAGAAAAGAATACCCCACCGGCAACCGCAAGTACTAAAACAACTAAAGCAATAATTTTTTTCATTATTTTTTTCCTCCTATAAATATCTAAAGATATTAATTATTTTTCATATACCTAGTTTCACTAAAATCATTAGTAAAAAAATCAAATTTTGAATGATAAACTTTTTATTCATTACTACAATAAGAAATACTTACCAGCTTTTTATTAATCACGCTGTTTCCGTGATACTGAAATACCAAAACTACAAAGAACAATTCCCATTGCAAAACACTAACCAATTCTCAATTGAACCTGTATTAGGCAAGGCTCTATTTGCAGCATATTTAGCTTGATTTCCAGCATAGCTATATACTTGTTCGTTAGAAGTATTTTCTGATATACTCTTTTCTAACGCAGGATTAAGAGAAATCATCTTGTGATCTACTTTATCGTTAAAGACTTCGCTTTGTCTTGTACGAGTATTTAAATAGGCTTCCCTAACAGCTTCATATTGTGCAGTTGCATCCAATTGATCTTGTAGAAGTGTTTTAAGTTTAGCTTCCTCTCTTGCTACATTCTCAAGTGTTAAACGGTGCTCTTCAACTGCATTGTCATATGCTCCTTTTGCTTTCATCAAATATGCATCTGCATTTTCAAGATGATCTAAAAGTGTTTCTAAAGCACCTAAGTGAGTATTTAATTTAGAAATTTCATCCTTAATTTGACTTTCTTTAGCTTTTAACTCTTCAACTTTATTCTGACGGTTTCTGAGTTCTGCTTCATCCGTAGCTTTTTCAGCTTTAAGATCTGAAAGTACTTTAAGTTCTTTATCCAATTCTGCACGCGCATCTGCTAAAACTTTTTGTTTTGTTTGAATATCTGCATTTAGATTTTCAACTGCTGATTGTGCTTTTGCATAACGAGTCTTGGCAGCAACTAATTGTTTAGAAGCTTCATCTAGATTCTTTTGTGCAAGAGGTGTCTTATCAGAGATTAAGTTTAATCTTGCAATCGTTTGACGTGTAGTATTTAAGGCTGCCAAATGTTTTTTATGAATTTTAGTTACTTCATCTAAATTGTTTCTTGCTGTCTTATCTGCTGCTATTGCTTTTTCAAGCTCCTCTTTGCAGTTTCTAATGCTTTTTGCTTAACTTGAAGGTCTGCGTTCAAGTTATCCAGAGCTGTTTGAGCTTTGATATATCTTGTTTCAGCTTCTTCTTTTAGTTGTTTCGCATTGTCGTATTTCTTCTGTGCACCTGGAGTTTGATCAGGAACTGACATCAATTCTGCTACTAGTTTTTGAGTTTGTTTCAGATTTTGATTTGCATTTTGATTTTCTACTTTTGCTTTTTCAAGATCAGATTTAGCTTTTACTTCTGCTGTTGTGGCCTGGTCTAAATTATCTTTTGTATTTGCTAAAGCTTGACGCTTGCTTTGAATATCAGCATTTAATTGATCAAGTGCATCTTGAGCCTTATTAAATTGGGTTTGTGCTTCATTATAATTTTGTGTAGCGATTTCCAATTTAGTAGTAGCTGCAGGTGTTTGATCAGGAGTAGCTTTTAGAGCATCTAATTTTGCTGTCGTTTCTTTGAGAGCTTTTGTACTTGAATCATTTTCTGATTTAGCTTTTTCCAAACGATTCTGTGCAGAATCATTTGCCGTATTTGCTGCAGTCTGTTTAGCTTTAGCAGCTGTTAATTCATCTTCCATTTTTGAAGTATCAAATGGAGTAGCTAGAGGTTTGGCAATTCCTTTATCATAATAGTCGTCAATGAACTTAGAGTGATACTCACCTGTTTGTTCATCTTTAATATAATCGAAATGGCTAGATTGACCTTTGAATTTAATAAAATGCATTCGACCAACGCCACTAGGTGTTAGGCTATTTGCTACCCCGACTGCTTGTATATTTGAAGGAGCTTTCTCTCCAATCATTAATCTCATATGTCCAAAATATGCATGTACATCATTTGCCATAAAGCTAATTACAGCATCATATACCTCGCGATACAATTGAGACATTGTAGCTTTTCGTGTTTCTTTTGCTTCTGAATAATAAGCACTAAAACCTAGTAATGTATTATTGAAGCTCATATTTTCGCCAGCCCAAGCGATTGAATCCAATCCATCTTTTGCAAGAGCTGTCACACTATGACTTGTACCAAATGGTTTATTCTCATCAGCATAAGCTTTTGCGATATTTTTAACACCTTGAACAGATTCTTTAGTAACTATAAAATCATGGCTTCCCCAGACTTGGTCTTGCAGATTATTTGCGAGAAGCACATAATATTGACTCAAAGCTTCAATTTGATTCTCGGTTAGGTTATCTAAATCGACAACAGATTCATCAAGTGGTAATACAATATTTTTGTTTGGCCAACCTTTGATAACAATATTTTGGTGTTCAGGAGAATATTCCGTTTCTGGAGTACCAAAATCATATTTACTGCCTGTGAACCATTTTTGAATAACGTCGTTTAAGGCATTTTTATTTGCGTCTGAGTTATCGGCAAGGTAAGTCTTGTAAGCATCAATGACATCTTGAGGCAATTGAGGAATAGTGAGATTTTTAATTGCTGCAATTTGTTTATTGAGCGTTTCAACCGCTTGATCAGCCTTCTCTTTATTCTCTTTTGCTTCCTGAGCTGCTAGTGTAGCACTCGCTAGCTCATTTGAAGTTTCATTTACTTTAGCCTCTTCTTGTTTTTTCTTAGTAGTTAAAGTGGAAATATCCGAAGCTTTCTTAGCATCATTTTCTTTAGCTGTTTTGAGCTCTTCTTCTGCACGAATCTTACTATTTTGTTTATTTGCTAAATCATTTGCTTTACTATCTCGATTTGCAATTGTTTGGGCAAGTTGTGATTCAGAAGCATCAAGATTACTTTGAGCTGAAACCTTATTTTCTTGAGCTTTCTTTAGATTCTCTTGTGCTTGTTTTTGTTTTTCTTCAGCAGATGACAAGTTTGCTGCCGTTTCTTGATTTTTCTTTATTTGATCCGCTTCAACTGATTTTGCATTTTTTAGTGCAGTAGCTTTTTTATCGTCCGCTTCTTTGGCACGATCAAGTTCTTGTTTCGCTGTATTTTTCAGTTGCTGTTTTAGCATCTAAATTTTTTTCTTAGCCGCATCACGTTCTGCTACTATTTCTTCGACGCCTGTACCGTCTAAAACCTTCTGAGCAGTTTCTTTCTCTTTTTGAGCCTTCACTAATGCACTCGCTGCTTCTTCTGCAACCTTTTTAGCATCTGCTAATTGTTTAGCAGAAACTTGACTAGCACTAAGTTGCGTTTTTTTCATCAGCAGAAGCTTTACTGAGTTCTTCGGCTTTATTTTTGTCTTCGTAAATGGCATTTTCCAAAGCCTCTTTCGCTGCTGATTCTGCTGATTCTTTTTCAGCTACATCACTTTTTGCTTTGTCTCTTTCAGCAATGATTTCCGATGCTCCAGTACCATCAAGATTTTTTTGTGCAGTTGCTACTGCTCCCTCAGCTGTCGAAACTTTCTTTTCTTGCTCTGAAATTTTATCTTGATCTTTTTTAATAACATCTGATTGCTGATTACGTTCTTTCTCAGCTTCTAGAACTTTATCAGATGCATCTTTTAGTGATGTTTCCTTTTTCTCAATATCAGCTTTTACTTCTGATATTTCATTTTTGGTTTTTTCAATTTTCTCAGGCGTAGCTGATTCTTTATTCGCCTCAGCATTCTTTAAGTCAACATTTGCCTCGGAAACTTTTGATGCAGCGGTTGCTTCCGAAGCCTTAGCGTTTTCTAATGCACTTTCTTGATTTGAAACCGATTGATCCGTTTCTTCCTTGATCGTTCTTGCTTCTTCTACAACTTCAGAAGTTGGCGTTTTCGTTACAGTTGCAATTCCATTATGGACAAATACCCCGTCTACTTGTTTTATATTTGTAGACGAAGGAGACGTCGATTCAACACTTAATGTTGACTCATTTGGCTGAGTTGCAGTTACTTCATCCGCTTGTACAACAGAAAATCCCGCAAAAGCTGTAGCTATTGATACAGCGGATACAGTTGCTTTGATCGTTTTCTTTTTCATAATTCCCACCTTTATGATTAAGTATTGAGCAATTTATCACTATCTAATTATAAACACCCGAATTATACTACATTTTATCAACTTTGTAAAGTTGTATCCAACCTTTCAAGAACTAGAATCTAACCTTCTAAGACTGTAAAATAGTCTTACGAGGTTACAAATGTCAAAATTACAAAAAGTATATAAGCAAAAGAATACGGATTCTGCGGACCCAGTCAGGAATGACTCAGGAACAATTAGAAGAAAAAAAGCAGATCTTGGCACCAATTACGCGTATAAGTTAGAAAAATTTAGAGCCCAATATAAAAATTAGTACGCTTGAGAAAATTATAGAAGCGTTAAATGTTGATCTACAAACCTTTTTTGATTTAACACTTAAAGAAGAAAGTACTGATTTAGCACAGCTTATTGACACTATCAAATCTTTACCAGAGTACAAACAAAATAAAGTCATTTCAGCTATTAACACAATTATTAACGAGACAAAATCATGACCACCCGTCAAACGGGTGGTTTGTACCAGGGCTATAAGCCCAGATAACTAGCCAGCGCCTAAAGACGCTGGCTTTCACTTTGTTCAAGCCTTATTGCATTTGACTCGTCACAAGCCTCTCAAAGAGGCATATGTACTACTTGCCACTATCCCTAAAGGGATCTTTATATTCTTTTACACTCAACTTATCTAAAGCAATATCTTTTCGCTCTTGTTCCTGAATGTATTTCTTTATTGTGACTTCGTTGATGCCAACTGTACTTACATAATATCCCTCTGCCCAAAAATGTCGATTTCCAAACTTATATTTCAGATTGGCGTGTTTATCGAACATCATTAGAGCGCTTTTACCTTTTAAATATCCCATAAAACTTGCAACACTAATTCTAGGTGGAATACTTACCAACATATGAACATGATCTGGCATTAAATGGCTTTTCAATAAAAAGTGGAAAAAGGATAAGTATAAAAACTTTTCCTTTCCCACTTTTTTTATGCCTAAAAAAATATGGCTTTTTAGCTATTAGAGCCTGCGATTCTTGGGTAACCAAATGTCATATCGAGGTTATCTTTCTTGTAATTCTTGATCAATTCCCAGAAATCTGCAACTGATAACGCTGCAACTGATTCATGCCAATTGAATTTAAAAAAACAAATCTAAGAGAAATTTAATTACTTGATGAACTTTTGGCTGTCTGTTCTACAGTATCAAATGTAATCAAAATTTTCTCACACAATGGATCAATCAATTCAATTTCAATACCATCATTTACAAAATTGAATGATACTTCTTGATCTTGATCATTCAAGATTGAAATATACTGATCCTCATCAAATGTTGAATAAAACATTCTAATATTGACTTTCTTTCATTGTGATTAATTAACTCTGTAAGATATTGTTGAGTTAAATTAATCACATGGTTTTTATACGTTTTTCATTTTTGTTTTCCTCCAATTTTTTAAAAAGATTTTTTTCATTCGTGAATTTTTCACGGTGGCCTTACTCTCTTTAATATTATTATTAAACGATTGTTCTTGAGCATCTTCTACCTCCTTTTTGAGGAACAAAAAGACAGTTCACCACTGCCTTTTTTTCTTCACTATTATTATGCCATTTTTGTAAAAAAATAAAAAAACGATTTTTTTCAAAAAAAGGTACTGACTCAAAAGTTTTATTCTTACTGCCTAGCTTTTGGGTAGCAGTTCATAATCTGATAGTGGTTTTATAATATTTTTTTATCTATCAAGAATAACTTTATATCTCCTCTTGTGTCCTCAGAACCACACCAACGACATTTTTTGAAAAATTATCCGTTTCATCAACATCAGAACTATATCATGATATGTATCAGCCAATTTTTTTAAAGGTTCTTTTAATGTATTTTTGATTTGCTGTTCTAACATAAATCTATCCTCAATTTTATTTTTCTATGTTGATTTCATTGACAGGATTACTTTTATCATATCCTATGGACAAATAATGTCAATGTTCATTAAAATACTAACTTAATTCTCCCTAATTCTTTAAAATATCTTCCTGAGTTTTATGTTCTTAATATTTTACAACCAATTTTTTTACTATAAAGTCTTATAGCAATTTAAATATTGATTGAAACTTTTCAACACACTTAGTTCAAATACTTCTTAAAAATACGTTCGTTTTTTTCTTACAAATCTTTTATATTTTACCACAAAACACACTGAAACACTTGTTCTCAATGTATTTATTTCATATTAGGATAATTTCTTCAGCAAGCTAAAAATTTATCGTTTGCTCAATATCTTCCTACTTTTTGGTGATTACAATCGATAAGTTTTTGGAATTCTCTTCGACATTTGAAAAGGACACTATCAATAATTAAATTAATTTAAACATATCAGACACATCTTGAATTTAAAAATTTTTACACGTATTAAAAAATGTGATGATTTTAATTACTTTTTGAGATTTCTGATTTTCAATCTATATAAGAAACTTTAGTGCATTTACCTTCGAATACCATTTCAATTAATTCTGTTCTTATGTTACGTCGTTGACTTTTTCTGTGTGTTTAGCGTTGACAGAAACGTATGTGTAAGTCACGCTAAACACACAGTCCGAAGTAAAACCGAATAACACAAAAAAAGAAAAATTTGTTTTTTTAGAATTATCAATTTATGGCATACTATTAGTAACTAAAGATTGATTAAGTAGAGACGTAACTAATATAGCTACGTTTTTTATGTTTAAAAGGAGGTAGCTATCGTGAAAACAGCAGGTTTAAGCCGGGTTAGGAAAGAACCAGTTTTTGTATATCATTAACTTAAAAAAATAAATGTGTAAATAATAGAAGCAATGTCAACAGCAGTTTAAGAAGATTTTTTTAATTGGAACAAAGTAAAGAATAAAAAGTATAAAAAAAGAAAGTAAATAGCAAAAAGTCTAAAAATCAAATACAAAAACTAGCTTAACTCAGTCGCTAAATTAAAAGCATTTAAACCTGAAAAAGAGTAAAAAGAAAAAAACAACAGATTTTTTTATCTGTAGGATGGAACTCTACATCTTATTTGAATTGAGTCAACTTGTCATGTTGTAAAATGGCTTGGTTATCTTCTTGGCCATCACAATTAAGAAGCGCCCTCAGCAAAGGGAAGATACTATCCCAGTGAATATAAGCTTTTATGTCACTGCACTACTTCAACTTGAATAAGAAAGACCTTAAGATTTTTTTCTTAAGATCATCTTTTATAAGCACATTATCTACTATAGAAAGGAAAGAACCATGGCAAAAAGAAACGTAGTCGTGCTGAACGACGAAAAGCTAAGGAGAAAGCTAAGAAACAACAAATTGATTCTCTAACGACTTTCGAAGGCCGTAAACAATTCATCCAGTCAAAAGGATTGACTAATCTAGTCGCGCGCTTTTAAAAAAAGGAAAAAGGTATCAAGCGAAATGAATCCAAAAAAACGGGAGAGGACATTTATCTAATCCATACAGACCGAACCTTACACAATTACGCTGGATCCTGGAGCAGATTCGCTTCCTTTGTTGCCTCAATAACTACTGCCGAAGATTTAGAAGCTCTTGAGAAATCTAACGATATTGAGGGATGGATTGATTTAGTGAATCAATACTTAGAACATTGTAAGAAATCAGGACTTTCTGCTCCAACCCAGTCAACCTATAAAAGCAGCATTGGCTAAAGTTTTAGGCGTGTCTTCTACTACTTTTGTTGCAACGGATATTCGATACCGAGCCAACAAAAAGAATAATCGCTTAAAGTCAAATGACGACAGAATGTCTGAAGAAACAAATAATCGCTGGTTTTCAATTGTATCTGCCACTGGGCTACGAAAAATGAATTAAAAGCAATTACTGGAGACTCACTCTACCAACGAGAGGATGGCCGATACTTTCTTAAAAATCATTGGTAAAAAGCATAAAACAAAAGGAGCTAGAGACCGCTGGGTTCCGATTATTACACGAGATCAACAAGAATTAGAGAGGCTTGTTGAAGAATTTAGGCTAGCTGGTAAAAAGCGTGTGTTTCAAGTTCCATCTGCTTTAAAACCTCATAAATATCGTGCTGAATACGCAAAACGTCTTTATCTTCTTGTCGCACGAGATCCTAAAGACATCAAGGATAAAAAGGGAAAAAATTTATCTAAGAGGGGAATTAAAAGGCGTTGTCCTCGATCGAAAAGCCTGCTTAATTGTATCGCGTGCTCTTGGACACAATCGTCCCGAAGAGTTTCAAAAATCGTATGCATATAAGTTAATCGCACAAGCAAACTAATAATCACATTTAAAAAAATAATTGTATATCTCTCATTGAAATAAATAAAGTAGGGAAAAACCTAATTTTTTTCTCCAAAACCCTTATCATTACGCGTTTTTTTAAACAATTAAACATTGTGTATTTTATTGTTTTTTTCAAAATTTTTTTCCATTTTTCACTATTTTTTAAAAAAGGCGTTTTTGTCAAAAATGGCATACCTATAATAGGGAATTTTTAGTTTTGAACCAAAAATGTGGTTATGATAATATATTGATTTTACGACATCTAATACTTCCTAGCATAATTCCTATCAAAAATAATAGTAAAAAGGAAACGTTAAAACATGAAAATACAGACAAAAAGCTTCTACTGAAAAAAAGCATTTAAATGAGAAAGAAATTCAATCTTGTTTTACTTTTAATGAATTCCTTCTGGGGTTTGATCGCATGGTTTTTAACTTAGGTGAAAATCTAATTGTTGACATTGAAAAATAATAGAATACAGAAAAATAATCCTCATGAAGTTAAAAAAATTAAATTACAATTCAAATCAGATAGAAGATTTAATTATCCAATCAAAGGGAATTCGGAAGACTTGAAATTGGAAAAATTTATAAAAAAAGAAAGCGGAGATACTGTTAATTATTGCTTACTACAACTAAATCATGGAGGTCTCAATTTTGAAACTCTCTATTTCAGCAATTCGAAAGAAACTAATAAATGTTATAACGAAAATCAAACAGCAAACTGGTATTTGGATTATCCCAACTACTATTAGGATTCATGAAATGGAAATCTCATTTACATTTGCTACTGATGCGATTATTCATTTTCAAACAAGAAATTTATTATTGAGGAGTCTATCTAATACATCTCAAGTAGATAAAAAAAGTTTATACAAAATGTTCAACTCCTGAGGATCACCATATTCTTTTCAAGCAAAAAAATATAGAAACTTATTGCATGTTCTTTACGATAAAACAGCAAAAAGCTGAACATAATAAACAGATCGAATTGGACGCATCTCGTAAATATCGCATCTATAGATACGAAAATGACACTGAATGAAGAAAAAAATTAAAAAGTGAATTCAAGACTACTGACTTAGATAAACTACACAATGATCAGCTTTATCTATTTGTGTATAGTGTAATTGAAAAAGGATTGTCCAACTTTAAGATAGTTGTTCAAACTTCAGTAAGAGATACCGAAAAATAAGTTAATAGAATTGTATAAAGAAAAAAAGGTAAAGATAAATATAAAAAAACATTTTTTTGAAACTCAACTAAATCATGCTATGGATTATTTATATCCATTAACATTGGATGAATCTATTTTCTTATTTATTGATGCATCTAAATTTATAAAGCCAAAAACTGTGCAAGAACCAAAAGAAATCTGATTAAAGAAAGTAGAAAGAATGATTTAAAGAATGAGCGTTATTTTTCTTTCTATTATGATTACATGGCAAGTACTATGTCTCTTTAGCTTAATGCTAAATACTCTATCTCTTGTTACTATCCTTGATTTTTGGTTGTTACAAGAGTAATCAAAATACTAAACTTCATTTGTTTAAAAATGCCTACTTTTTACAGCTGAAGAAAAAAAGATGCATTTATTAAGAAAGTTATTAAAAACAAGAATAAAGACATAGGTTCAATCCTAGATTCTATTTTTAAACAACATTCAAATAAATAATTCTTCCATTTTAATATAAATTCTGATTGAAAAAAAGAAGAAGTATTAATACAGCAACGTTTTTCCCATTTTTAACTCTTCAACCCCTTGAAGACTTAAAAACAAAAATCTAAACTAATATAATTTAAATCTAACAGAAAGAAAAAAAGGTACTATTTATGAATGTATTTATTCCAGAAGAACTGATTAAGCAAGTTCAATTACTATTATCGGATATTGTTAAGAAAGAACTAAATAAATTTGTAGATACTAATGAAAGTACTCATCATTTTTAAATAAAAAGCAGACTTGTGAGTATTTAAATATATCCAACAATACTTTAGACAGCTGGATTAAGCAAGGTTTGCCTTTGTATTAAGGTCGGAAAAACTGTTCGCTTTAGCAAAACAGAAATCAATCGCTGGTTACAAAAGCAGTAGAAATTCCATGGTGGTTTGTTATAATGTAACCAT
>BNJU01001837.1_pt1 | contig 37698 bp, 59 predicted proteins | sample 8539281 | NCBI WGS metagenome assembly BNJU01 (sample SAMD00202456, study PRJDB9452) | human saliva metagenome | isolation source: human saliva | place: Japan
CGGCCCATTGTCCGTCCGTGGCCCCCTTCCTTCTGGAGACCATTCAATGGCGATCGACCAACCACCCCAGTACTCAGAACATCGCCGTCGGCACCGAGACCCTGCAATCGCAGCTGCAACACCCGCGGCCTGCTCGCCCTGTCCATGATTCACCGTCATCGGTGCCCTGATCGGCGGCCACGCGCTTCACCTTCTTCGCGGCAGCCCGGCCATCAGCTTCATCGCCTTCCTCGGCCATCGCCTCGGTCGCATGTTCGGCATCAGCCGCACCGCAATCAGCAGCGCCGGCGATCCGCTGCTGCTGGGCTTCACCTTCTTCATGGGGCTGATGCTCCGCGCTCTGCTGGGCTTCGTGCTGGGCATGAGCAACGGTGCTCGCTGGTCATGATGGCCTTCGGCAGCACCGCCGTCATCTTCGGCGCCACGGCCACCATCGCCACCGTTTCAAGCGTACTTCTCCGGCATGGGGCGCTGGTCTCGTGGGCATGATCGTCATCCTGCTGCGCGTTTGCCAACATCTTCCTGCAGATCCCGGCGCTGATGCTCACCATCCTCGCTGCTGGCCACGGTCGTCTTCCTCGCTGTTCATCCTGTTCGACCGAACTGGTCGTCACCGCGAGACCAACTACGTCATGGCCACGCTGTCGGTCTCACATCAACCTGTACAACGTGTTCAGCAACCTGCTGGGTCTTCGATTGCTGGGCGCAACAACGACTGATCTTCTCCGCCGGTCTCGCCCTTGGCAGACCTTCAACCGGCCCCGCACCTCTTGCTGGGCCGGTCATGCCCGCAGATGCAACTGTGCAAGGAGACCGCACACAAGGAGACCCATGCGACCCGCCCGTCACCGACGGTGCGCCGCCCGTCAAGCCTCCAGCAGCGCGATCGACCTTACGCGCTGTGTGGGAACAGTTGCCACGCCGGCCATCCGCACCCGCCACTCGCCCTCGTTCACCATCAGGCCTGTGTCGCTGCCAGCGTGGCCGGGTTGCACGACATAGACCATCCGCCGGGCGCTGCTCGGGCGGTGCTGCCAGTACCCGGGCCACGGGCCAGCGCCCGTCCCGCGGGGGATCGATCAGCAGCCGGTCCACACGTCCCAGCGCCTGCCAGCCGCCCGGTCGAACTCGAAGAGATTACACGGAACTGCACCTGTCCTTGCCGGCGGCGCCAGCAACGTATGGCGGTTGGCCAGCGCATTCTGGCGGCCGCGCTCCACCAGCGTTTCACCCTTCCACGCCGATGACCCGGCGCGCGCGGCCAGCGGCAGCGTGAAGCGCCCGTGCCGCAGAAGAGATCCACCACCGATGCCGCCGAGGGTCCGCAGCATCTGCACCGCACGACCCAGCAGCTGGCGGTTGATGCCGGCATTGACCGGGTGAAATCGGTAGGCGAGCGAATGCGGATGCCGAATTCCCGGCAGTTCAGACAGTGCCGACGTGCCGTCGGTACGCCCTTCAGCGTCAGCACAACAGGCGCCGTGTCCGGCCCGCCCGGTTGCTGCCAGATCTCGGCGCCATGCTCGCGGCCAAAGGCGATCAGGCGGTTGGTCCTGCCGGTGAGCGGCAGCAGCGTGCGGAACACCAGCGCCAGCGGATGCCGAGGCGGTTGCTGACAGTCCCCACCGCCACCTCGATCTGCGGCATGCGGTTGCGGATGAGAGCGACTCGACCGCGCCTTCAGGGCCGGCAGCAGCACCGAGACCTGCGCCGGCAGCACGAACACTCGTCCAGATCGGCCACGTAGCTGGATTTTCCTTCGTGAAAGCCGATCAGCACGCCGCCGCGTGACGGCACGTCGCGCACCGCCAGCCGGGCGCGGAATCGGTAGTCCGTGGGGCCTCGATGGCGCGAGCATCTGCGCCGGCCGCACCCGCCCAGTGCCAGAGCGCGTCTTCCAGCACCTGCTGCTTGAAGGCCACCTGCGCGCGCAGGTCGGCATGCTGCAGGTTGCAGCCGCCACAGGTGCCGTAATGCGGGCACCGGGGCGCCACACGGTTCGGATTGCCGGCGGATGGCCGCGATCTCGGCCACGTCGTAGCGCGGCTGCGCGCACCGTGCGCGCCTCGATCTCCTCGCCGGGCAGCCCGCCCTGCACGAACATCTCACTCTTTGCCGTCCCGGTGCGCGATGCTCCCGCCCATCCAGTCGACCGACTCGATGTGACAGCGAACCGGCTCGGTTGACGGCGCTGGCAGACGGTCTGCCGACGTTTCCAGAGGGGCGTTACTCAAGGACGATGAATACCCACGAAGGAGGACATCAACGCTTGGGCAGCACGCCAGCGATCCACCGGCTTGCCGCCCTGACGCACCTCGAAGTGCAGCGCAGGCTGGCTATTGCCGGCATCGCCGAGCTCGGCGATCTTCTGCCGCGCGTGACCTGCTGGCCTTCTTCACCGCCAGACTGGCGGTTGTGGGCATAGACCGACAGCATCTCGTTGCTGTGCTTACGATGATCACGGTTACAGCCCCGCGGGCCCCGCGCGCGAAGATCACTCGGCCGTCGGCGGCCGCCAGCACGGCGTCACCCACCTTGCCCGACAAGCAGACCCTTGTTGGAGACGCCATCGAAAGGCTGCAACCACACGGCCACCCACCGGCCAGCTGAAGCGCACGCCGTCAAAATTGCGGGTGGCCGACGGCATCGGGCGGCACCTTGGCAGCCTGCGCATCCCTGCCCGCGTCCTTCACATCCTTGCGTCTCGGCGGCGTCCTGCTCGCATCCTGGCCGATGCCGCAGCGCCCCTCGCGCCTGCAGCACCAGCCGCACCTGCGGCGGCTGTACCCCGCACGCTCAGGCCCGCATCGGCCGGCGCCTGCGCCACCACCGTGGGCTTGGTCGTCCCGTAGGGACGTTTCATGCCCTGTGGCCTCACCTTCAGGTTGGGATCCTGCGGCGCGCCGTACTTGCCCGGGGCATTGATGGCGCCCTGGTAGATGGGCGTGACCTCTGCAGCGCCCTCGTCAGCCTGCCCCTCGTCGCCGGCCGTGCCGGCATCGGCCACGCTGCCCGGATCAGCGGAATGCCCGTCCATGGCGGGCACCACCGGTGCGGACTGGGGAGCCGTCGCCACCGGTGCCGGTCCCGGACTGGTGCGGTGAACCACCGGCGCGGGCCGCGTGGCCGCACATCCGCCCAGCAGCAGAGCCACCGAAACCCACAGCAACAGGTGCGACCGTTTCTTCAGCGCATCGCTTTTTCATGCAGAAAAATTCCTCCGTCTTCGCCGCCTACCGGGCAACCCCGGCACGCAGCGGTACGAATCGTACCGGATCCAGAACCGTCAGCGACCATTCGTCCGGGCTACCGATCCACCACATGCAGGGTCTGCACGTCGCTGTCGGGTGCCTTGACAGGCGCCACCAGACGCCCGCCCACCGCCATCTGCCGCAGCCAGTCCTTCGAGATCGACTCGCTGGCCGCAGCACCGATCACCACATCATAGGGGGCACCAGGCCGTCACGCCCGCCGTGCCGTCCCCGAAAATCAGGCGCAGATTGGGCAGCCGGAACGGGCGCACGTTGACCTTGGCCAGCTCATGCAGCCAGTGTACCCGCTCCACCGACACCACGTCCGCAAACAGCCGGGCCATCACGGTCGCCTGACAGCCGCAGCCCGTGCCGATCTCCAGCGCCCGCAGCTTGCGCACCTCCCGGGGCGCACCGACTCGCCAGCAGCCACAGCATCCGCGCCACCGTGACGGACGGGATGGTCTGGCTGTGCCCGATGGGCAGCGCCACGTCTCGTAGGCCCGGGGCTGGCCAGCCCCTGCTCGACGAACAGGTGACGCGGCACCTTCTTCATGGCGCCCAGCACCAGCTCGGAATCAATGCCCTGATGCGCCAGCTGCTCGACCATGCGCAGCCGCGCACGCTCGGAAACCAGACCGTCGCTGTCGGAACGCTGGATCACGCCAACCATTGCCGGGTCTTTTCCAGCTGGGCCGTGGACGTCAGGTCGATCTGCAGCGGGCTGATCGACACCTTGCCCTGCGCCGTGGCGTGGAAGTCCGTGCCTTTCCCCGTTGTCCGCCACCGGCCCGGCCTTGCCGATCCAGTAGACCGTCTCACCACGCGGGTTCAGCGCCGGGATGACCGGCTCGGTGTGATGCCGCCGTCCCAGCCGCGTCACCTCGTACCCCTTCAGCTCCTCATACGGCACGGAAGGAATGTTGACGTTGAGCAGCACCGGCTCCGGCCAGGGGTCGGCCAGCTGCCGAACCACCAGCTCCCGCGCCACGCGCATCGCCGTGTCCAGATGCGCGATAGCCCTTGTCCACCAGCGAGAAGGCGATGGAGGGCACACCCAGTGGTAGCCCTTCGGTGGCGGCTGCCACCGTGCCGGAATAGATGGTGTCGTCGCCCATGTTGGCGCCGTCGTTAATGCCCGAGACCACCAGGTCAGGCGGCCCGTCCAGCAGGCCGGTGACGGCCACGTGCACGCAGTCGGTGGGCGTGCCATCGACGAAATGGAAGCCGTTGGGTGCCTTGCGCACCGTCAGCGGCCGGCTCAGCGTGAGGGAGTTGACGCGCTCGAACGGTCGCGCCCGGCGCGAAGACGACGACTTTCCCAGATTGGCCAGCGCGCTGGCCAACGCCTGATGCCCGGCGAAAATAACCGTCATCATTATCGATCAGTATCCGCATCGGCTCATTCTATCAATGCCCGGCCGCCGGCTGCGCGACACGCCCCTGCAGCGTCGCATCCGTGCACCGTCTCAGAGCCCGCCGCCCTGGGTGTTGTTCTCGTCCTGCGGCCAGTCGCGAATGTAGGCCTTCAGCATCCTGTTCTCGAAGCTCTGGGCCTCCAGCACCGAACGGCCACATCGTGAAGGAGAGGATGCCCATCAGCACCCGTCGTCCATCACCGGCACGTAGCGGCGTGCGACTCCACCATCACCCGGCGCAGCTCGTTCACCCGGTCGACGGCGTCACCACCACCGGGTCGGACACCATCACGTCACGCACGCGGATCCGCCACCGGCCGCGGGTGACCACCGCGGTGCTCCAGCTGGCGGCGCGCCAGCATCCGCACCACCTCCCGAAGGTGAGATGCCGCCAGCTTGCCGTTTTCCATCACGGCCACCGAGAGCCGATATCATGCTCGTCCATGGTCAACACGGCGTCGGACAGCATCATGTCGGGGTTGACCGTAAGAGCGTGGTGCCCTTTCAGGTCTCAGAATATCGGCGACGATCACGACGATTCTCCTTGTCATTCCTGTTTCCGGCCCCTGCCCGAACCTTGTTGCATCCCGGGCAAAGGCCGTGCCAGCACTGTAGCACTCCATCGCTCCCCTGGCCTTTGGCAACCCGTTGCGTGCTGCCTTCGCTCTGGCCGCATGGGTACATGCGCTGAGCCTGCCATCTTCGGGGTTACCTTCCCACATCACGAAGCTTTCCAGACGCTGCTCCAGCCACTTCCTCCCCGGCGCCTTCTCCAACCGCCCGTCCTGCCGCCGCCATGCCCCGTTCCTGTCCCGCCCTCATCCCCTCCGCGATCCGGCCGCCCTGCGCGCCGCCTGCCAGCGCTGGCGCCTGCTGACGGTCGTCCCGGTGGCTGCGCTGATCCTGCCGCAGCCTGCGGAACTGTGGCTGGCCCCCGCTGCGTCCGGCGTCTCGATGCTGCCTGAAAGTGGTGCCGCTCGTCTGTGCTGTTTCGCCCCGTGGCGCGGCTGCGCGCGCCTATCAGCTCTGGACCATGCTGATCCTGCTGTACCTGTGTGAAGGCATCGTGCGCGCATGAGCGACCCGGCCCTCGTCCACCCCGGGATGGATCGAAACTGCGTTGCTGCCGGCAGTCTACGCCACCCTGATGTTTCTACGTGCGCAGCTCTCCGCGCCTCGGGCTTCAGCCCGTCCGGACAGCGCGAGGCAGCCACCCGCGCCACCTGGACTCCACCGCCGCGCAGGCCTCGCGCAGCAGCCCCGGATCATTGCGCGACAGCGCCTGCCTCGCTCAGCATCCGCCGCCACAGCCGCGCCGCCGGCTGACCCAGATACAGCCCGCAGCATCGTGCCGCGCCGGTGCCGCACCTCCACACCACGCGCTGCATCGTTCCAGATAGCCCACCAGCGCCTCCACCACCGCGGCCCGGGTCAGCTGGCTAGGGCCGCGTCCGTCACCGGCGCTTCCGCCGCATGCCGGGCCAGCCAGTCATCCACCCCGGCCAGCAGCCGTGGGGTCATGGTAGGGCACGACGGCTCACATCGCGCCTCATCAGCGCGTGGCGGCCTGTCTGGGCCCGGTCCCCGTCGTCGCATCCGTCACCGGCAACCCTTCGGAAGCCGTGCCCGAATCCAGCTCGATGCCTCGTCGGACACACCGCCGCCAGCCCGTGCGCCGTGTCCTGCAGCCCGCCGTTCAGCCTGAAGGCGCAATGCGGAAAATCCTGCGCCAGCCGGTGCACCACCTCATAGCGCAGCGGCGAACTCGCGGTTCTGCTTCGTCCAGCCCGTCCAGCCGTGCATTGCGCGCGTGCACCACAGATGCCGGGCAGCCGGCCGCAGCCACCACATCCACGAAGCGATGCACGAACTCATAGTCCTCACGCCGGTCGATGCCGATTCGATGTTGACCGTCACCGGCACCTGCACCACCGCCTGCATCGCCGCCACGCAATCAGCCACCCGCTCGGGCTCGGCCATCAGGCAGGCGCCAGCGTCTCTCGCGTACCCGGTCACTGGGGCAGCCGCACCAGGTTGATCTCGGTCATAGCCATAGCCCGCCCCTCACGCGCGGCTCCGCAAACAGCAGCTGCGGATCATTGCCGCCCAGCTGCAGCACCACGCGGTCGCCCTCCTCCCTGCCCCAGCAGATGGTCCAGATCGCCAGCGCAATGGCCTGTGCCGTCACCATCTCGGTATACAGCCAGGCCCGCTGCGACAGCAGCCGGTGAAAGCTGCGGCATGGCGGTCGGTCCAGTTCATCGGCGCCACCGAGACGCGGAAACCGGCAGGAAGGACAAGGCGGGGTGACAACGGACATCAGACAGGCACCAGACAAGAGGGAAAGCGCATTCTAGAGTGAACTGCGGCGGCCGATGTTCCGTTCCCCGCCATCTCTGCCGTTCACGTTAACATCCCCGCAGTCCGTTCCAACGCCCCCGTCCACCATGAGCCGAGCCCGCCGCACCGAGACCCTCAACGCCGAGTTTGTCGATGGCTATGCCCGTGACTGGTGCTTCTGGCGGCACGAGGCCTTCCGTGCTGCTGGACATCAGCCACACACCTGCATGGACCGCGCCGCCAACCGTGAACTGGCCGAGCGCCTCGGGCCGCAAGCCCACGGCCGCCGAACGCATCACCCGCACCGTCTACACGCAGGCAACCCGCCCGCCTACGCCTTCTCGCGCGGGCAGCTGATGCACGAACCCGCCATCGTCCACACCCTGCCGTGGCAGGAAGCCCTGCCCGGCTGCGCCGCTCGGTCATGGTGCTGAACGCCCAGCCCGATGCCGGCGCCCTGCCCGAGGCGCTGGAAGAAGCCGGCCAGACGGACGAAGCCCTGATGACGAGCCCCGTCAGCCCCGGACGATGGCTCCGACACGGCTCTTCTGGCACCGCCTCCGGCTGGGTCGACATCGAGCTGTACCCACTACGATCAGGGCCGCATCAGCCGGCGCGAACGCCACCCGCCTGAGCCAGCGCCGGCTTCCGCAGCTGCTGACGACGGGTGCTGCCGGAAGGCCCGCCGCCTCCGTGCCCGATGAACATTCAGGATGCCTCGACCCCATGCGCCCTTCCGCCATTCTGAGGCCAACCGGGCCGCTGTGAAAAGGGTGAGCCGCTACTGGCTCACCGCCAACCCGCGCGTCTTCGGCTCGGTGCTGCACGGCACCGGACAAGGAAGGCAGCGGAGATCGATCATCCCTGTCGACAAGCTTTCCGGAGCGACCCTCGTTCGACCCGGCGGCCTGTCGAAGAACTGCGTCATCCTCGGCCCCACCATCGATCTGCTGACGCCCGGCGACCTGCCGAAAGAAGTTCCGGGACAAGGTCATCGCGGAAGCGGAAAGCCCTATTTGACCCCCTGTTCTGCGTTGCCGCAGATGCTGCCGGGCACGGTGCTGTCGTGGATAGGGGGAGGGATATCGGATCCAGGGAGAGCAACGCGGTGCAGAGTGTGCGGAGTCAGATGGTGGGTTCGACGGGCCAGCGTGTTTTCATCCCTGCGTAGACCCGAAAAAGGAGAAGCGCTGAAAGGGCCAGCGAGCAAAAACCGGCAACGTGAACAGCAAGGGCAACCAGACCCTGCAGGTGGTCAGGGGACTGCGCCGGGGAACAACAGCATAAAGTAAAAACAATTTGCCCCGGTCTGCACATCGTACAGCCGGGGCAATGATCGAGCGATATACACCAACTCAGCTCATCAGAGCTTCCTGAATGAGCTCTGCAGGTCTTGGGCGAAGCATTCATAAACTGGTCATCTTGATGGAGTTCGCGATCGATATACCTAGCCATCAGGTTTTCCGCCGTCTCGCTTAGATAGTGCTTCTTGAACGCACGCAGGATGGCCTTCTTAGCCCCTGGATTTTCCCTGATCAGAGTTTCAATCGTGTCAATGTAGGCATTACAAAGAAGGCCCCGCTGGTTGTATGCCTTCATGTCAGCCGAGCCTGCACCTGCTGCTGCAGATCCTCAATCATCTGCTGTTGCTGCTCGATGACCTGGTTGGCCTGCCTGACGGCCTGGTTCCATCCAGCGTTGCGGCCTTGCTGGAACCCCTCGTCCCTGCCCAGGTTGCGGCCACGGGCGACGTAGACCTCGGGAGCCAGTTCCCAGGGATTTTGTTGTTGAGGGACGGGGCGTCCGGGAAACATGATGGGACTCCTTGAGCCTTGAAACCTGCGATTGAGGCTACAGAACACGTTCAGTCGTGTCAATCCCCGAGGGGGAATGGGTCGCGTGCCCTGAAATAACGGCAGGATAAACTTAATATTTTCTCATGAGCTGCCGACCTGGAAATGTTAAACAATGTTAAATAATGGCCCGACCCGCTAGCTCTCGTCCTCCACCAGCAGTGCCAACAAGACCCACTGGCACCGATCCGTGATGATAACAATGGACGCCCTACCCGAATCAGTCTCCCAATAACCGGGCAATCTGTCCTTGCTCGAAAATCAACTTCACAGCCTTTCTATCGAACGACACGAAGGTTTCACCCCAGCCAGAGATCACCGTATACCATGATGCCGTCCGCGAAGTCACCACCTGCCTCAAGGATGGCCAGACCGGCCTCCACGGCGGAGCGGTTCATGACGACATTCTCGGCGGCCAGCAAATCCCGCAACGTGGTGGCCACCTCATCCTTCGAGGCTTTGCTGCGACGAAGCACCCAGACCAGCTCGCACTGAGACAGGGCAATGACAGGCACTGACTGAAGCCTGCCTCAGCAGCTGGCTGGCCAGCCGTCCTCGGTACTCATCATCCTCGAAGAACCGCGCGGACCAGAACGTTCGTGTCGACCGCGACCTTCACGCTTTCTCACCGCCCAGCCTGCAGCTGCAACCTCATTCATCCTCGATGCTGATGGGCTTTACGGACCTTGCCGGCATGCCGGCCCGATGAAGTCATTGATTGACCCGTCGGCCCGCGCCGCCCGATCCGGATCTCGCCCCCGGCATCTTGTCGAACTCAGATCCGCTCACCGGGCCTGACCCCCAGATGCTGAAGCAGCTCCCGCTCGAGCGTGACTCTCCTTTCATCGTGACTGCGAGACGACATGCCACCTCCTTCCGTTTCCGGCTTCATCCCGTTGTACAACCATAACTCTGCCTCAGTCCCCTGCCCCTCATCCTCCACCGGCGGGGCCGATGACACCCGCCGCACCGGCCCGGCAAAGGTGGGCGGCAGGCCGTCCTCGCCGGCGGCGCGCCGTCGGAACAGCGCTGCACGCGCCAGCAGCACCACCGTCACCGGCACCGTGATGTGCCGAACACCACTCGACCAGCCGCCCGCAGCACCAGCGTCTGGTGGGTGAACGAAAAAGCACAGCACCAGCGCCGCGGCCACGCACCACGCGCCAGCGTGGGGCCCAGCGCCAGCGGGTGCAGCCGCGTGAAGAACTCGCGGATGCGCACGCAGTCCCAGCGCCCGGTGAACGACAGCAGGCCGCTGATGATCAGCAGCACCCCGATCAGCACGTCGGCCCACACCGGCAGCGCACCGCCGAACATCGGGATCTGGGTACTCATTCGATCACCTCGCCGCGCAGCAGGAACTTGGCAATGGCCGATGACGACACGAAGCCGAACATCGACATCAGCAGCGCCGACTCGAAGTAGGCATCCGACGCGTAGATGATGCCGCCCGCCAGCACCATCAGCATGCCGTTCACACACATGTAGTCCAGCGCGCATGACCCGGTCCTGCGCCGTGGGGCCGGCAAACAGCCGGAACATGGCGATGGCCATGGCCGCCAGAAAGCAGCCCAGCGCAAAATGCACGGTACCCGACAGCCACAGGCTCATTCGAAGATCTCCATCAGAGCACTTTCATAGCGTTCCCTTGTACCAGGCCGCAAAAGTCCTGCCTCCGGAACGTGAAAGACATGGAACAGCAGCCGGCTGCGGTCCATCGACAGCTCGCTCCAGACCGTGCCGGGCACGATGGCGGCAATGGCCGACAGTGCCGCCAGCGCGGCGGGGGTCCGCAGCTGCAGCGGAATCACCACCCACTGCGTGCGCGGCGGATGGCTGCGGAAGAACCACACGTGCCAGGCCACCTCGAAATTGGAGCGGATCACGTCCACGAACACCCGGCCGATGAGCAGGAGCACCTTGCCGGGCCGGCGCATGCGCACCCGCGTGGGCCGCAGCGTCTGGGTCATCAGCGGCACCATGATGGCCACCAGCGCCCCCAGCATCACGGTACGGGTCGACCGACCCCTGCAGCATCACCCACAGCGCCAGCAGTGACAGCGACAGGAGCGGGAGCCGGAAGCAGCTTCATGGCGTGTCCTCCCCATCATCCTTCAGCAGCGGAATGCGCGCAGGATGCGCCGTGTGACCGACGGCGGCGGCAGCGGCCGCACGCCCTGCACCGCCTGCACGTAGCCGTGCGGGTCCTTCAGCTCGCTGGCGGCAGCCTCGCAGGTAGCGTGCCAGCGGCTCGGCACGGAAGCTGATCAGAAGGCACAGCGTCAGCAACAGGCCGATGGGCAGGGCACTCCAGCACCTTGAGCTGCGCGGCCGGCCGGTCACGCGGCGTCCAGAACATGCGGATGCCCGTGCGTGAGAGTGCCACCAGTGCGGCGAAGCCGGACATGATCACCAGCGCCAGCATGACCCACGCGGCCGTGCTGACCGGTTCCTGCAGGGCGCTGCCCGCTTCCTCGGTGGACAGCAGCCCCGAGAGCATCATGAACTTGCCGATGAAGCCCGACAGCGGCGGTGTGCCGGTCAGCAGCAGCGTGCAGGCCAGGAACGAGAAGCCCAGGAAGGCGGTGGAGGCCGGAATGACGCGCCCGGTGAGCGCCTCCTGCTGTTCGTCCAGGTTGGTGTCGCGTGGCGGCTCGATCTCGTCTAGGAAGAACGGCACCGGGTCGGCATCGTCGGGGTTGGGGAACTCGCTCTCCAGCAGCCGGCTGCGGTCGATCAGCTCGATGAGCAGGAACATCGCCCCGGCGGCCATGGTGGAGCTGAGCAGGTAGTACAGCGCACCGCCCGTGACGGTGGGCTGATTGAAGCCGATGGCGGCCAGCAACGTGCCGGAGGTGACCATCACGCCAAAGCCGGTGACGCGCCCCAGCTGGCGTGCCTGCAAAAGCCCCAGCAGGCCGAAGGCCACCGTGGCCAGGCCGCCGGCCACCAGCCAGTCGGCCCCCAGCGCAGCGTGCCCTCCTCGCCCAGAAGCCCAGCGACCACAGCCGCAGGATGGCGTAGATGCCCACCTTGGTCATGATGGAAAGAGCGCCGCCACCGGCGCCCCTGCCGCCGAATAGGCCGGCACCAGCCAGAAGCCCATCGGCCAGACGGCTGCCTTGGTGAGAAAGGCCATGCCCGGATGGCCACACCGGCATGCAGCATGGCCCCGGTCCTGCGCCGCCACCTCGAATGCGTACCGCCGGTCGGCCATGTTCAGCGTGCCCGTGACGCCATCAGCATGGCCGCGCCCACCGGGAAGAACGACGAGGCCACGGTTGATGGCGATGTAGTGCAGTCCCGCCCCCACCCGCTGGCGGCCGGGCCCATGCAGCAGCAGGCCGTAGGAAGCCGCCAGCAGCACCTCGAAGAACACGAACAGGTTGAAGAGGTCGCCCCAGAGGAAGGCGCGTTCAGGCCCATCAGCTGGATCTGGAAGAGCGGGTGGAAATGCACGCCGATCCGGTCCCAGCGGGCCACGGCAGATGAGGCCGCCGTGGCCACGACCGAGGTGAGCAGCAGCATGGCCGACGACAGCCTGTCCAGCACCAGCACGATGCCGAACGGCGTGGGCCAGTTGGCCGGCAGATAGATGCCCAGCGTACCGATGGAGCCCTCGCGTCTGCTCGGCGAAGCCGGCGCGGCGCCATGGTGCACCGACCAGCAGCAGGATGGACAGCGCCAGCCCCACCGGCATGAAACCCACGTTCAGCCTGGCTGAGTCGTCGCCGCTGCTCGCCCAGCGCCAGCATCAGCGCGGCTGTCAGCACCGGCAGCAGCACCGGGCGATGATCGATGGGGCGACATCACGCCGATCATGCGTTCCTGATGGGCAGCGGCCGCGACCGGACTCGTGCGTTTTCGGTCTGCGTCATCGTGCTCACCATTCCATGTCCGCTGCCGTCGACGTGGTCGGTGTCGGACAGCCCGCGCGAGGCCAGCATCACCCACCTGTGCATGGCCGTCATGGCAAAGCCGATGACGATGGTCGTCAGCACCAGCGATCAGCATCGGGTCGGCGTAGTTGTCGAGGCTGGGCGCCACGTCCGGCAGCAGCACCGGCGCACTGTCGACCTTCAGCCGGCCCATGCTGAAGATGAAGAGGTTGACCGCATACGAGATGAGCGACAGCCCCATGATCACCGTCGACAGGTACGGGCCGCAGCAGCAGACGCCCGAGCCGCCCAGCACGCCGATGGCAATGGGCCAGAATGATTTGGCGTCTACCGTGTCTTCAGGGGAAGTGAGGTGTCGTCGCCCGTGCCGCGGTGGCTGGCATCCTTCGGGCAGACTCGGCTCGCCGTCCTCAATCGGCGATGGACGACGGGTGCGCCGGATGACTGGTGGACAGGGCGGTGAGGATCAGCATGGTGCCGCCCACCACCACCGCGAACACGCCCGTGTCGAAGACCGCCGCACTGGGCAGATGGGTCTCGCCGAAGATGGGCAGATCCAGGTGGCCTGTGTGGGTGGTGAGGAACGGATAGCCGAACAGCCAGGCGCAGAGACCGGCAGCCGATGGCAGCAGGGGCGCCATAGGCGATCCAGCGCGGCGGCCGCAGCTCATGTGCGATTCCACCCACTGCGTGCCGGCCACCATGTACTGCAGGATGAAGCCGATGGAGACCACCAGACCGGCAATGAAACCGCCGCCCGGCTGGTTGTGGCCACGCATGAGCAGGTAGATGGCCACCACCAGCGCCAGCGGCTGCAGCAGGCGCACCAGCACCGCCGGCACCATCATGTAGCCCAGTGCCGTGTCGGCCGCCGCCTTTGGGTTGACCAGATCGGTGACGATGTCGGCGGCAAACTGCCGCTGCGATGGCAGCCGAAGCTTTTCACGCGGGGACGGAAACGGCGCAGCAGCGCGTAGATCGGCCAGTGCCACCGCCGACAGCATCGGCGATCTCGCCCATCGTGTCGCAGCCACGGAACCACCAGCATCACGTTGACGACGTTGCGTCTCCTGCCTCGGACAGCGTCGGGCCGAAGAACGGCGAGATGCTTCTGCGAGAAGGGGCGCGTCATCATGGCTCACGACAGCAGCGCGCCATGCCGCAGCCCACCCCGGATGGACAGCACTCGAGTCGCGGGCCACGGCGCATCCGGCACCAGCAGTGGCGGCGGCTGTGCTGGCCGGGCATGCCCCGATCCGCCGGGCAGCCAGCGCAGACCCAGCAGGAAGAGCACTCGTCGTCACCACTCTAACGTCAGCTGGGTCAGTCCCAGATCGGGGGCTGAGAACCAGAGGAAGGTCAGACAGGTGACGACGCCGGCGCCGCTCATCATCATCAGCGCCGCCAGCCGGTGGCACTTTGGCTCTGCCGTGCCGCGCCCCAGCGCACACAGCCCTCGCCGATGATCCATCATGCCCACGAAGTACGGCGAGACGGTCTAGCGGCGGCGCGTGCCGCTTGCGGCAGTTTAGCTGCAGGCTGGCGCTGACCAGCAGCACGCAGACCGCCATGATGAGAAAGAGCGTTGCTGCAGCCGGCGCGTGCCGGCCAGCCGCACTCCCAGCGCCCACCTCGCGCAGCAGCACCAGCACACCTGAAAACAGCGCCCGCCATCGAAGGGTTTCAGCCAGCGCAGCGGCAGTCGAAGTGCGTGGTGCGACGGCGGCACCCACAGCAGCACCCCACCCACCATCGCCGCCAGACTCCTGGCCAGCGGCAGGTTCCCAGCCGCGCCACAGCGCCGTGTGTAGTTGGCAGCTCGCCGCCCAACACTGGCCGGGCAGCCGTGCCCAGGATCGACCGATCAGCGTGGCCGGCAGCGTGCCCACCAGCAGGCAGAGCACCACCAGCAGCTCAATCGGCACCTGCATCCAGTGCACCGCTCATGCGGTTCACGCGGTAGATCGGTGCTCGGCCCCAGAAAACACGTCGATCGAGAAGCGCAGCGCATAGGTGACGTTGAACATGGCTGCCACCGTGGCCACTCACCGGCAGCACCCGTGCCCAGCGCGAGGTGTCCGCGTCGATGGTGGCGGCAAAGAACATTTCCTTGACAGGAAGCCAGTTGAGCAGCGGCACCTCGGGCCATGGCCGCACTGGCCACGAAGGCCAGCGCCCTGGCGACCGGCATGTAGCGGATCAGTCCCGAGGAGCCGGCGGATGTCGCGCGTGCCGCGTGGTCGACGATGCCGGCCGCCATGAAGAGCGAGGCCTCGAAGCGTGGCGTGGTTGATGATGTGAAAGACTGCAGCCACCGCTGCCGTGGGACCGTTCCATGCCCAGCAGTAGCGTGATCAGCCCGTGTGCTGACGGACGAATCAGGGTTACGCAACCCTTCAGGTCGGTTCGGGAACACGGGCCGTGAACGCCCCTGGAAGAGCAGCGAGGCGGCGCCCGCCCCGCATATCAACAGGGAACCAGTCGTCGGTGCCCGAGAGCACCACCACAGCCGGGCCAGCAGGAAGACGCCCAGCTTCACCATGGTGGCCGAGTGCAGATAGGCCGAGACCGGCGGGCGCGGGCCATGCGCGGCAAGCCAGAAGAGGAACGGGAACCGGGCGCTTCGCGAGCGCCCCAGCGCGACCAGCACCAGAATGGGGCGGATAGAGTCGTGCGCTCGCAGGATGATGCTGCTGCTGACAGGATGCGTTCCAGCCTGGCTGCCCACCACGTGGCTGATCATCAGCACGCCGCTAATCAGGCACAGCCGCCCGCCCCGTCACCAGCAGCGCCATCCGCACCGCTGGGCATCGTCACGATGCGTTGCCAGTAGATCGATCAGCAGGAAGGAATAGATGCTGCGAGTTCCCCAGAACAGCACCACGTGCACCGGTTGCCTCGACAGCACCACGCCCGTCATCGCTACATGAACGACACATGAGAGGTTGCTGGCGGGAAGAAAGCGCGTGGCACCGGATCGGCCGGCGACATGTAGCAGCGCGACAGAGCACCACCAGCGCGCCGATGCCCAGCACCAGCATGGTGAAGAGCTCACGCTCAGCCCAACGGCGCAGCAACGTGATCCACGCCCCAGCGTGAGCAGCCAGGCGATGCGCTGCTCGATGACCCTCGCCCTGGGCACGGCTGAAAGTAGAGCGCCGCCTGCACCCAGCGCTGCCAGCGAGATCACCCCGGCCGCCGTGGATTCTCGCGTTGCGGGCGTTGGACGGCAGCATGACAGCGACAAGGCCGCCAAGCCACGGCAGGATGAGACCAGCAGACGAGAGTCGCATGTATCCGGCCGAGCAGAAAGGATGTGGCCCGCCAATTATGCGCGGGAATCGGATCGATCCGTCGCACACCGCCACAAAAGACGTGAAGTGACCGGCTGTCACCCCTGTTTTCGATCGACGGAGGCCCGCCCGTCGCACGCCCGCAACCAACTGCGTTCGCGGCAGGGTCGGCGTCGTGCCGGCGCGCCGATGCGCTCGGCACGCGCTCAGCTGAAGGCGCACGTCCACCGGAAACTCGACGACGCGCGCCGGCGCCGCCTCGCTCGTTCTGGGCGTAATTATGCGGATGGTGGCATGCCCGCCAACGACGGCAGCAAACACCCAGACCTCGATAGACGCGGGCCGTCGATGGTCCGCCGTTCCGGGCCGCCGACGCGGCGCATCCGCGAGCTGCGACCCCGCCGATAGATGAGCAGGCTCTCGTCCACGGCTCAGCCCCAGCTCCAGCGCCCGCTCCCACCACCAGCCGGGTCTCGGTGCCGGCCTGCTGATCGGTCCGGATGATCCGCTCGCGTCGCCAGCCGTCGTCGTCAGCCACCATCGTGACCGCAGGCCGCCAGCAGCATCCCGCCTCTAGGCCACTCACGCCCTGCAGCAGCAGCCGGCGCGCCTGCCCCCGATCCTGTTCGGTCATCGTTGTCTGTACAGTGTTGCTGATTCCTGCATGGACGCCTCCGATTCCTGTGCTCTGACGCGCTGCCGCCCTGCCCCACGCAGGCCTCGGACCCGGCGGCCGGGCACGAAAGCGGATAACGTACCACCCCGGACGGCCCCTGTCTGTATCAGATCCTCCTGAAGCCTGAGTTTGCACCCAGATTCAGTCACAGTCTGAAAACAGGATTTACACTACCGACAGCACCGACCATCCATACCGGCCGTCATGGGCGCAACGGCAATCCGCAGGCACTTTCGTAGACTTAGAAGGTCTGACAACCCTGGCGGAACATCCTCCGCGTCGTGCGCCCCAGGGTTGTCACAGCCCGTTCCGCCCTTCCTTTCCGATGGACAATCCTGCCAGTCTGCTTGCCGCCCCTGCAGAACCGCCTCTATCAGCGGCCCCCGAGAGACACGGCATATCGCGCAAGGCTTTCTGAAGGCCCCTGGCCGTCTTTCTGGCTGTCGTGGTGGCGACCTGGCCTCTCGCCAGCTGATGCTGCGCGCACCAGCCTGGGTCTACACCACGCTGCTGTCCATCGTGCCCAGTGCTGGCGCTCACCTTCCGGTGTCCAGGCCTCGGCGTGCACGGCCAGATCGAGCCGGGCGCTGCAGCGCTTCATGGAGCTGCTAGCCCGGGCGCCAAGGGCGCCGAGATCACCACCAACATCACGGCAGCGTTTATCGACAACATGCACGTGGGCGTGCTGTCGGTGGGTCTGGGGATGCTGGCGTCACGGCCGTATCCACCATCCTCAAGATCGAAAAGCGCCCATCAACACCATCTGCATCGAATGATGCGCCTGCCTCGCAGCGCATCAGCTACCACCTGTGCATCATGCCGCTGGGCCCCATCCCGTAGGTGTCGGCGTTGGCCTCAACGCCACGCTGGTCCTCGTCCAACCTGGTAGATGATCATCAGCGTCGAGCCCCTTCGCGCTCCGGGCGTGGTGCCGGGCCGACTGCTGCCCTACGTGCTGGTCATCGGCTGTTCCCTGTTCCTGCACCTGTTCATGCCTCAACACGCGGGTGCGCCTGCTGCTGGCCCCTCACCAGCGCGCTGGTGGCCGGCATCTGCTGGCAGAGTGCCGGCTGGGCCCTCGCCCGCTTCGTGGCCGGCTCCACCCAGTACGCCGCCATCTATTCCAGTCTGGCCATCCTCATCATCTTCATGATCTGGCTGTACGTGAGCTGGATCGTCGCGCCGGTGGCCAGCGGGCTTCTGCATGCAGCACACCGAATGCCTGATGGCCCCCCCGGGCGAAGAGCCGCACCTGTCGGCACAGAGCCAGGACCAGCTGGCCCTGGCCATCATGCAGGCCCTGGGCGAGCGTTACCTGCAGGGCAACGCGGCCCTGCGCACCGAGGAACTGGCTAGGCGCTTCCATCGCCCCGGCTACGCCGTCGACGGGAATCCTGAGGCACTTGCGCCCACGGCATCGCTCGTGCGGGTTGGCCAAGCGAGCTGCGACGATCTGGATGCCGGGCCGCGACCTGAGCAACATCACGCCCTGGCAGGTGCTGGAGGCTGCGCCATGCCGGCGGCATCCACCCGCCCGAACCGGACGCCGAGCGGATCATCCAGACCTCTCCTACGCTCCAGGACCAGATGTCGGCGGTGCTGTCCACCATCAGCTTCCCGTGACCAGCTCACCCAGCCGCCACGGGACCGTCAAGCGGTCCGCAGCGGCATGGCGCATGGCATTGGCAGCGGCCTGCACATCGCTCCCCGGGCGGCGCTGTCGATCGGTCCCACCTGGGCTGCACTGCCCACACCGGACACCGGCGTCACGCCTGGCCGACGAGGTGGGCGGCGTGGCCTGCGCAGCACTGGCCCAGCGCCGGTGCTGCGCTGCAGCAGCTTGAGCGCCATGTCCCATGCGCGATGCCGACGGGTGGCGGCCCGCCTGTCGCCGATCTTTGCCGACGCCGGCCCCCGCGGACCATTCCGTCTCGACGGCAGCCGGCTGGAAGCCCAGCTGCGCCGCAGGCAGCCGAACGCGCCAGGATCGAGCCAGACAGCGCACGACGCAGCAGGCGCGTCACTTGGCGCTAGCGCCGCGGGACAAGCCGGAACCGCCTGCGGGCAGTCGTGTCGGCCTGGCCTCGCGCAGTGCAGCGACAAGGGGGTCGCGTCCGAGACAGCTGCGCCGGGACTGTCACGCGTTCTGCAGTGAGCGCCTCGGCCAGTGACAGCAGCAGCGCAACGCCACGCCCGGATCTGCTGCAGCCCTCGCCGGGCACGCCGCCAAAGGGCGCATCGCCCGCCCACGTGCCCATCGGCGCGCGCGCCCGCGACCCGTTCCGCGGGTCGCTGGGCAAGGCCTGAGACCCGGCTGGGCACCGTCGCCCGTCTTTGGCGGCGATGCCTGGCGTGCACCTTTGTCACACCCGTGCGCCTGAACACAACACCGAACGCCTGAGTCTTCTGGATGTGGGCGGCATGGCTGCTGCTGAAACGCGAGCGCCCTCGTCCCCGCACAATCGCCGAAACGGGTTCTTCTCTTGTTCCGGGCCCTGGCCACCCGCTGGCCGGCCCATCGCCCACCCCATCGAGACCGCCGTGCCCCATTTGTCCGCGCCGTCCTGCCTCATCAACACCATCTTCCTGCTGCTGCAGAACTTTATTACGAGATGATGGGTCTGGTTCGCGCTCGGCTCGACCTGTCCAGTACGTGCACTGACCCATCCCGCAGATCCTCCAGCTAGCGTGCTGCATGCAATTTCACGCACCTGCTGTTCAACATGTTTCGCCGTCTGGATGTTCGGCTCGCGCATCGAGATGGTCTGGGGGCCACGCCGCACGGCCATCACCTATCTGTCGGCCATCGTCTTCGGTGCCATTGCCCGATATCGGTCGGTGACCTCCTGCTCCGCCAACGAGCCTCGATCATCGCGCCTCGGCCGGCGTCTCGGCATCCTGCTGGCCTATGCCCTGGTCTTCCCCGCACGAGCGGGTCATGCTGCTGATCCACGCCCATCCGCACTCGCCGGCCCGCGTCTTGTGGCTATCTACGCGGCGCTGGAACTCTGGCTCAGTCTGACCGGCACGCAACAGGACGTGGCCCACGTCGCGGCGGCCTGTTGGGCGGCTGATCGGCTATCGCCACATCCGGCGGTAAAAGCGCGCAGCCGGTAAAAGGCATATTCGGCGGTAGCAGGCACCATCCACGATGCGGCCTGCTGCCGAAATCAAAACAAACGACTGCCAGCCATCCGGCAACACAGGAGACACGCATGACGCATGACCACTTCCATCCCCTGCTGCAACGCGCCCTGGGCTGGCCCCTGCCCATCCTGCAAAGCCCCACGGCGTACGTGGCCACCGAACTGGCGGCTGCCGTCAGCAATGCGGGGGACTGGGCGGTTCGGCGCGGTGCCAGCTCGCCCGAAGACGCACGCGGATGATCGAGGCCACCGTGCCACCGACCGGCCCTTCAACGTCAACGTTTTCGCCATCGGACGCCCGCCTCGATCCGGCTGGCGACGCGGGCTCGCTGCACCATCCGGCACCGCTCGTGCTCGTCTGGACATGGCACCGCCCACGCGACTGGTCGAGGTCTATCCCAGCTTCATGGACGATGACCGGATGCTGGACGTCCTGCTGGAAACCCGTCCGGCGGTGGTGAGCTTTCATTTCGGCTGCCAGCGCCCACCAGCTGCAGGCCTTGAAGAAAGTTCGGCATCGCCTGCTGGCCAGCGCCACCAACCTGATGAGGCCTGTCGGATAGAAACGGCTGGACTGATGCCATCATCGCGCAGGCATCGAGGCCGGCGGCCACCGTTCTGCTGATCCTGAGCGTGCCGCTCCCGCCCGACGCAGCACACCTGAGCACCGCCGTGCTGGTGAGGCAGCTGGTCCTGAACACCCGACTGCCCATCATCGCTGCCGGCGGCATCGCGGACGGCCACGCTGCTCCGTGCCATGCAGGAGCTGGGCGCCGCTGCTGCGCAGCTGGGCACCGCCTCGTGGCGTGTCCGGAATCCGCCGCCAACGTAGCCTACCGTGCACGCCTCAGGAGCGCCGACGCAGCCCATGCCCGGCTGACCCGTGTACTCTCGCCGCCCCGGCCCGTGGCGTCGTCAGCTCTGTTCATCGACTACGGCGAGCGCCGGATGCACCGCCGCCCGCCGCCCACCGCGTGCTACGATGCCGCCAAGCAGCTCCACGCCGCGGCCAGCCGCCGGGGTGAGACACTTATGCCGCTCACTGGGCCGTGGTCAGGGCGCACCGATGATCCGCGAGATGCCCGCTGCGCAACTGGTGGCCACGCTGACCCGAGTGGCGGACAGCCCTGATCGGTCTGGGCAGGTTCAGCAGCCGATGGCGGAACAGCCGGGCGGCCAGCGACGGTCACGCGATCATCGACAAAAGCGGAACCAGGTGCGGCACGATGTCGAAGCGTAGCTTCCAGATACACGCCTCGCGCAATGGCCACGCCAGAAGCGCAGCGGATTGGCATGATTGGCCACGCAGCACCTCGGGCATGTTGCGACCGGCGTGAGCATGCCGAGCATCATCAGCGGCATGACCACCAGGAAGGTGGTAGAGCATGGCCTGCTGCATGGTCAGCGACAGCGCCGACAGCGACAGCGACCGACGGCGGCCACCGTGAACACCAGAGCCCCGGTACAGCGTCACGATCGACCCTTGTGGGATCTAGAACCGAAGCGATGATCACCGGGATGATGGTCGACTCAAGAAGGCCCACCAGCACCTGACGGCACCGCCTTGCCCACCAGGATCTGCATCGGCGTGAGCGGCGTCACCAGCAGCGGTCGAAGTGCCCCTGCCGCGCTCGCGGCCACCGACAGCGCGCCGCCAGCAGCAGCGTCTGTAATCAGGCCTGGGCGAGGCGATCAGCGTCGGCACTCAGGGACCAGCGCGACCGGCCCTGATTGAACCGGGAGCTCGCCGCTCGATCTTCACCCCGCCCGTGCCCGGAAAGCCCCGCCGCCCGCCGCAGCGCTCTGCTGTAGCTGCCACGATGCTGCTCACGTAACCCGAGGCCAGCCCCGCCGTCGCCGATCGCGGCCATCGAGAATGAGCTGCAGCCGCCGTGGTCTGTCCCTGTGCGAGCGGGCGCGAAGTCGGCCGGAATGCTCACGACGAACATGGCCCGACCCTCATCGATCACGCGTCGGCAATCTGCGGGCACCGCGTGTCGCCACCTGCCGGAACAGCCCTGCTCTCGACGCGGGCCAGCAGCCGGGCCGAGGCCTTCGCTGCGGCTTTCGATCCAGCACCGCATAGGGGCGTGTCGTGCAGGTCGGTACCCACGTAGCCATAGAGCAGCGCCTGCAGCAGCGCCGGCACGAACAGGATGATGCGATTGGCCGGTCCTTGAAGAGCGCCACCAGCTCCTTCCGGATCAGCGCCTGCACCTGCCGGCGCAGCGTCCGGGCCAGCCACGCCCATGCATTTGCGTCCTGCCCCATCCGGATACCCCGGCGGGTGGGAATCGGCACGCGCCTCACGCCGCTTCCCTCTGCGTTCAGATCTCCACCGCCCTGCCCTGTCGTCCAGCCGTTTTCTTACCGTGCGCAACTGGCCGCAGCAGCAGCACCGCATGCAGCAGCAGAATGCCCAGGTCCTGCGATGGGTCGGCCAGTGGTTGCCCATCAGAACAGCTCTGGTCAGCCCTCGCGAAGTGCGTGGCTGGCAGCAGGTGCCCGATGACCTGAACCAGTGCGGGCGCGTTGCGCAGGTCGAAAGATGACCCGAGCATCATCGACGGCAGCAGGCTCCCCAGAAGGCCACCCCGACTGGCTCGAAACTGGTTGCGCGTGCGCCCGAAATGAAAGAGCCCCACCAGCAGCGAGCACCACCAGGTACAGCGTGCCCCAGCACCATCATGCCCGAGCTCGCATCGGCACCTCGAAAAGGAAACTGCGCCGCCAGCAGGCATAGCCAGTCCACCAGCCCCACGCCCAGTAGGGAATCAGCTTTAGCCAGCACGATCTCCAGCGGCTGCACCGGCGTCACGAAGAGCGACTCGACGCCGCGCTCCCATTCACGAAATGAGCAATGACGGCGAGGTGAGAAAAGGCCCCGATCAGCGTGAGAAACGCAGTACCAGCAGTCCCGGCACCGTGGAACCAGGTGCTCTCGCCGGCCCTGTTGAACCCGCGCGCTGCTGCACCTGCACGCCGCCAGCCGCCAGGGTTCACCCGGCCGGGCCAGCCCGATCCGCCTCCTTCTGCGCCCAGAGCGCCAGCACGCCATTCACGTAGGGACCGATGGTGGCGGCCGACGTGGATTCACCGCCATTGACCACCAGCTGCGCCGTCGCGTCGCCGGTCTGCAGCCGCCCGGAAAGAGTCCGATGGCACCCTGAGATGGCCTCCACCTCAGTGCCGGCGGCAGCTATTGCCGCTCGCGGCATGCTGCCTGCCCAGCGTACGACTCCATGTGGAACCACGCAGCCGGCCAGCACCTCGCCGCACGCGACGCGCATCTTCCAGCACGATGCCACCCGCACGTCCTCGATCGTCGGCGAACATGCGCGTAGCCGGCTCAGGTGGATCAGCGTCGCCGGCAGCGCCAGCCCCACCCGCAGCAGGTTGCTGCGGCTCGCGCGTCGTGCGGAACTCCTTCTTCACGAGCGCCACAGCCGTTGACAGGAAACCCGTCGCCTTCTGCGACAGCTCTCCTGCAGATCCTGCAGTCGTAACAGCGTACCGAGGGTGGGTGTCCGACGGATGGCGCACTTCGCGCCCGCAGGCGGGCGCGCGCCCGACGTCGCCCGCCCGACGACGGATTCACGATAGCGATCCTGGTCGTAGTCACAGCCTCCGGCGTCCCTGCTCGACAATGGCGATGAACGCCTCTGCTCATGTCGTGCGCCCCGCCCGCCATACTGCGCGTGCGCGCAGCGCCGCGCGTCCGCCCTGCATCCTGGACGGCGGTGTGGTCACAGTATTCGGCCTCTTCCGCCATGGCGCATGGTGACTAGACAGTCATCACGCCTGCGCCGACAGCGCCGCGATGGTGCGCCAGAACGCGTACGTCGCGCCAGCGGGTCGATGCGCTGGTGGGCTCATCCAGGAACAGGATGTCGGCGCATGGATGGCCTGGGCACGCCATGGCGGGTGCTGGCGATGCCGGCTGGCAGCTTGACCGCTCGGCCTCCGGATCCAGATCGAAGCGTCAGCCTGGCCTGCATCCGCCCGGCGAGCTGGCGGCCGTGCAGGCCATAGGCCGCGCCATAGAACTGCCAGTTCCTCGCGCACGCCAGCGTGGCATGGGCGAGAACTTCTGCGCCACATAGCCGATGCGGGCCCGCGCCCGCGCCGGTGCCACCAGCATGTTCGCCGCCACCTGCAGCGAGCCGCCGGTGGCCGGCAGCAATCACGCGGCATCCGGAACGTGGTGGTGGTCTTGCGGCGGACTGGGTCCCAGCAAAGCCGGAAGATCTCTCCCGCCGCACCTCGAACGGAGGTGCTGGCCCTCGCCGTGCAGTCACCGGCGCGCGCAGATCGCGCACCACGACGACGGGTTCAGGCGGTCTGCCGCGATGAAGCGTCGATGAGTCCAGTGGCACGCTCGACGCCCAGTGGGACGCCCTCGCTCATCTGTGCGGAGATACCATCGGTCCAGCTGTCAATCTGGTTACGCCAGTTTCTGGATCACCGAGCACGTCCACGATCCGGTGCAGGCGCGATTCGTCTGCCGCAGGCGCTTCCAAATGATTGCCCACTGCCGCTTCCTGCAGCTGCGCGCAGCATCAGCATGAAGGCATCGCTCGAGCCGCCGTCGACGCACCTCCACGTCCTCCAGCAGCAGCGACGCACCATGCGCTTTCATCGGCATCCGGCCGGCGGATGAAGCGGTACCCTGTCCGCCGCGAGGCGCTGGCATCACCACGGTGGGCACGCGTCAGCAGCCGCGTACTGTGCAGCATGCCGCGCCGCCATGCCAATCCGGCAAGCCGCCACGAAAGGTGAGCCCTGCGCTCCGCTGCCCATCGCCTGCGGCGTGCCGTTGGCCGAAGTAGCGTGCACCGGCGTTCAATCACGTGCAAACGTGCGTGCAGCGTTCGGCCTCGTCTGCAGGCGGTCTCGCCTGCGCTCAGCTGCTCGTCCCGCACCAGCTGCAGCAGGATCTCCCACAGATCGACGACGACAGCGGATCCGCCCACGCGCTGGGCTCGTCCAGCAGCAGCAGTTCGGGCGATCGCACCGGCTAACAGAGCTCAGGCCCAGTTTCTGTTTCATGCCGCGAAAGCTTTGCCGGCGGGACGCGCCGCGAAGCGCCAGATCCGTCATCGCCATCAGCCGGGCAAAGCGTTCGCGGCGGCGCACCGCCTGCGGCACGCCATGCAGATCAGCGTACGGGTCCAGGTTCTCCTGCACGCTCGGTATCCTCGTCTGGGCCAAAGCGCTGCGCACGTGCTGATGCGGTCCTGGACACTCCTGGGCGTCGCAGGGTCACGTCCAGTCGCCAGCACGTGAAGACTGCCCTCGTCCGGGTGCCAGTGCAGCAGTCCGGCCATCATCCGCATCAGCGCGTGGTCTTGCCCGCGCCGTCGGCCCACGGCCGTGGAGCCGCCGGTCACCGACGGCGACACCGATCGAGCGCCACCAGCGGACGCCCATCCGGATCGGTAAAGCGCCGGGTCGAGGCTCTCGGCGCGAACCGGAATCATCCGGGCCATCATGCCTCGGTCCGCTGTGCCTGGCTCCAGTCGCGCACCAAGGTCACCGGTTGCCCCAGCCGCAGCACATCATCGGGTCATCCTGTACCGCACCTCACCGTACACCAGGCTGGTGCGCAGCACCTCGGTTCATACTGACTTGGCGTGAATTCGGCCGCCGACGAGATGTAGCCGATCTTCGGCCAGCGTCCGTCCCGGCATCGAATCGATATCGCTGAGCTGCGCCGCCCGCTCCGGCTTCACCTGCCCCAGGCTGGACCTCATCCACGCAGATGTGCGCCCATTTTGCGACTGGTCACCGCCAGCGCAGAGACCGGGCGCCGCGGGCGAAGCATGCCTCGCCCGGCTCCAGCAGGTGCGGAACGCCACCACCATGCCGCCGCCACCGGCGCCCGCCAGATCGTCCTGTTCCAGCTGATGGCGTAGCAGCGCCAGCTGGGCACGCGTTGCCGCCGCACCCGGGCATCGGCTGCAAGTCGATCGTCTGCCGCAGCGCTGCCCCTCCTGCACCAGTGCCAGCGCGTCCCGCCGCTCCTTCACGGCGGCCTGCAGCCACCGCCGCACCTGCGCGCCCGGGTCCACATGCTGCACGCTCACCGCGCCGGCGCTGGCCGTCGCAGTCCGCTCCAGCCAGCGCCCGTTTGCACGACGAGCACGCTGGGCATCCGCCCGCGCACGCTGCGCCGAGCCGGCGTGCGCTCGACGATTCCTCGGCCGGCCGTGCACCGTTCCTTCAGCCGCCGCAGAATTTCTCTTCCTGCGCCGCAGCACCGCTGCCGCGCCTGAGTCCGCCTGGCGCCAGCGTGCGCGGTATCCGAATACCGCCAGCACCTGGCCCGGTCGAGTCCTGGTCGCTTTCACTCCGCTATTCCACCTGCGCGCACACGCCCGCTGCCCTCGAGGCCAGCGACACCCGCCGCACGTCGGTGTTGCCGTAGAAAACGCCGGCGTCCTGCCCTGTTCGCGTTCGCGCAGTGCTGCCAGCCGTACCAGCACGCCACCGCGGCGGCAGCCAGCACGATCATCAGGATGGGTTTTCTTCGCGGGCGCATCCCTGACGGACAGTGGCCATGTCTCCGTGGAGCCCATCTGATCTAAAAATTAAATTGAACGGAAATTTGTCCCTATGGAGTACCGGCAAGTGGTGCTGTCCATGCCATCGAGGATTCCGCCTCTGCGGTCTGGCGCACGGGATGGCTGGGATGGCCAGAGCGCCGCAAATCGAGGTCAATGCGCCCATGCAGTCTAACACCGCCAGTGCCCGCGCCTCCCGTACCGACGGCGAAGCCACCGTGCCCACATCCTGCGGGCCGCGGGCGAGCTGTTCGGCAGATGCTTTCTGCCGAGACCGCCAGCAGGCGGGTGGCGTGCCCACGCAGGTGTGGACCTGGCTCCATCAACTATCACTGGCAGCCTGGCGGCCTCTACCGAGCCACACTCGATCGAGGCCCACCGGCGGCTCTTCGCACTCGGCGACGCACTTCAAGCCGAAGCTCGCAATGCAATACCGCTAAGGCCCGGCGTGCTCGCAAAATCCGCATCTGACCCAGCCGGGTCAGGCCAGGCCGCACCGGCGCGAACGAGCGCACCATGGGCCTGCTGGCACGCGAGTGGTAGCGCCACTCGCACCTCCGCAGTGTGCTGTTCCAGACCGAGAGATTTGCGCCCGCCCAGCTGTCGCGCCAGCTGGTATGCCGTATCGCTCGCATCGAAAGCGCCGGACGGCCCGGTCGTCACACGCCGCATGTTCAGCGTTGGCGCCCCTGCATCATGATGCTGATCGCGCGGCGAGACTGCCGGTTGAATTACTGTACGAGCTGCGACATGCGGCCCGAGGTGCTGTTCGACCACCGCCATCGCTTTGCGATGGCCGGACTGGCGGCCATCCGTGCCCAGCTCTCATCGTCGCCGGCTGATCCTCAGCCCTGAGTAGTTTGGCGCGTACTTGTCTGCCGACCTGATTGCCTGGTTCGCAATCATCGATATCAATCCAGCAGCGCCAAACCGGCTTCAATCAGTTCGACATTCTTTTGATGAGGAAGCTGCCAATGGCTGCGCTCCCTGCTTACTGAGTCCCAGACCGGCGGTTGGGAATAGGTCGGCTAACCCCAAGTTGTCCTGTCTCGGACGGCCCAGCATGTCCAGGGATGGCCCTTATACTTGCTACGGACACCATGAGCAGACGCTGACTACAGTGCCCGCTCAGTAGCCTTCCGACGCCGCCAAGCGCCAGCCAGCCCTCACCGCCAGCAGCTGCTCGGCCGGGACCTTGTCGCCGTAGACCGGGCGCAGGGCGTGTCGTAGGCGGCCTTCAGCGCCGTCCTGTGGCTTGAGCCCACTTCCTCGGTCGATCCAGCGCGGGGCGTCATCACCTTCTTCACCGCCGGAGCGATGAATCTCGTTCACCCAGCTGGGCCCGATGGCGACCATAGCCCGGGATTTTCCTTGGCCCAGGCCCCACAGCAGCGCGTTGTCGTGCGCCAGCGCTCGCGCCGACGACCATCCTTCAGCGCATCAGAAGGTCTCAGTGCCTCATATTTCAGCAGCGAAATATCCGGGATACTTCTTGCTGAAATATGCATCGGCCGTGGTGCCCTTTGTTCACCAGCAGCGTCTTGCCTTCCAGCTCGTCCACGACTTGATGGGCGCCTTGGTGGGAGAGACACACCCAGCGAAACCTTCATGCTAGGGCGCGGCGAAATCCACCACGCGGGTGCGTTCCTTCGTCTGCGTGAAGTTGGCCAGAATGATGTCCACCTTGCCGGATTTCAGGTATTCGACCCGGCTGGCCGCCTCGGTGATCACAGTATTCCACCTTGTCGGGGCTGCCCAGCAGGTCCTGGCAAAGTCCTTGGCACTCCCACGTCGAAGCCCTTGGCTCTTGCCTTCGCTGTCGATGTAGCCAAAGGGTGGCTTGTCGCCGAACACGCCGATGCGGATGCGGTCGCTGGCCTTGATCCGTGCCAGCCGTCATCAGCCGCCATCGCATGACTGCCACTCACCACCGGCCGCCAGCAGGGCGGCCATCAGTACCGGCTTGAAACGCAAATTTCATGATGTCTTTCCTTTCCGTGTTGTTTGGATACTTACCACTCCAGACACGCGGTACGGTTCAGCCGCCCTTGCTGCTCAAACTTGAGGCACGACGCTCACCGTACCCCACAACATCCATCGTCCATGCCCCTTTCAGAGCCAGAACACTCGCCAGGTGTGGAACGTCAGATCGCCACACACCAAACGCCGTCAGCCATCGGCGTCAGCCTCTGACTCTTCAATAGTCCAGCCTGTTCAGGAACACCCGGGCCCGTTCGGTCTGTGGCCGGGCAAAGAATGCGGCGGAGCTCCTTCCTCGATGATCCGTCCCTGATCCATGAGACACGATCCGGTCCGCCACCTTTTCGGCAAAGCCCATCTCGTGGGTGACGATGATCATGCTCATGCCCTGCGCGCCAGCTCCAGCACCACGTCCAGCACCTCGCGCACCATTTCCGGATCCAGCGCCGCCGTGATCTCGTCCAGCAGGATCACCTCCGGATTCATGCACAGTGCCCGCACGATGGCGATGCGCTGCTTCTGACCGCCCGACAGCTCGCGCGGCCAGGCCTGCTTGCGCGCCAGCAGCCCCACCCGCTCCAGCAGTCGGTCCGCCTCGGCCTCGGCTTCCGCACGGTCGCGCTCTGAACCTTCAGCGGCCCCAGCAGGGATGTTGTCGATGACGTTCATGTGGGCAAAGAGTTCATAGCTCTGAACACCATGCCCACCTTCTGGCGCACCTGATCCCACGACACGTCGCGCGGAAGACGCCCACACCCGCCATGCTGATCTCGCCGCCCTGGATCGGTTCCAGGCCGTTGATGGTTCGCAGCAACGTGCTCTTGCCGCAGCCCGACGGCCCCAGGATCACCACCACCTCGCCCCGGTGCAGCGTCAGATCAATGCCATGCAGCGCCACGACCTCGCCATAGCGCTTTGTGCGACGCATGCAGCGTCAGCAGTGCCTCGCCGGACCCATCGCCCGCGGACTCATTGCCCTGCGCGGTGCGATGCGTTTCCTCGTGCCTCATCCTCACGTTCTCCGTCCCGTTCCTGCGCCCCTTGCCTCACGTTCTCCGGACCCTGACCTTGCGCGCCATGCACCGACCATGCGTCCAACCGCGGCGCCCGGTACATGGCATCCGTCCTCGCCCGTCATGCGCCCAGCGTCGCTCCAGCCGTGCCGCCCACCATGACAGCGGCCAGCACACCAGAAATACAGCAGGAAGATCAGCCCGTAGATCCAGAACGAGGCCGTCGGCACCTTTCGGCTCGATCATCTCGCGAGCGCTCGATGATCTGCTGCCCCACCTTCACCACTTCCATCACACTGATCAGCGCCGCCAGCGACGTGGTCTTGACCATCCGCGTGAACAGGTTGATGGCCCCCGGCAGCACCCGACGCAGCGCCTGCGGTGCCTCCACGTATCGGAACACCTGCGCCCGCGTGAGCCCCAGGGCCAGCGCCGACGTGCGCTGATGCGGCGGCAGCGACGAGAGCGCTCCGCGCACCAGGTCTCCCATCTCGGCCGTGCCCCACAGCGAGAACACGCCCACGCACACCCACAGGGCATCCACGTGCCAGCCCGTCCAGGTAGGCAGCCCGAAGTACAGCACGAACAGCCACACCAGGATCGGCACGATCCGTATCGTCTCCAGGTACAGGCGGCAGCCGGCACGCACCGCAGCACTCCCGCTGCGCATCAGCAGCCCCAGTCCCGTGCCCAGCAGCGCCGAAGCCGCCACCGAGATCACCGAGATGTAGAGCGTCAGCCACAGCCCGTGCAGCAGCCGCGGCACGTTCTGCCCTGAGAGCAGCACCTCAAGCGCCGCCATATTCCGCCCTCCGCATCCGTTTCTCCACCCATGCCGCCAGCCACGACAGCGGCAGCACCAGCACCAGGTACGACACCAGCAGCATGAAGAGCGCCTCGTTGGTCATGTAGTCGGTGCCGATGATGTCCTTGGTGACGAACAGCAGCTCGGCTACCGACACCGCGTTGATCACCGGGGTTTCCTTCACCGTGAAGAGCGCATTGGCCGTGCGCGGCAGCGCGATGGCGAGTGCCTGCGGCAGCACCATGCCACAGCACCGGGCCCGCTTCAGCCCGATGGCGCGCGCCGACTCCACCCGTCCACGCGGCACCGCCTGCAGGCCGGCACGCAGCGCCTCGGCCATGTAGCTGCCGCCCAGAAGGTCAGCGCGATCACCCGCAGGTGAAGCCATCCCAGTGAATGCCGATCTTGGGCAGCCCGTCGTACGGAAGAAGAGCTGGATGAGCAGCGGCGTGTTGCGCGACAGCTCGATGTGAGGCCCGCGCCAGGCTGTCGAAGGACGCACCGCAGTAGCTGGTGACAAGCGCCACGGCCAGACCCAGCAGCAACGACAGGCTCACGCCCGGGCCGAGGCCTCAGCGTCACCAGTGCCGCCTGGACAAAGCGCGAATGATTTCACTACGTAGACCAATCCATGCGGCCGGATTCTAGGCGCTCATATGCGAAAACGACGACAGACCGCTTGCTCAGGGCGTAACTTTCCGAATATGCCCTTCTGACCCCAAGAACGGCTCCTCGACGCGCTTCTATGCTGCGCCATGCCTCGTACTGTGTCCCATGACCGGCGACACGGTCCTTCCTTCCAACAAGAACCCTGTCAGCAGTTTTTCCGAATCGGGCCATTGAACGTCGGTCCATCATCCCGGCCAATGATTTCCATCCACCTTGCAACGAGATTCAGGGTCAAACGCACTGCCTTGCCTGCCGTGAGGTTATACTGATGATTGTGTGTCACAGGCCGACAAGCTTGGCAGAAAGACACCGTCCTCCCCTCTCCCACGGAATAATCCCCATGCAACTGACCGATCGGCAGACCCAGGTCCTGGTCACCATCGCCACGATCACGGCTGTCTCGATGTACGTCTCCTACATCCCCCAGATCCAGATGAACCTGGCGGACAGAAAGGCAGCGCCCTGCAGCCGCTGGTGGCCGCCATCAACTGCACCCTCTGGGTGATCTATGCGCTCTTCAAGCCGCAGCGCGACATCCCGGTGGCGCTGGCCAACGCACCCGGCATCGTGCTGGGCCTCATCACCTTCTGGACCGCACTTTGAGGGACGGACGCCATGAAACTCTCTGCAAAAGCCGCCAGCATCTCGGGCTCATCGCCACCATCACCGCCATTGGCATGTGCTGGCCTACCTGCGCAGATCCAGATGAACCTGGCCGGCCAGAAGGGCACCCCCATCCAGCCGGCCGTGGCCTGCGTCAACGGCCTGCTCTGGGTCATCTACGCCCTCTTCAAGAAAAGGGGCGTGACTGGCCGTCACCATCTCCAACGCTCCGGGCTTCATCCTGGGCGGCATCACCTTCCTGACGGCCATCCTCCCGACGTGCGACATCCAGGCAGCGCGGGCAACGCCCGCAGTGCCGGCAAAACACATGACGATATGCGTCTGACGCATGAGAGCCATCCCTGGCATTCAGCTCGGCGGGCTGGCGCTAATATCGCCGGGACCGAATCATTTTCCCGGAGAATACGTCATGCACACCGTTCCCGCCGTCGCTTTCGTCGGCGCCGCGCTGTCACCGTCATCGCATCGGCCACCCTGCCGCTCCCGATCAGGCACGCCCGAAACCGCCGACCCCACCCACACGCACCGGTTCTGGGCGCACGGCCAGCTACAACTACGACGTACTGAAGAAGGCCGTCGTGCCCAGCTGGAGAAGGACGGCTACACCGTCAAGCTGATCGGAGTTCAACGACTACATCAGCCCAATCTGGCGCTGGCCGAAGCTCGCTTGACGCCAACCTGTTCCAGCACATCACCTCCTGAAGCGTTTTGCCGAGGACCTGCAGCTGGACCTCGTGGCGCTGGTACCCAGCACCACGGCCCCCATGGGCATCTACTCGGAAAAAGGGTGGGCAAGTTTTCCGATGTGATGAAGGGGACGGCGTGACGCTGCGCAACGACCCCGCCAGCTGGCGCGTGCCCTGCAGCTTCTGGCCCAGCAGGGGTCATCACGCTGAGGCCGGTATCGATCCGCTGCGCGTAGGCACCCGGGATGTGGCCGAGAACCCGGAAGCTGCGCTTCGTGCCGGTGGAAACCGCCCAGCTGCCGCGCACCGTGGGTGATGCCACGCTGGCCATCGTGCCCGGCTTACGCCACGGCCACCGGCCCTGGACTCACCCAGCTCCTGACCTGGAGAAACCCCGGTAGCCTGCAGCAGGTGGTGGCCGTACGCGAGCCAGCAGAACGCCCCTGGGCCGAGACCTGAAGGCCTTCCGTTCCGAAGCCTTCCGCGAGCCCTGGACCAGCACTTCCCGGGCTATGTCCGCCCCGAGGACTCCTGACCCTCCCTTCGTTTTCTCCGGCCCGGCCGACCGAAGCGGTCGGCCGGTTACCTACGGGACCATGGTCTTTTCCATGCCGGAAATGATCATGGGCGCACCCATGCCGCGTGCCAGCTTCTGTAGCCTTCGCCATACGTTTTATCGTTGTTTCAATATTGCGGTGCATGAAAATGCGATCGTCAGCGACTGCGTAAATGAAGCGGGCGTCATCACGGCAGAATTAACAAAAGAAAGACTGCGTTCGCAAGAAATCAGGCACAATCCCCGCCCATGGCGGCCGCCTTTCCGCATCCTCGCGGCCGCCGTCCGTAACTGCACACGCGGCTGCCGATAGTCGTCTTGCACGCAGACGCCGCCGGGCGTCGTGCTCACTGCATTTCGTCCTGGCTCCTTCGCCCATCAGGTGCGGTCGCCTGCGTCTCCAAGCTCGGCAAGGGCGCCTCAGCAGTGTCAGCTTCGGGGCGAAGGCCGCTCGAGCCATCACCACGGCCCTGCGCCGCATCCGGGGCGTGAAGACATCAGCTGGAACCTGCTGGCACGCTCCTGCACCATCGAATACGATCGCCGTGATCCCGAATGCCGCGTGGCCCGATCTGCTGTGATGCCGACCGCCCGCGGCGCAGACCCTGCGAACCATTCTCGATGAAGCCGCGAACAACTCGCCATGCGCGCGCTGGCGCGCCTACGGTGGCCCCGGCTGATCTCGCTGTCGCCCCTGCAGGAACAGCAGGCCTCCTAAGTCGCTACGTGGCGCCGCGCGGCAACCGCGCGCTACGGAGACCCTGCTCGACAGCACCGCCCAGCGCATCACGCTGCTGGGCAGACCTGTACCAACAGTTCGGTGTTGCGCTCCCGGTCCTGTCACCCAGGCCCCTGGTCACTGGCTGGCGAGCCGAGCGCCATGCAGGGCACGTTCGGCCAGCGCCGGCGTCTATCAGCAGCTGGTCACCCTCACCCTGACCCCACGCTCGCCGCAGTTCGAACGTCTGCAGTCCGACCTGCTCACCCGTGATCTGCCCGCGCCTGCAGCGTGCCCGGCAGGCTGCCGTCGACCGTGAGCGCCTGCATGCCGCGGGCATCGACCCGGCGCAGGCCATGTCAGCCATGTCATCGGTGACGCCATGGAAGCGTTCTTGCCCTGCTCACCCGTCAGCGTTCTGGGCTTCACAGGCACCGCTGCGCGCCGCCCAATCACAGCTGGTGGCCGGCGCCGTCGTCGGCAGCCCTGGCCGTGCGGGCGGGCGCCACGCCCGCATCCTGCGAACAGCGCCGCCTGCGCCGCCGCCTGCGACTGCAGCAGCCGAGCGCCGCCTTTCCGACCATCCGGACGAGACGGACGATTCCCCCGATGCCGCCTGGTCTCCTCCGCGGCGGAGAACTGAACCATGCTTCCCCATCCTGCCCCTGATCATCGGCGCCGCCGCAGCGCTCGCCTGCACCAGCCCGTGCGCACCAAAGCCGTTCAGCAAAGGCCTCACGAGGCCGGCAGCAGATCCGTCAGGCGGGCGACACGCTGAGCAAGCCAGCGACGGTCTGGACACCGTGCGCGAGACCGGCGCCGAAATGCGCCGCAGTAGGCCGACAAAGCTGCATCGCCGCAGCGCCGCCCACGCAGGCGACGCCGACAGCGCCTGTAAGAGCAGCGCCTCTACCCTGCTGCCTGCCCCGCACGAGGAGGCTCCGGCACCGAAGAAGCGGCAGCCGCAGCGCAACGGGCACCCGCAGACGTGCCGCGCGCAGCCAGCACCCTCGCAGGCGGGCGGCGCCAGCCCCAAAACAGACCGCCGCACCACTGCGCGCGCGAGCTTCCGAGGAGACGCCGGCACCGCCGTCGCCCCCGCGCGTCCTCAGACCCCCAAGACGAGCGACCGCGGCCTCCGCCACGCCTTCGACCGAATCCGGATCGGATGACGACGCCGGCCAGCACTGACCCTTCGCCAGCACTGACCTTTCCGCGAGCCTTCAACCGTTTCGGCTCCCCTTCGGCACCAACCTGCCCACCCCGGCTCGCACGCCCGGGGGTCGGCTCGCCGCCAACGTGCCCGCCACGTTGCGCAATCTGGGCGACAGGCCTTCCCCTGCTGCGCCCGGCAATCCGCCCTCGGCACTGAGCAGCACCGCCGTGGAAGACTTCTTCAGGGCTGCATCACCACGGGCCTGCTGGTACGCTGCAGGAACGCGCCGAGCGTGCCGCAACGCCGACGGCAAACCCGGCTGGCGAGCGCCTTGACCGCCGCGCCGTGCGCATGGCTGCAGGGCGGGCCGCGCTCTCGGCCGGCGCCGCTGCTGCCGCGCCCTGCGCCAGTCCCGCCCCGGGCGCGCCCTGCTCACGGCAGCCCGCCGGTGCCGCCGTCGTTCTGGCGGCCGAACGCTGGCTGGCGACCGCCCTGCCGTCCGGCAGTCGTCGAGGTGGACAACCTCGTCGACGACGCCCCAGGACAAGCGGGAAGACGCGTCGCTCATCAGATGGCACACACCGCGTGACGAGGGCCTGACCCACACGCCCACATCACTTCCCGTGATCCGCCCTACACCCTTTCGCTCCGGACCCGGGTGGTTCCTGTTCCCCGAACACGCTTTGTCCGTGACGGAGAACTGGAAATGGCCAAGAAAAATCTGAAGTATCCGAACCGCAACAATCAATTCAACACGGAACAACGACAACCAGGATCAGGTTTCAACGACAGCGGCTTACGCCCACCCGGGGCTTCGACAGCGCTGCGGCAATGGCGGTTTCAATCAGGTTGCCTACGGCAACGCTCTCTTCAACCCGCAAAGGTTTCAACGGTCAGGCTTCACGCTCAGCTTCAATGCTCTAGGCTGTCAACGGCTGTGACTTCAACGGCCAAGACTTCAACAGTCGTGTTCAACGCCTGTGGCTTCAATGCTCAAGGTTTCCAACGGGCAGGGTTTCAATGGCTTCCCGCCAGAATGCCAGCACGCCGACGCCAACGTCACGGTAACCTTCCCCAATGCCGCTCAGGCCAGCGGTCACGTGCGCTCAGCGAAAGCCGGGTCTGTCGGGCGGTTCGCGGCACCGTCAGACCGAGACAGTTCGTCCCGCGGTCTGCTGCTGGGTGGCGCTGCCGCCGTGCTGGGTGATCCGAGAAGCGCCAAGCTGCATCCGCATTGGCACATGAAGCTCGCCGAACGGTGTGGCTGCCAGCAGCGTCGAGGAGTTCAAGGAGCAGATCGCCGACCTGAAGGCCGGAAGTCGCGGCCGAGCGGAAAACGCCGAGGACTGATCCACCCTGTGCCCGGGCTCTGCTCCTCGTGGCAGGCGGTGCCATGACCCGTCGGATGCGCGGTCCAGCCGGTCTTCGGTTCCCACCACACGCCTTTGCCATCCACGCATTCATTGCACGTGATGCGAACAGCAGCCGGACGCCAGCGGCGCGTCTTTCTTCCTCCAACGCCGCAGCCCCCTGCCGTTCGAGACGCTCGATGCGGCTCACCGGTCGCACGGCCGAGTCCGCTGGTCGCTACACGCCGCTCCAAAGAGCGGCGCGTTGCGCGCCTCAGGCACTGGACGCGTGGTGCGTGACCAGCCCGGCGTTACCGGCGTGCGCCCGAACCCGGCAGCACGTTCCATCGCCATCCAGTTCGACGGCAAGAAGACCAGCATCCCCAAGCTGCAGCGCGTGCTCTCGCACATTCCGGCCTCGGTCTGCACTGGCGCCAGCGGCGCCGCCGTCCAGGCTGCCAGCTGCGAGAAGCGCAAGGCCGGCGAGAACAGTCGCGTCCACCGGCGGTGGTTCTGCTGGCCAGCGCGCTGCTGCTGACCACCAACAAGGTGCCCCAGCCGCTGGCAAACCGGCCACGCTGGCCGTCTCGCTGCCGCTGTACAAGGACGCCATCGAGGATCTGCTCAAGGAAGGCCTCAACAACCACGTGCTGGAAGCGATGGCCGTGGCCATTTCCACCGCCAGCGGCGACCAGATGGCGGCCAACGCCACGCTCTTCATGCTGGCGCTGGGCGAGTCACGGAAGAATCCATCGCCCGCCGCCCGACGACCCGCTCAAGCGTTCCCGCTGCATCCCGATGCCGACACGGTCTCGCCCAGGAGCGCGAGGGCGGAGGAGGTGCCAGATCGGCCTCGCCGGTGCGTGGTCAGCGATACCGTCATCTGCGCAGCAGGTGCCCGTCATCACGGTTGACGGTACCGTGCTCAGTGGCGAGGCCACCGTCAACGTAGGCCAGCGCTGACCGGCGAGAGAGCGTGCCGGCCCTGCGCCAGCGGGCGACAGCGTGCTCTGCGGCACCGTCATCAGAGCGCCGCATCCGCATCACGCCGAGCATGTCGGCACCGGCACGGCCAGTGCCCGCATCGCTTCAACTACGTCCAGCACGCGCACCGCCAGGTCATAGTGGCGCAGCTCACCGCCGACCGTCTGGCACGACAAGCTGGTGCCCCGGATCTCAGCCTGGCCGGCAGCACCGGCGGTGTCGCGCATACTGGGCGACTGCCGCCGTGCTGCAGGCCGACTACGCCTGCGCGCTCAAGCTCTCCACGCGGTCGCCTTCAAGTCACGGGCTATGTAACACCGCCGGCCGTGACGGCGTGCTGTTCGAGGGCGGTGACGCACTGGGCGCCTGTCCCAGAGCCGATCGCCTTCTGTCTTCGACAGGGGCCGGTACCTCTCACGGGCACTTCGGTCGTCACCGACGTGCTGGCCTTCGACCCTGAGTTCGATCACGGACGTGCCTTCGACGGCGTGCCTCGGTGGAAGGCAGTACTCACCCGCTGGCCCATGCCGTGGTCGAGGCCGCCCGCCGGCGCAGCAAACCGCCACTCGCACGAGGAGGTCGACTTCATCGCCGCCCACGAGCAGCCAGCGTCATCGAGTGCAAGCGCGTCGTGGTCGTCGCGCCACTTCCTCGAGGCATGGGTTCGTGACATGGGCGCCCGGAGGGACATCGAGCGCCTGCAACTGGCAATACGTAAT